>ERZ869929.424-NODE-424-length-26729-cov-4.714441_pt1 | contig 26729 bp, 41 predicted proteins | sample MGYA00579312_ERZ869929 | MGnify/ENA primary metagenome ERZ869929 (study PRJEB32216, sample SAMN09231818) | wastewater metagenome | place: USA: Maryland | collected 2016-08-09 | study: EMG produced TPA metagenomics assembly of the PRJNA472060 data set (Reclaimed... | reverse complement strand
GCCAGGTGGGATGAGGCGGGATGGAAAGGCTAAGGCCGCTTCCAGGCATGGCGGACATAAAGGGTATGAGTTTTTAGGCTGGGATGATGGCACGCCGCCGCGCAAAGTGTTTGAGGCAATTTTTGAACTGTCCAATGTTCAGGTTATATGGGGAGGAAACTTTTTTACGCAGTACTTGCCTCCGTCAATGGGTTGGTTGTTTTGGGATAAAGGGCAACGCATATCGCAGTCTGATGGCGAACTGGCATTTACAAACATTCAAAAGGCGTTGCGCGTCTTTACGTTGAACCGTGCGGCTATCGCACAAGACGGGGCTGTTCACCCTACACAAAAACCTTTGGCCTTGATAAAGTGGTGTATTGAGCAATCCGGACATCCGCAAACAATTCTTGACCCATTTATGGGTAGCGGAACCACAGGTGTAGCAGCCGTTCAGATGGGCCGCAAGTTCATCGGCATAGAGCGCGAGCCAAGCTATTTTGACATTGCCTGCGAGCGAATAGAGAACGCATACAAGCAAGGCAGTCTGTTCGTTGAACAGGAAAAATCATCATTCACTCAAGAGTCATTTTTTGGAGAGCAAGCATGAAAAAGTTGATCTTTGTTGTTGGAATGCTGATTTCAGGCGTGTCCTATGCTGCATGTTCAATGCACACTTACATCGTCAACGGTAGGATCGTGACGTGTCAAACCTGCTGCTGGGCAGGGAATTGCACAACCTCTTGCTTTTGATTTTGTAAACCTGTAGTATTGTCTTGTTGGCGTAGGAACCGACAAGCGTAAGGCCACTATCTCATGCTCCTCGCCCACTTAGGTGGGTTCCTACCGGGGGGCAGCAGATAGTGGCTTTTTTCATTTCTACGCCAGCCGTAACCCTCACGATAGCAAGAGCCTGCATGGGCTGCGAGGGACAAAACACCGGCTAATCCTCACCCTGATTGCAAGCCGACCAGCCTGTCTGCGAGGGACTGGTGTAGACGTTGGAGACAGCGGTGGTAGACCACTCCAACATCGAAACAATCGCAGCCTCCGGGTACTCTGGCCCTGTCACAGGATGACAAAGGTGGGAGAGGTAGAGCTAAAGTGATTGGCTCCACCCTGGGGGAGTTATGCCTAGAGAGATAGCAGGCTATAGGTGATTTAATTCTGATAGAAATAATTCACGACACAACAGGCAAAAACGGGTTTAGAGTTCTCACGAAAGGAGAACACATGAAACCGACAGACGTATCTCAAGACTGCTGGGATGACTTCCTAGCACACAGGAAGGCAAAGAGGGCCATTGTCACAACTAGGGTGATCAACACCATCAGGCAGGAGGCAAGCCTTGCAGGGTGGACTCTGGAGCAGGCACTTGATCACATGGTGATGATGGGATGGAGAGGATTTAAGGCTGACTGGGTGGAGAAGAAGCAGGTCAAGCAAGACCTCTGGAGCCACCTTACAGGCAAGAACGTCATCGACATGGAGGTTGCCAAGTGCAAAGCTATTGCGAACGGCTGATCGACCGTTTTGGGCTTCTGTGGGGCAAGCAGAAAGTTCTGTCCAACTTTGGAAAGACGCCAGAGGAGATCGATCAGGCTAAAGCAGCCTGGGAAGCTCAGTTGCGATCTGTACCTGCTGACACGATCAGGATGGTGTTAGACCACCTCCAGCGAGATCCTCCAGATTGGCCACCAAGCCTTGCTCAGTGGATACAACTCTGTAAGCAGTTCCGTGCAGCAGAACACAAGCCTGCTGCATTGCCACCACCGAAAGAGATCACTCCAGAAGGTAAGGCAATCATCCAGGATGCTGTGTCACAGATCAGGACTCCTGGGTTTGACTATCTACATTGGGCCAGATACCCAAAGTCAGCACAAGCCATCCTAGAGATCAGCAGATGGGCTAAGGCAGACAGTAGGCTCGCAGACATACTAGCCCAACACATAGCAGACGGAGGTGCAAATTGTCAGCCAGAAGCCAAGAAGCAGCTTGCCCCAATTATCGAGAGCCGCATGGTGTCAGTGTCGGTCTGATCTACCTCTGTCCACTGTGCGATGACTTTCACGTTAGTAATCTTCTATCGGAATCAGAAGAACGATTAAAAAATATTCCAAAAAAGTTTACACAAACGATAAAAAATGTGGGATGATTCACTCACACACAGCAAACAAGATTCAAAATGACTCGCAGAGAAAAAATGCCAGATTGGTTGCCGCAGGAGATGGAGCAGAAGATGGTTGATCTGCTCCACCTGCGACACGCACTCAGCAGGGAAGACCTGGAGTATCTGGTTGAAAAGACCGAGAAGATGAAGGATGAGCGTCTGAAGTCTTGCATCGCCACATTGATCGGCTGGGGAGATGATGAAAGAGCAGAGGTTGAGACGTTCATTGCTGTGATGTTGGAAGTTTTAAAGCGCACAAACCCGAGCAAAGTCAGAGAGGCTGCGCGAATCGTAAACATTCGATACCTGATCAAGGAAGGAGAGAAAAATGCAGATTGAGACTCGAATCGCTGGAATCCCTTGTTTGGTTGAAGCTGATGTATACGGAAGCAGGGGTTCTTACAGCTACAACGCTGCAAGTGACTGGGACTATTACGGGTATGTAGAGGTTGGGGAGTTGACGATTATGGATAGGCGTGGACGACCTGCTCCGTGGTTGGAGGTCAAGCTCACAGACAAAGAGATAGAGCGGATTGAATGTGAACTGATTGAGGCAATGAAATGATCAACCAGGAAGCAATCACAGATGTCGATCTTGTGTTCAGGTCAATGGAGACCTGTCCGACAGGACCGAAGGTGCTCTTGCTGAACAAAGCCGGTATCGCATCGACAGGCTGGTGGGATGGCAAGGACAAGTGGTATGTCGGGTGGTATCCGCTGCCGAAGATTCCGCCTGGGATCAGGGCATTGGTAGAGCCGACTTACAAGACGAATATTGGCAATCTGCTGGGGGATTAAGATGAAACAAGACGACATCATCGGGATGGAAAGGCAGGCCTGCCATCCGCATGAAAAAGCAATTTTTGCATCGCCCTGGGGCGAGGAGTGGGTGCTTAGATTTGCTGAGATGCTGAAGCAACACTTGTCGTATGACGACATCCACACCTGTCATGACCAATGCCAGAGACCGGCGTGTGTAGCGACCAGAATAGCGGTGGCGATGGAGCGAGAGGAATGCGCGAAGGTGTGTGATGAGCACTGGCGTTTTAATGGAAGCGCAAGTGAGTGCGCTGACGCAATCAGAGCACGAGGAGAAAGTAAATGAGCAACCCAGCATGGGCCAAGCTAGAACCTATCCGAGTACGGATTATGCAAGAGGCATACGACTGCGCCGACCGCGATGAGAGAGAGGCGTATAACTCAGTAAAGGTAATGTGCGGTGAAGTGTTGGAAATGGTTGAGGAGTTGATTAATGCAGAGCGCGAGGCGTGTGCGAAGGTCTGTGACGAATACTCTCAATCACGATATGCAGCCGAAGCAATCAGAGCAAGGGACCAAGCATGAAGCTAGAAGTTTTCGAGGATCGGATGTACTGGGACCAATTTGCAGTTAGACCGGAAGGGTCGAGTGACTTTCACGACACGATCCATTTCGTACGGAAGGTAGATGCACTTGTGGCGCAGAAGATTATCGAGAGATGGATCGCTCAGGAGCGAGAGGAATGCGCCAAGATCGTTGAGGCCAATGCGAAGGTATGCGAGGGTGACAGCCTGCTGCACAAGGTCATGATGAGTAATGCTGAGGCGATTAGGGCAAGGGGTGAGAAATGAAACCGAAATTCACCCGCACAATCGGAGGCGTTCCAACAATGACGATGATGGAGCATGAGCATATCGTCTCGCAGTTGGTGACCATCATCGAGGGTCTGGTCGAAGGAGCAGAGCCAGATTGCGGTGATCCGTCCTGCAAGGACTGCGAGGTGTGGAGACCGGCATGGAGAGCTATAACGGAACTGAAGGAGAAAGCATGAGCATCGAAGCGATGAAGCAGGCATTGGAGGCGCTGGAAAAGAACTACGTGCTGATCAACGGTACGGAGCGTTTTCTAGGTTTAGACCAGATTAAAGACACTTACTACGCTGAGTGTTTTGACGTTGATGGAATCAACAAGCAGACCAACGACGCAATCACTGCCCTCCGCACCGCTATCGAACAGGCAGAGAAGCCGGTGGCGTGGCGATGGACGGCATTGGTCAACGGTGAGTTTGTCAGCAACTGGGTGCTGACGCACAGCGACCCGCCGCCCTACGCCATAGAATCTATGCCTCTTTACACCGCACCGCGCCAATGGGTCGGACTGGCTGACGACGAAATCAAAGAGATCATCGGACCGTGGGGCGAGACTACGATCAAAGGATATACGAGAAAGTTATTTGATCAGATTGAAGCGAAGCTAAGAGCAAAAAACACATGAAAAGACTCGATAACCCAGACTGCGACTGCCCGATTGGAACAGGCAGCGACGTAAAAGAGACGAGGATGGATACGCGCTATGGTTTTACTTACCGACGCAGAGTGTGCATTGGGTGTGGCAAGACGTTTGGAAGCTATGAGCTACCGGCCAGCAGCCTAGAGTGGACCCAATTCAATCCCATAAACCCGGAAGGAAAACGTGAATGATTGAAACAGACAACTTTAAAAGCCACTGGACACCAGAGCATATGTTAATTGCAAATGTCATATCTCTGTCAGTCAAAGATGCTTGCCTGGAACCAATCAAGCATCCGTTATCAATGCAGTGGGATGCAATGACCGCGCATGATTTTTTGTGGGGAGAAGGACTGGAAAGCTATATTCATTGGTTGGACATTGACATTGGTTTTTTTAGAAACAAGTTGATTGAGACAATGCAAAACGACAAGGAGTTCAAGATAAATGGATTTACAGGACAAGAACGAAGGGCGTTTCGATGGAATAAAAAAACATGGGACAGAGAATCTGCCAGATTGGGTGGTCGGATGGCTGGAGATAAATCGTCTCACTGGGACTCTATGGAAATCACTCAACGAAAAGAACAGCCAAGAGTCACTCAAGCTGCTCGTCGATATTCAAACGGAATCGAGGCTATTGTCCAATATCATCAGGCTAACGATAGAGCATGACCATGCAAAGAATGTCTTTCGATGAATTACACGTTCGCATCATCCAATGGAGCCGTGACCGTCAGATCATCCCAAACTCAACAGCTAACGCTCAGTTTCTGAAAGCAGTCTCAGAGATGGGTGAACTCGCAGATGGGCTGGCAAAAAAAGACATCGCACTGACTGCTGATGCTGTGGGTGATGTCATGGTCTGCCTAATAAACTTCTGTGCTCTTGCAAACCTGGACATCGTGGAGTGCCTTGAGGGTGCTTACCACCAGATCAAGGATCGCAAGGGTTTTCTAATGCCTAACGGCGTATTCATAAAGGACGTAGCATGAAAGAAGCGCAAACAGTCTGGACTTATCGCGGCATCATGTATGTGCCGCACTTCAGCAAGAAGGGATACTGGGTTAGTCCTGGTTATCCGAGAACACAAAAGGTCGAGTTCTCATCGGACAGGCTAAGGAAACTTGGGGCAATCCGACACACTTATCCGTTGTTTGTCAAAGACTAATCAATCGGGGATAATGGTGGGACTCTCCTCCCCCCGTTATCCCCCTATCGTTGGGGGATTTTTTTATGGTTCCAAAGCTGATCCATATCGTCTGGGTGGGCGACAAGCCCCAGCCACAGGAGATCGAATCATGGTCACGCATGAATCCGGATTTCGAGGTACAGGTTTGGGGCAACGCCAGTCTCACGAGGGGCTGGAGGCTTGCGGAGCACATGGCTCACTATTGGGACAAAGAGAAAGCGGGTGTTGCCGACTGTATGCGCTGGGAAATTTTGTACGAGTTCGGCGGGATTGCAATGGATGCGGATTCCGAGTGCGTTCAGCCGCTGGAGGATTGGTTACTTCAGCCGGATGTCTTTGCCTGCTGGGAGAATGAGATTGCAAGGCCAGGACTCGTCGCAAACGGCATCGTTGGCGCAGCACCACAGCATCCGCTGATCGGTCAGATTATCCAAGACCTGCTCAGCGATAAGCCAGAAAACAGAATGGCATGGCAATTCACAGGGCCAGCAAGACTCACAGAGACGATCCATAGGCACAAGTACCGTGACATCACGATCTATCCGTCGCACTATTTCCTTCCAGATCACTTTGCTGGCTCAAGCTATCAAGGCAAAGGTCAGGTCTTTGCAAAACAGGGATGGAAAAGCACAAGGGGGTCCTGGTGAATATTTTGGTCACATCGGCTATCAACGACGATCAAAGAAGGCTTCAGGAGCTTCTAAAGACGTTTGAGAGCGTCTGGAGCCGCTATCCGCTGTCCACCATTCACCTATCGGAAACTTCGCGTATACGGCCATCTGATGCGTTTCTGAGCCATATCCCGAATCGTGTTGAGGTCACAGGGTTCTGGGGTGCTGAGTGGATCGATAGAGCGCACGATACAGGTCTACCGATAGGGTTCGTTCAGAATGCGATTGAGATTGAAGCATTGCAGCGGATGATGGATCTACCGTATTGGTATGACCGGACGTACAAGCTGTCGGGTCGGTATCAGTTGACGGATCACTTCAATCCAGAGTCGCACGATCCAGACAAGTTCACATTCAGACAACCTTTGCGAACTGGGTTTAGTCTGGAGCAGGTTGGGACTGTTGGGATGTTGATGACTCGGCTTTTTGGATTCCCGACTAATCAGGCTCAATACTTGAAATCAGTGCTGGAGAAGATTGGGAGCGAGCACTGGCAGAGGTGGTTGAGTGGAAAACCGTTCGATATAGAGCATGGTTTGTACAGGTACATGAACCATAATATTTGCCAATTTGTTGATAGAATTGGGGTTATTGGTAGGATAGGGCATCTCGAACACATTGTTGAGGACTGATATGCCGATCACAAGCAAGCAACAGCAGCGTCTCATGTATGCAGCAGCCGGAAGCAAAAAGGTTGCAAAAGAGACTGGTGTTCCGCAGAAGGTTGCCAAGGAAATGATCGAGGCTACGCCCAAAAAAGCCTATGCCAAGATGCCCAAGAAAAAGGGAAAAATGTGAAAAAGGCAATTTGGGACAAGCCTCGTCCGAAAAGTCTAGGCAAACCTGATCCTCTTTCCAAGGGTGAGAAGCGATCAGCAAAAGCGATGGCTAAGGCTGCTGGTAGACCTTATCCCAACATGGTCGATAACATGAGAGCAGCAAGGAAGAAGTGATGGAATGCCCTATCGCCACCCAAGACCAGAAGGTCAACGACCGAAACAAGGCTGAAGCTGAGTCCAAAGCCGGTTACATGGATGCTGAGGTCGAGGAGTATTCGTGCGGCAAGTGTGCGCGATTCATCCAGACGCCGGAGATGATCGAGTGCATGGTTGCTGGTCTGCCGGAGGATATGCAAGAAATCGTAGACGACGATGACATCGGATATTGCGCTCGCTGGGACTTCCGTTGCTCGTCTGATTACACCTGTGATCGGTGGCTATCTGGTGGCCCGGTAAAGGGAATGACAGAGAAGCACAAGATCATGCTCAAGATGGCTAAACTGATGGAGGAAGATTAATGGGTACAACCAATCAACCGAATTACAAGAAGAAGCCGAAACCGGCTAAGAACAACGCTCCTAAGTTGCCGAAGAAATGATCAAGCGCGGCAAAGAGTCATTCTCTGGGTATAACAAGCCTAAACGGACTCCAGGGCATCCTACTAAGTCTCACGCTGTGCTTGCAAAGTCTGGTGACGAAGTAAAACTCATCCGGTTTGGACAGCAGGGTGTGTCTGGCAGTCCAAAGCGAGAGGGTGAGTCGGACTCTGACAGAAAGCGCAGGGAGTCATTCAAAGCGCGTCATGCTCAGAACATCGACAAGGGAAAGATGAGCGCGGCATACTGGGCAAACAAGGTCAAGTGGTAGCAGATCACAGCCCTTTCTGGCACTGTGTGATCGATGACTTTTTCACTCGGCCACACGATATTGCCGCAGAGTTTCCAGCACAGGATGATCCTTGCTGGTTTCGATACAACAATCCTTTAGAAATCAAACAGACTTGCAATGACTGGCACAGGTTCGGTCCTGCTCTGTATGAAACGTTCAGTCAGTTGCTCAGTCCTGGATTCACAACATTCCTAGAGCAATTCACAGATTGCGAACTCACTCCAGACATAGGCTTGCATGGTGGTGGGCTGCATCAGCATGGCAGAGGAGGGAAGCTAAATGTTCACCTCGATTACAACATCCATCCGAAGCTACGTCTTCAGCGTCGCCTTAACCTTATCGTCTACCTTACTCATGATTGGAAACCGGAATGGGGTGGCGGGTTGGGTTTGTACAAGGACAGCAAGACTCTTGTTAAGACCATTGACCCACTGTTCAACCGAGCGGTGATATTCGACACCCGTGGAAGTTGGCATGGGTTACCGGATGCGATAAAATGTCCACCTGGGGTAACACGGAATAGTATTGCTGTTTACTATTTGTGCGAACCCGGTACGACTGACAACAGGACGAGGGCACTGTTTGCTCCGACTGAGAGTCAGGAGAAAGATCAAAGCGTAATAGAGCTTATCAACAAACGGTGTAGATAGTGTCAACCGATGACCCGATAGGAGTCGGTAATGGTCAGCAAAGTACAGAAAGAAAATCTTAAGAACATGGGCAAGGGTAGGCCCAAGGGCACGCCCAACAAAATGACCATGCAAGCAAAGGAAGCCATCAGCTACGCAGCAGAAGGGCTTGGTGGTGCTGAGAGGCTTGTGGAGTGGGCGAAGGAAGATCCGCAGAACGAGAAAGTATTCTGGGCGCAGATCTATCCCAAGTTGCTACCGCTGCAAGTGACAGGCAACAACGGCGGCCCAATCCAAACGCAGACTGTTCTGGAGATCGTCGGAATTGCGAACCAGAGTCGAAATTCCGAGTAAGTTGCTTCCGCTGTTTCAGCCTTGCAGATACAAAGTTCTTCATGGCGGCAGGGGGTCGGGCAAAAGCTGGTCAGTTGCTCGCGCACTGGTGGCGATAGGTGCATCCAAGCCTATCCGTGTTCTGTGCGCTAGGGAGACGCAGAAGAGCATCCAAGAGTCAGTCCATAGGCTGCTGAAGGATCAGATCGAACTGTTGAACCTGAGCGAGTTCTACGAGGTTCAAGAGACAAAGATTCTCGGCAGGAACGGTACAGAGTTCACGTTTGCAGGCATCAGACAGCAGGGTGTTGCAAACCTGAAGTCTTACGAGGGAACGGACATCTGCTGGGTGGAAGAAGCCCAAGTCGTGAGTAAAAGGTCTTGGGATATTCTCATTCCGACCATCCGCAAGCCAGGATCAGAGATCTGGGTCAGCTTCAACCCTGAACTGGATACGGATGAGACCTACACCAGATTCGTGACCAGTCCACCTGCTGAGAGTTGGGTCTGTCAGGTCAACTGGTCAGACAATCCTTGGTTCCCTACTGAACTAGACAAAGAGCGCAGGGATTGGTTGGATCGAGACCCGACAGGGTATCTGACAACCTGGGAGGGCCGGTGCAGACCTGCTGTAGAAGGAGCGATCTACGCTAGTGAGATGGAAACCATCCAGCGAGAGGGTCGCATAAGGAATGTGCCTGTCGATCCGCTGCTGAAGGTGCATACAGTCTGGGACTTGGGATGGAACGACAGTATGTCGATCATCTGTGTGCAAAAGGTTGCTTCAGAGATCAGGGTTGTGGATTACATCGAAGACAGTCACAGGACGATTGATTCATACGTCATGCAGCTTCAGGAGCGGAAATGGAACTGGGGTACAGACTTCATCCCGCACGATGGGGCGCACAAAGATTTCAAGTCAGGTAAATCGACAGAAGAGATGCTGCAAAGCCTTGGAAGGACCGTACAGGTGCTTGCAAGGGGTAACCCGGAGGAAGGTATCAGGCTGGCTCGGCAAGTCTTCCCAAGGGCTTATTTCGACGCTGAACGCTGTATGGATCTGGTGAATCATCTCAAGAGATACAGGCGAGCAGTCAATCAAGTCACGAATGAACCCGGTGCGCCGTTGCATGACGAACACAGTCACGCAGCGGATGCTTGGAGGTATTTGGCTCAATCGTTGGACATGATGTCAAATGACGATTGGGGTAAGCCATTGAAAAATAATACGAGGTGGGTGGTATGATTCCCCAAGGATTGATAACTCCGCGCAGAATGTTCGACGAGGTAATAAAAGAACTTACCGAGCGAATCGAGCGCTTAGAGGCTCAGGTCAAGGAATTACAGCCTGAGAAACGACCGTACACAAAGCGAGCGGAAAAATGGACGAAGGCCGACTGAAAGCTATCCTGTCTGCTGAGATCGATGATGCGATTGGTTATCTCGACACCGAGACGACAGAAGAACGCGCATTGTCGATGGATTATTACCTGCGTAACCCGTATGGGAACGAGGTAGAGGGCCGCAGTCAGATTGTCACAGGTGAGGTTGCAGAGGCGATTGACGGTGCTCTGCCTCAGTTGATCCGGGTATTCACTGCGTCAGACGACATCGTGCGTTTTGAGCCTGTTGGACCGGGTGACGAAGAGGGCGCAAAGCAGGCTACGGAATATGCGAACTGGGTGTTCTACAAACAGAATCCCGGTTTCCAGATTTTGCACCACTGGTTTAAGGATGCTCTACTCCAGAAGACTGGGACGGTGAAATGCTACTGGGACGAGAAGATTGACGTCATCGAGGAGGTGTATCAGAACCTATCGGAGACTGAACTTGTCCTGCTGATGTCTGACCAGTCTAGGCAGATTGTTGCTCAGGAAGTTGTGCAACAGGAGATGCAAGGCCCGGATGGTCAGATGATGGCTATCCAGTTCTTCAATGTTGTCGTTCGGAAGTCTAATAAGCACGGCAAGATTGTCATTGAGAACGTACCTCCGGAAGAGTTGATCGTTTCCAAGCGAGCCAAGAATATGCAAGATGCTCCGTTTATGGCGCATCGCACACTGGTTCCGAGGACTGAACTGATCCAGATGGGTTTTGATCCTCAGATTGTGGACAACCTGCCTGTCTATAACAGTCTGGACTTCACTGAGGAAAAGATCGCTCGATACAGTCCTGGTGAGGAGCCTTTCGAGCAGAATAGCCTTGATCCTGCTATGCAAGAGATCGAGGTTTTCGAGTGTTATATCTACGTTGACGTAGACGAAGACGGCATTGCAGAGTTCCGCAGGATCGTCTACAGCAACAACCAGATCCTAAGCAACGAGCAGACGGATTACTGCCCGTTCCATGTGATTTGCCCGATTCCGATTCCGCACAAGTTCTTCGGTCAGTCTCTGGCTGACAGGACGATGGATATCCAGCTAATCAAGTCCACGATTGTGCGACAGATGCTGGATAACCTGTATCTCACGAACAACGCTCGTGTTGGTGCTGTCGAGGGTCAGGTCAATCTGGATGACTTGCTGAATGTCACTCCTGGCGGTGTCGTCAGGCTGAAGAACCCTGCGGCTGTTGTGCCTCTCCAGGTGACTCCGGTGGCCGCGCAAGCATTCCCGATGCTGGAATACTTCGACCAGATCCAGCAGAAGCGTACAGGGGTTTCTGACGCTCAACAGGGGCTTGATCCTAATGTTCTGGCTAACGTCACTGCTGCGGCTGTAGCGGCCGTTACAAGCGCTCAGCAGGGCAAACTGGAACTGATCGCTCGTATCTTTGCTGAGACGGGCGTTAAAAGCCTGTTTAAGGGCATTCTGCAACTTGTTTGTAAGTACCAAGACAAGCCGACCATTATTCGGATGCGTGGCAAGTTCATTGAGATGGACCCGCGAGAGTGGTCCAATCAATACGACGTCAGCATCTCTGTCGGTCTTGGGACTGGCACAAAGCAAGAACAGATGGCAATGCTCCAGATGGTTCTTGCGAAACAGGAGCAGATCCTTCAGACGCTTGGTCCTGCTAACCCGCTGGTGTCTCTCGGCCAGTATCGGTTGACGCTTGGACGGTTTATCGAGGCGGCAGGGTTCAAAGACTCAAGCGAGTTCTTCAAGGAAATCACTCCAGAACAGGATCAGGCGCTGTCGAATCCTCCTCCGCAGGAGCCGCAACAGAATCCAGCACTGGATGCGATGATGGCTCAGGCGCAGGCGCAGATTCAGATTGAGCAGCAGAAAGCAATGGCTGCGATTGAAACTCAGAGGATGAAAGCTCAAGCCGATATTCAACTGTCAAGGGAAAAAGCTGCTGCCGAATTGGAATTGAAGCAGGCAGAATTCCAGGTTGAAGCACAGTTGAAAGCAGCCAAGGTCGGCGCTGGTATCACTCGCAATGTTGAGATTCCAGGATGAGGATGACACCCGAGAGGGCTGCGAATCTTCTGCTAGATGACGCATTCAAAAACGAATTGCAGTATCTACGGAATATGCACTTGGATGTCATTACGTCATCCTCGGATGATGAAATTGACAAACGCGAATCAGCGTATAAAATGATTCGTGCAATAGATCAAATCTATAGTCATTTCCAAGCGATAGCCGAAACGACTGAGATTAGGTCTAAACGATGGAAGATTCTTTAGGGGTTTGAATGGACACCAATCCGAATGGAAGTGTGCCGCTGGATGTAAATACTGGTGCTGCTGCGATCATGGGAATGTTGGGTGGTGAGGAAGGCGAGCAGCCGACTCCTGAAGCCCAGGAAGAACAGATTGAGCAGCCTGATACCGAAGAACAGGAAACAGAGCAGGAAACTCCGCGCTACCGTATTAAAGCGGCAGGTGAGGAGGTTGAGGTAACGCTCGATGACCTGATCAAAGGCTATCAGCAAGGCCGGGACTACACTCAAAAAACCCAATCGCTTGCAGAGCAGCGGAAAACCGTAGAGGCTGAAAAAGCCGCTGTAGAGCAAGCAAAAACCTTGCGTGACCAGTATGCGGAGCGTTTGCAGATGATCGAGCAAGTGCTGAGTCAGCAGGAACCGCAAGAGGATTTGAATGCGCTAAAAGAGACTGATCCGATTGGTTATGCGGTGAAGGTCGCAGAGCAGCAGCAGCGTCAGCAACAGTTGTATGCGATTCAGGCTGAGAGGCAACGTCTTGCGTTACAGCAACAAACGGAGCAGCAGCAGAGATTGCAACAGGTGATTACTGAAGAGCAGCAGAAACTAGCTCAAGCGATACCGGAGTTCGCAGATCCAGAGAAAGGCAACGCTGTTCGCACAGAGATCCGGAACTATGCGAAGCAGGTTGGTTTCACGGATGAGGATTTAGCGCAGGTTTACGATAGCAGGGCTGTTCTGACGCTTTGGAAGGCTGCTCAGTATGACAAACTTGTCAAGGGTAAGCCGGAGGTAACCAAAAAGGTTACGGAAGCTCCAAGGATGCTTAGGCCCGGTACGGCGACAAGTGCGCCACCGGAGCAAAAGCAATATCAGGCACAGCGTAAAGTGTTGCGGCAGACTGGTAAAACCAAAGACGCTGCGGCAATTTTTGAACGCTTTTTGGGATAATTGAAATGTCTACTTTTACCGCACATACCGCGATTGGTCAGCGCGAAGATTTGATCGATGTCATCTACGACATCAGCCCGACCGAAACCCCGATTCTGTCCACCCTGGCTCGTACCAAGGCGACTGCTGTTTATCACGAGTGGCAGAGCGATTCGCTTGCTGCTGCGACGACTGCTAACGCTGCGGTTGAGGGTGCTGACGCATCTGCTACCACGATCAGTCCGACGACCCGTCTGGGCAACTATACCCAGATCGTGCAAAAGACGATCCAGATTTCTAACACCCTTGAGGCTGTTAACAAGGCTGGCCGGAAGTCTGAGAAGGCGTATCAGTTGTCGAAGGCTTCGCAGGAACTGAAGCGTGACATGGAAACCATCATTACTGCCAACCAAGGGCAGACTGCTGGTAACTCCACGACTGCTCGAAAACTTGGTGCGATCCTGTCCTGGCTCAAGACCAACACCTCTGCTGGTACGTCTGGAACCGATCCCACGACGATTGGTGTCTCAACCCGTTCTGACGGCGCTACCCGTACGTTCACTGAGCAACTGCTGAAAGAAGTTGTTGCTGAGTGCTTCGTGTCTGGTGGAAATCCGAAGCTGTTGGTGGTGAACAGCGGACTGAAGCAAAAAGTCAGCACGTTTGCGGGTATCGCTGGGCAGCGTTATATGGCTCCTGGTGATCAGCCGACGACCATTATTGGCGCGGCAGATGTCTACATGAGCGATTTCGGTACGCTGTCTGTTACGCCGGATCGTTTTATGCGGACTCGTGATGCTCTGCTGCTTGATCCTGAGTATGCTGCGGTTGCGTATCTGCGACCGTTTGCGACGAATGAGCTTGCCCGTACCGGCGACAGCGAGAAGACTCAGCTTATTGCTGAGTTCACGCTGGAGATGCGGAACGAGGCTGCTCACGGCATCGTGGCTGACCTGAACCCGGCTCTGTAAGTAACGAGGGAGGTGGGGAAACCTGCCTCCCTCCACTAATATGTCAGAACTATTTTCGGTTGGTGAGGGGCGCTATACCATAGCGCACAAACTAGATGATGTTGTCGTGCTTGAGACAAAGCAGGACGTAACGCACATCATCGAAGCAAACAAAATCCAAGTTGATAACGCGACCCGCAAGATCGATAACGTGATGACGCATATCGCAAGATTGCCGTTCACGGTGATTGATGAATTGAACAAGAAAAAGATCATGCGAGGGTTTGCGGTTCAGGATGAGCGAGCATTCAAGCAATGGCTGAATGACGCAGATAACAGAATGTGGCGAACATATCCTGGTTCTGTTTAGGGGGAGTCAATGAAGATTGCGATCTGTGTACCCTGCCGAGACACCGTTCTGGCAGGGTTTGCTTTTGATCTGGCCCGATTGTGTGCGTATGAGGCAAAGCGTGGACAGAACGAGATCCAGCTATTGCAGATGCCCGGTACGCTGATCTTTACTCAACGAGAGAAGTTAGCAGATGAAGCTCTGGAATGGGGTGCTGATGCTGTCGTCTGGATTGACAGCGATATGCGGTTTCCGGCAAATACTGTGGAAGTATTGCTCGCAAGGAATGTCCCGCTAGTAGGTGTTAATGCGACGACAAGGCGAGAGCCTGTTATGCCCACAGCCATGAATCTGAAGATCGATAAAAGTGATCCTAATGCTGTAAAACAGGTTTGGACCAAGATTGAGAGCAGGGGTAAGTCAGGGATTGAGCAGGTGACCGCAGTGGGGTTCGGTGTTACACTTGTGAGGACTGAAGTCTTTAAAAAGATACCGAAACCTTGGCATGACATTATCTGGACGGATCATGGTAATGTGATTGGCGAGGATGTAACCTTCTGTGTTAGGTGTCTTGAGAACGATATTCCTGTGTTTGTTGACCATGATTTGTCCATGCAGATCGGTCACATAGGCACGAAAACCTTTGGCTGGGATGACGTCAAACATGGCCCTAGCAACCTACAACGATCTCAAAAACACGATCGCAAGTTATCTCGCAAGAAGCGACCTCACTAGCCAGATACCTGACTTCATCCGGCTGGCAGAGGTAAGGCTGCGGCGCAATCTGCGTATCCGGCAGATGCTGAACTTTTCTTATGCTAATGCTACTGGTGGAAATCAATTTGTCAGTCTGCCAAATGATTTCATTGAGATGCGAAATCTCTACTTAGACACCAATCCAGAGCAGCCACTGAATTATCTGTCTCCGTCTACATTTACCAGAAATGCCAGGACTCAGGAGTCTGGTAAGCCAATCAACTATACGGTGCTGTCTACTGTTATCCAATTAGCTCCTGTTCCTGATGCGAACTATACGCTGAATATGCTTTACTACGCTGCTCCGACTTTCCTGAGCGATGGTACGAATACAAATGCGTTCATGACAACCTGCCCGGACCTGTTGCTTTATGGAGCCTTGTCTGAGGCTGAGCCGTATCTCATGAATGACGCGAGGCTGGCTATCTGGGCCGGAATGTACTCTAGGGCTTTGGATGACCTTACGAGATCTGATGATGGTGGTGAGTACAGTGGCAATCCAATGGTGATGACTGTTGCAAAAAGATAAATTTTTGGTGATTGGAGAGGCATGAATCTTTTGATTGCAACGCCGATGTACGGAGGGATGTGTACAGGCGAATACACAAGATCGATGTTGGGTGTTGTTCCAACGCTATCCGCTGAAGGAATATCTGTATCGACAGCGTTCATCTACAATGACAGCCTGATCACGAGCGCAAGAAACAAGCTGGCGACTATCTTTGCGAACCATGATTTTTCGCATATGTTGTTCATTGACGCTGATATTGGGTTTGATGCCAAAGATATTGTGTCGATGATTCGTGCCGACAAAGATGTTATTGCTGGGATCTATCCAAAGAAGCGGTTGAACTGGCAGCGGGTCGAGATGGCTGTTAAGGCAGGCGTTCCGACAGATCAGATCCAATACCATACTGGTGATCTTGTTGTTAATTTGGTCGGCCACGAGAAAGAGAAGACAGTAAAGCCAGATGAGCCTGTTGAAGTTTGGGGCGCTGGTACTGGATTCATGCTGATCAAGAAGGAAGTCATCGAGAATTTAAAAGACAAGGTTGATAGTTATCTTGATGACGACGACTCAGTGTTGTATGAGTATTTCTTCTTGAAAAAAGACCCGGCAATCAACAAGCAGCTTACCGAAGATTATGCGTTTTGCTGGTTATGCCGAGAGAACGGGATCAAAATTCATGTCGCTCCTTGGGTGCGTTTAAGTCATACCGGGAGTTATACATTTACCGGCTCTGTCATTCCTGTATCAAATTAAGGAGAAAAAAATGGCACTTATTACCACCACCAAAGGTGAGATGGACGAGTCCTTGCTTGAAAAAAAGACCGGATTCGTGGACAATGAGCACGAAGTTACGAACTGGGTTGAGTATTGGCATGAAGGCGAGATGGTTCACCGATCTGTCCATGTCACGCTCAAGAAGAATGTTTTTGCGGATGGTGTGGCCGCAATGATTGCTTAATTCAACGGGAGTCTTCCATGGCTAACACTCAGGCAATGGCTACGTCGTTCAAAGGCGAGCTTCTGAACTCTTATCACAATTTCAGCGCAACCAATCCGGCAAGGACGATCAACACTGCCGACTCTTTCAAGGCTGCGCTGTACCTTGCATCTGCCACGATCAATGCTTCGACCACTGCGTACACCGCAAGCGGCGAGGTTAGTGGCACGAACTATACGGCTGGTGGTGTTTCAATTACTGCGTGGAATGCTCCGACTACAAGCGGAACCACGGGTTTCACGACACCATCGTCAAGCATTACCTACACAAACGTCACGTTGTCCACGGCGTTTGATGCGGTGTTGATTTACAACAATTCGCAAGGCAATCGATCTGTCAGTGTTCATACGTTTGGATCGCAGACGGTGACTGCTGGCACGTTTACCCTGACCATGCCGACGAATGATGCAACCAATGCGTTGATTCGTCTCGCCTAACGGGGCGCGGGGGAAACCCCGTGTAGCTCATGATCAGTGACGCCCCGTTTTCATCTGCGTCATTTAGCTCACAGGCGCAGGTATCAAAGACCGTTGCTGTTACCGGCGTTTCTCTTACGGGGAACGTCGGTTCTGTCACGACATCCAGAACGGTTGCAGAGACTGGTAATTCTGTTTCTGTAACCGTTGGTTCTGTTGCGCCTGTTGTATCTCCTGCTCTTACGTCAGTATCGTCTTCCGGGTCTGTTGGTTCTGTAACAACATCCAGAACCAAAGCGCTGACTGGTGTTTCGTCGAGCGGTGCTGTTGGGTTAGTTCTTCCTGTTGTTTCGGATGATATTTCTGGTGTTACTGCATCGGGTTCTGTCGGCAGCGTTACAACATCCAGATCGATTGTTCTTGTTGGTGTATCGGTATCGGGCGTTGCTGGAAATATATCTGCCACACCAAGTCAGCAGGAAAATGGTGTTATTGCCACGGGTGCTGTTGGCAATGCCTCTCCGGTAATTTCTGTTGCGCTGTCAAACGTATCCGCTACAGGTCAAGTCGGCAGTGTAAGCTTCACTAGAGCAATTACAGGGGTATCTAGCACAAGCGCAACCGGTACTGCTGCGCCTAGCATTTCAATTGCTGAGATTGGGGTTTCCGCGTCTGGTGCGGTTGGCTCTGTAGTCACATCGAGAACTCGTGCGCTGACAAGCGTATCCTCTTCTGGTGCTGTTGGCAGCGTTGCTTCTGCGTTGTCCAAGGCTATCACTGGCGTATCTCTATCTAGTGCTGTTGGGTCTGTAGGGGTATCCAAGTCGGTTGTTTTGACCAATGTGTCGGCAACTGGAGCGGTTGGTAGTGTTGGAACGTCCAGAACTCGTGCTATCACTGGGAACTCTGCAACTGGATCTGTCGGATCTGTTGGCAAGTCAATTGCTATATCAGAGACTGGTGTTGTAGCCACTGGCGCGGTTGGTTCGCTTACTGCGGTAATCAGTAAGTCTGTAGACATAACCGGGGTATCGTCCTCTGCTGCTGCTGGATCTGTATCCGCATCTATTTCTATCGCTGAGACTGGCGTATCTGCTACGGGTGCAGTCGGTTCTGTCAGGTTTGCTCGTGCGATTTCTGGTGTTTCTAGTACAGGTCAAGTTGGATCTGTATCGCCATCAGTCACGGTCGTTGAGACGGGTGTAAGTTCTGCTGCTGCGGTTGGATCTGTTTCAGAATCCAATGCCATTTCTCTGTCTGGTGTTGCTTCGTCGGGTGCTGTTGGATCTGTAGCGTACACACGAGGTCTGTCTGGGGTGTCGTCCTCTGGCGAAGTTGGTTCACTAACGCTTGCCAAGCCCCAGGCGATTACGGGTGTAAGTGCTACTGCGGCAATTGATTCACTTGCCGCATCGACAAGCATTTTGTTGTCTGGTGTGTCTGTAACTGGGCAGGTCAATTCTTTAGAAAGAAGCCTGACAAACTCCATTACAGGCGTTTCTGCATCGGTTCAGCTTGGTGATATCACTGATAGCACTTCTTCGCAAGAAAACGGTGTTATTGGCACAGGTCAAGTTGGAAGTGTTGTGACCAGTGCGACCGTTGAACTTTCTGGTGTATCAGCAACTGGTCAAGTTGATTCTCTTTCTGGTGGCCTTAGCATCTCTAGTGTTTCTGCTACTGGGGAAACAGGAGATTTAGGCTCTGATGTCTCTGTTGGGTTGATCGGTGTCGCTGCTGTTGGTCAGGCATCAAGTCCTGGGACGAGTAAGTCTGTTGCATTGTCAGGTGTTGAATCTACTGGCGCAGTGGATTCTGTGATCTTTGGGAGAACCATATCCGGAGTTCAGTCATCTGGGCAGGTTGGAAATTTTGGTGTTGAGCGCACCTTAGAAATTATCGGCAACATCATAAACGGTCAGCTTGGTGTCACTGGGCCGATATGGAGGCCGATAGATGACACTGAGGTTGGTAACTGGCAAAATGTCAATGGAGATATAGCAGGTTCGTGGAACCTATTCGGTACGGTTGTATCGCCTGCGTCAATCTCATCAATGCCATTTGCGTCTACTCCATTCTCGGCAGGCGTTGTAACAGTGACAGATTTGGCGTCTCAAAGTTGGCAAAACGTCAGCACTAATACCAACCATGCTTGGTATGATGTTGAAACAGAAGAGAATTCCGACTGGCAGCTTATAGAAATTTGAGGTTGAATCATGCCACTTGTTGTAAAAGATAGAGTCAAAGAAACCACAACCACGACCGGTACAGGAACGTACACGCTCGCTGGCGCTTCAACCGGATTTCAATCGTTTTCTGTAATCGGAAACGGCAATACTACGTACTACGCTGTTACTGACAACGTGAATTGGGAAGTCGGCATCGGGACGTATACGTCATCCGGTACGACTCTCAGTAGAGATTCAGTCTTGGCATCATCTAACGGTGGCAACGCCGTTAATTGGGGCGCTGGGACAAAGGATATTTTTGTAACTTACCCTGCTGAGCGGTCTATCACTGGACCTTCTACGGCAACCGACAATGCTGTTGTCAGGTTTGATACGACAGACGGTACGATTGTTCAGAACTCTGGCGTAACGATTGACGACTCGAACAACATGACGGGTGTTGTTGCTCTGACCACTACAGGCGTAGTCACCGTCCCTGCTGGTACTAACACTGCACCTGCCATCACAACTGCGGGTGATACGAACACTGGTATTTACTTTCCTACTGCCGACACGATTGCGTTTACCGAGGGTGGGGTTGAGTCGGGTAGATTTACATCTACTGGTGCTTTGCAACTTAACAACAACCTATCGTTCTCTGGGACAGGCAACCGTATTACCGGTGACTTCAGCAATGCAACGCTTGCCAGCCGGGTGATGTTTCAGACGAGTACGGCAAATTCCAGTACCTTTGTTGGGCATTTGCCAAATGGTACAGCCCAAGCATCGGGCGCTTTTTACTATGCTGGCAGTGATCCAGCAAACACATCAGCTTTACAGGTCCGTGCTGGCTTGGACAACAACCAGATTTATTTGGCTTCTGTTGCCACCGGCACCGGCACCTACCTCCCGATGGCCTTCTACACCAACGGCTCCGAGCGCATGAGGATAGATACGTCGGGGAATGTGGGGATTGGGACGAGTTCGCCTGCTGCCAGGCTCAATGTTCAAGTAACTGGCAATGGTGACTTCACGTCTTTATTGTTATCAAGAACTACAGGTTCTATTAATCAAGAGCAAAGTATTGTTTGGCAACAAAATGATCTATCAAACCTTGCAGGCGCTGCAATTGCGGGGTCGTTTGAATCGGCTACTTCGGGATCTCTGCGTTTCAAAACAACATTAGCTAGCTCCCTCACAGAACGCATGCGTATCGACTCCTCCGGTAACTTGCTGGTTGGGACGACTGATGCGAGTGGCTCAACGCTTACCGTTTCAACCACGGACGGTGCTGCACCAGCGAACGGAACTGGAAGTAATGCGCTACGGTTACGGTCTACAGCAAGCGCGGCAGTAGGCGCAGGGCCATCCCTTCTTTTTGAGGGGCAAACAGGAAATACAACAGCGCAATATGGTTTTGCGGCAATCCAAGGATTTAAGGGTTCATCTGGAGCAAATGATTATTCTGGCGTTCTTGCTTTTTATACGCAGAACTCTGGCGGTTCTGCCGCGCTCACAGAACGCATGCGTATCACCGAAGCCGGTAACTTGCTGTTGGGGACGACGAGTAGCGCCGAAGGATCTGGAGTTGGCTTAAAACTCTTTCAAAGTGCCACCGGACCGAGGTATGCGGTTGTCGGTTCTGATTCAAGTAATACTACGATTGCAATTGGAGTCTACTCAACTGGAGCCGCTGCATATCGTTTTCAAGTTGGATACGGCGGGACAATTTATGCCACCAGTACAAGCATCAGCGCCATATCAGATCAAACATTAAAAGAAAACATCCGAGACTTAGAGACGGGGCTGTTTGAAGTCATGTCGCTTAAGCCTCGCAGGTTTGACTGGATAAACGGCGATGCTAAAAACGTGGCTGGTTTTGTTGCACAAGAAGTCGAACAGGTTTTGCCAGAACTGGTTGAGGATTACATCTACAACAAAGACGATGAAGGAAACAGCATCATTAAAAAGTCGCTCAAGATGGGTGACATATTGCCAACATTGGTCAAAGCAATCCAAGAGCAGCAAGCTCTAATTGAACAGCTCACGCAGCGCATTGCTGCACTGGAGCAAGCATGAACTGGGTCATCGAATGGTTGAAGACCACCCCGTCAACATCGAACCCTGCCGAGTGCGTTGTGCAGGCCGGATGGCGGTGCAATGGTGAGCAAGACGGGTACACCGCTACCGTCTACGGATCGGCCGGGTTCACTTACACCGAAGGCGAACCGTTCACGCCGTTCAACCAACTGACCCAAGAGCAGGTGCTTGGCTGGGTATGGGCGAGCGGTGTAGACAAGGATGCAGCCGAGGCGAGCATTCAGAGTCAACTGGACGACCAGATCAATCCGAAAGTAATTCAACCTCCGTTGCCGTGGGCAAGCGTTTAAACACGCAGACCAATTGGATAAAAGATGAGAATTGCATTTGGCAAATGGACACCTGACCGTCCTGGTATCGCTGGCGGCCTCACAGAGGCATTAAACTGCCTTCCTGTCGCTTCTGGGTATGGTCCAATACCTTCCAATGCAAACCTGTCTTCTACAGCCTCTGAGAGCCTTCTGACGAGTTTTATCGGCAGGCAAGCTACTACCACCACACTGTTTGCTGCTGGGCCTACAAAGATATTCAAGTTCGATCCTGCTGATGCGTCGATGGATGATGTCAGTAGATCGACTCCTGCGTACTCGACGACAACCCTTTGGACCACTGCACAGTTTGGTGCTGTTGTTCTTGCTGCGAATGGGATCGACAAGATCCAAGCATGGGACATGGGATCAAGTACAGCGTTCGCTGATGTTGCTGCTGCTGCTCCTACTGCTCAGTTTGTGACTGTCGTCAGAGACTTTGTTGTTGCTGCCAAGACTGCGAGTGAGATTTCGACTGTTTACTGGTCAGACATCAACGACGAGACGGATTGGACTCCTGGCGCTGGAAGTCAGGCTGACTCACAGGTAATCGCTGATGGTGGTGAGATCCGTGGACTGACTGGTGGTGAGTTCGGGATTGTGTTGCTGGAGAGAGCGATTGCGCGGATGACGTATATTGGCTCTCCGCTGTTCTTCCAGTTTGACATCATTGCTCGAAATCTTGGGTGTTACGAGTCTCGGTCTGTCGTCCAATCAGGTGCTTTGACGTACTTTCTTAGTGATGACGGGTTCTTTGTGACCGATGGTCAGACGGTCAGGGGAATTGGGAACGAGGTGGTTGATCGCTGGTTCTTTGACAATGCTGACCCTGCTCAGTTTGACCAGATGTCAGCGGCTGTCGATCCGGTCAACAAGGTTGTGGTTTGGTGTTTCCGTGATATTTTCAACGTTCAGCAACTGTTGATTTACAACTACTCGGTGGACAAGTGGAGTCATGCCAACACTACCGTTGATTATGTATCTACACTTGCGACTGCAAGTTTCACGCTTGAACAATTGGCAAATATTTCATCGAGCTTGGATGCCTTGCCAGCAACATTGGATTCTCGGTTGTGGGCCGGTGGCAAGTTCGTTTTAGGTGGTGTCAAGTCTGATCGTTTAGTGACCTTTGGCGGCCCCAATCAGACAGCCACAATCACGACAGGCGACATTGAAACGGAGGCCACAGAGACGATCCTGACGCTTGCCAGACCCATTGTTGATAATGGATCAGCTACGGTTTCTGTTGCTGCTCGGTATCGTCTGGATGGAGACATCAACTATTCGACACCTGTTGCTGCTGATAGCGAGAACAGGATTCCGCTGCGCTCTCGTGGCAAGTACCACAGGGTAAGCCTGACTCCGACAGAGGACTGGATTACCGCTGTCGGTGTTGATGTCGATGTCAAAGCAGTGGGTGGCCGGTAATGTTCCGCAGGCTACCTCAACAGGGTGGGACACCTCGGGATGTGTCCGAGATCGTCAATCGGATCTTGGATGGCAAGATTAACTCTGTTGGGTTGATCACTCTTGCGACAGGGAATGCCACAACCACTACGCTGTTTGATGAGCGTATCAGCGAAGATAGCATCATCCTGTTTGCTCCGTATTCTGCTGCTGCGTCTGGTGATGGTGTTCCTTATGGAGCGTTTCAGGACGACACAGACCAATCTGCGACTACTACGGTAAATGCTTATGCGATGTCGTTTAGTACGACAGACTTTAGCAATGGTGTGTCTGTCGTCAACAATTCGCAGATTAAAGTTACGAGTCCTGGTGTTTATAACCTTCAGTTTTCAGCGCAGTTTGCTAATGACGACTCGCAGGTGCAAGACGTAGATGTATGGTTTCGCAAAAACGGGACAAACATTGCAAACAGCAATAGCCGTTTTTCAATTGACAGCAAGCATGGGAGCATAAAAGGGCATCTCATCGCTGCGCTGAACTTCTTTGTTGATCTTGATGCAAATGATTACATCGAGATAATGTGGGCGACAACCAGTATTGCTGTCATTCTTGAGCATTTGCCGACTGCATCAACACCCACCAGACCGGCAACTCCATCTGTAATCGCAACTATGCAGATGGTGTCTGAATCTTCAACGTCTGATGTGTATACATCGAACCAGACGCAAGGTCAGGCAACCGTCAATCACTTTGCAAACAGTACCGCAGACAAGACCTATCGGTATGTCGTCCTCGGCTAGAGTCTTTGTCGAACCAAACAATCTCCGGCAGGTTTGGGATTACGTTCGGCAAGGCTTGTTGAGGGTGAAAGAGGCGAGTTCTGAGCCTTGGATACCGGAGGACATCTATTGCGACTGTTATTCCGGTAGATCAATGTTGTGGCTGATGGTTGAGGATGGTCAGCCTGTCTGGTTTGGTGTGCTTCAGCCGGTTGGTGATTGTCTGCATATCTGGGCAGGGTATGGCAAGTTTCTGATGGATGAAGGTTTCCGTCATGCAGAAGAAATTGCTAAATCGGGTGGGGCGCGTAGAATTACGTTTGAATCAAATCGGCCAGGATGGGCAAGGATGGCCGATAAACACGGTTACAAGCCCATAAGGTGGGCGAAAGAGGTGTCGAATGGGTAGCAGATCAGGAACGTCTCAGACGGAAACGAGGGTCGATCCTAGACTCGTTCCGTTCATCGAGCAGGGTCTGGGTGCAGCCCAGAATCTATTCCAAACCGGGCAACTCCAGTATCAAGATCCCACTACGGGTGAGATGAAAGCCGGTTATGTCCCGCAGTATTTTCAGGGGCAAACATTTGTAGGGCCATCCCAGTACACTCAGCAGGCTATGGATCTTGCCGCGCAGAGAGCGCAGGCGGGTTCTCCGCTGGTACAAGGCGCACAGGGTGCTGTCGGTGCTGCTACAGGGTTTCAGGCTCCCGCTGGAAGTATGTTCAGCAACATCTACGGTCAAGCAGGACAGGGTGCTGCTGGTGGACTGTATCAGGACATCTACGGCAGGGCTGGTCAGACGCAAGCAGATCAAACTGCTGGTGGTGCGTTCCTCGGCATGAATCCGTTCTTGCAAGCCACTTTCGAGGCTGCTGCGCGACCGATTACCAGTCAGTTCCAACAGCAAATCCAGAACATTAACTCTCAAGCATCTCGCGCTGGTCGGTACGGATCTGCGGCACAGGGGCAGTTGCAAGCCGGTGCTGCTGAGAGTCTGGCATCTAACCTGTCTGGTCTCGGTGAGCGTCTTGGGTTTGCCGGGTATCAGCAAGAGCGTCAACTCCAAGAGGCTGCGCTCACTCGTCAGCAACAGGCACAGCAGCAAGCTCTCATCAACCAACTTGCCGCTGCGGGTGGATTGGGTCAGACGCAAGCGCAGCAGTTTTCGACTCAGTTGCAAGCGGCACAGGGTCTGACGGGTGCGGAACAGGGTGCGGCAAATGTCCGTCTGGTTGCTTCCCAGTTGGCTCCTGGCATGGCTGCTCAAGATTACGCAGACATCCAGCGTCTGTTGCAGGTTGGTCAGATGGGTGAGCAATATCAGCAGCAGGAACTGCAAGATCAGCTAAATCGGTTCAACTTCCAGCAGCAAGCTCCGTTCCGTGCGCTCCAGCAATACCTGTCGTTTATCGGTGGTGTACCTGCTGGACAGCAACAGGTTGCTCCTGAGTACACGAATCCTGCTGCTACGGCACTTGGTGGTGCTGCGTTAGTGAGCGCGTTCAATCAACCAAGGCAAAACCTGGGCATGACCGCTCCACAAGGAAACTAACATGGCTGAACCTATGACTCTTGCAATGATTGGTGCTGCTGCTGGCGCTGTCACTAACAATAAAGATCCACTTAAAGGCGCATTGTTGGGTGCGACTTTAGGTTATGGTGGTGGAACTCTTGCTCCAGGTTTATTGGGTACAGGTGCAACTCAAGCAGCATCTGGCGCTGCTGGCGCTGCTGGAGTTCAAAGTGGGTTTGGTGCTCAACTGGTTAGCCAGGGATTGCTGTCTACTGCTCCCGCAATGTCTGGAGGAGCTTCTCCTGTTGCGAGTGCATTAGCTTCACAAGGGATGACTTCAGCCCCTGCGTTAATGTCTACTCCTAGTGCTGCTCCTGGTATTTTGTCTCGCCTAAACAACCCTGCTGTTCTAGCTGCTGGCTCTCAACTGGCTGGGTCAATGACACCCAAACAAGCACAGACTGCTCCTGGCAGGGTTTCACCTGGGCAACAGGTTCCGATTGAGTTTCAACCTCCTCCGATTGCGATGACTCCTATTGGTAGGTTTGCAAACATTATGCCGCTGGATGAGGAACTTGGCTTGTTCGATACGCCGAGCATGATTCGGACGCAGATGAGGCCAGGACAGAATGACCTGATGCTCAATTACATCCCGTCGAGAGGTCGCTAATGGACGGAATCCTTGATCGCTTGTTCCCGCAGAATCAGATGCTTGGTCTGTTGGGTGATGAAAACATGACTCAGCAGGCTCGTCAGCAGGGTCTTTTGGGCCTTGCAGCGGGTCTGTTGCAGGCAGGTGGGCCTAGCAGGACTCGCACGAATATCGGACAGGCTCTTGGGTCAGGATTGCTTGCTGGTCAGCAGATGTACAACCAAGCAGTCAATCAGCAAATCACGCAAGCCGGTGCAATTCAGAAGTTGCAAGAGGCTCAAAGGCAACGTCAGCAACAAGAGCTTGTTCGGCAAATGATGCCTCAACTGATCCAGCAGGGTGCTCCGACTGTAGAAGGGATGCAATTCCCTAT
>ERZ869929.422-NODE-422-length-27053-cov-14.393029_pt1 | contig 27053 bp, 26 predicted proteins | sample MGYA00579312_ERZ869929 | MGnify/ENA primary metagenome ERZ869929 (study PRJEB32216, sample SAMN09231818) | wastewater metagenome | place: USA: Maryland | collected 2016-08-09 | study: EMG produced TPA metagenomics assembly of the PRJNA472060 data set (Reclaimed... | reverse complement strand
GCGCCGGGTTCTGGGGGGATATGACAGGTTTGGGGTCCTGCTCGCCGCCCCCAGAGATGACGGGGCGAGATGTAGTCCTTGGGAGAGGAGAGCTATTTATACCTGCTGGTCGAGGCCGTCTTGCTTGAGGCTCATGGCGGCAGAGCAGTATCCTTTGGGGTGCTCGCGGGAGCGGGGCGTGGGGAGCCGGTGGAGGCAGTTGCCGTCCTTGAGCAGACACTCTTGGAGCGGAAGGCGGTTCCAGTTCTTGTCGAGGGTTTGGGTTTTGACGCACTCGCGGACCTTGAGCAGGCAACCGGCCTGGTAGGGATTCAGGCGAAGCTCCCTCATTGGCTCGACCCACCGGAGAATTTTCCGAGGAACTGGATGACCGCCCAGATTATCGAGGCGGCAGTCATGGTGAAGGTGCCGATGATGGCCCCCACGAGGTTCGCGTACCCCTGCATGAGGCCCTTGATTTGCTCGTCGTGCCTGGCCTGAACGTCCTTGACGCCCCCCAGGTGGGACTCGATGCGCCCAAGGGTCGTTTTCAGCTCCGCGTGCTGCTCCTGGTTGTCCTTGATGCTCGCGTCGAGCTTGCGCCCGAGCTCGCCCAAAGTGATGCTTGCCCCCATCGACTTCCCCTCCTTGGTTCAGAGCCCCAGCTTGGCCTTCTTGGCCCCCGCTTTGGCGCCAGTTTCAAACTGGGCGGCTTTGGTGTTGAAGTAGCCGACGAAGGCGCCCATGAGGGCCCCGAGGGCGGTGAGGCCGAGATGCCTCAACGAGATGGGGTCCGAGCCCATCAGGGCGGTCCCGACCGCTCCGATTGCGGCCACGACGCCAAATGCGGCGCCGTTCATCACGATGCTTTTCCGGTTCTCGGTCCAAAAATCTGCCATAGCGTTCGCCTCCTATTGCTCGCCAACGAGCTTGAGCCCGAAGGGTTTGAGGATGGAACTGATGAAGCTTGAGGTGCCGGTCTTTTTGACGTTGGTGTTGAGGTTGGTGCTGATGCCGAACAGCCAGTAGGTCCAGCCCTGGGTGGTGCCCTGGACCCATACGTCTTTGGTCGAGGCCTTGTTGTGCTGGGCCAGGAAGTCCTCGTTGGTGATGGCTTGTAGGAGGTCCTTGGCGGAGCTTGGTTGCGCCACGGGGAGCCCATAGAGGACGCCGCCCTGCGCCTTGAGCGCTGCCTCGAATTGGTCCTTGCTCATCGCCATCTCAACACCTCATGCGGATTTCGATATTGTGGAGTATCTTGGGGAGCTTGCGCCGTTGGTGACTCGGGTGCTCCTGGGGGCGGCTGCCGAGCTGGATTGGGGCGGTGCTCCATGCGTTCTCCTCGTCGGCGCTGAACCAGATGTCCTGCTTGTTGATGCCGAGCTGGTCCTTGGAGTCGTCGAGGAGCGGGCAGTCCAGCACGTCGAACTCTGACGAATAAGCGTTGGTGGAGTTCAGGTGGCGCCAGCGGAGGTCGGAGGCAAAGTAGTTGTTGGTGGCGTGGCCTTCGCTGTTTCTGGCGATACCGCCGACGAAGCGGATGCACTCTTTGGGGACTCCGGCGGTTCGGGCCAGAACGTAGATGACGACCGCCCATCCGTCGCAGTCGTCACCGATGCCGTATTTCTCGCGGGCCTTGAGGACCTCGACAAAGAAGCGCCAGAACTCGCCGACCTTCACGGTGTCCTGGTCGTATTGGTACTTGTAGTACATCCGGCCCACGTAAGATTTGACGCGGGCCAGCGAGATGTCCGAGGCTCGGTGGTAGTTGGCGAGGTTCTTCTCTTTGGCCACATCGACCACGTAGGCGTTGGCAGCCTTGACGACATTCTTGGCCTCGGGGGTGCCGATTCCGGCTTGGAGGTAGGCTTGGAGCGAGCACGAGAAGGGCTTGTCGGGGTTGTTGGGAACGGTGCGGCCCGCATAGGTGATGTCGGCAAAGGGGTATTTGGTGTAGTAGCTGGCTATCTTTGACCGGGATTCCTGGGGGAAAAGGTCGAGGATGCCGACGGTCTGCTTGTTGTCCTTGAGGGTCTGGATGACCGACTTGAGCGCTGAGTTCTCTGAGGTTGCGTCGGCGAGCGCCTTGTTGGTGGAGTCGAGAGAGGTGAGCAGCTCTTTTTTGTCCTTGTCGGAGGAGTCGAGGAGGAGCTTCACGCGGTTCTCGCACGCCCCAAGGAGGTTCTGGCGGGCTGCGGTTTCTTGCTGGGCCTGGAACACGGTGTCTTGGGCGGCCTTGAGTTGGAGCTGGGTCGAGATGAGCTGCTGGGCAAGCTGGTCGCGGTCAGGCCGCACGTTCTTGCATATCAGGTTCTCGAGGAAGCTCATATTGTTCGCCCGACCCCATGGATGTTGAACTTGACAGGTTGGATTATGGTGGAGCCCGCGGCGAGGTTCGCCCGAGCCACCACGGTGTCGCCGGCATTCAGGGTTTTCATCGAAGCATAGACGACACGATTCTGGCTCTCGCCCGCGATGGTGGAGGATTCGTCCTCCTCGGTGGTGTCATCGACGCCGTTCACCGAAACGGTGAGGTGGATGGTGGATTCGGTTGAGGCAACTCGGCAGGCCCAATAGATAAAGTAGGTGCCACTTTTGCCTGCCGGGACCGTGAAGGTGGTGCCGTCGTAGGCAGAGTGGGAGTCGTAGATTTCGGGGACCGAGATGTCCTGGTAGGAGCCGGAGGTGATGCTGGTGATGTTGGTTTTCTTGGCGCAGACCAGGCAAACGGGTTGAACCTCAGCGTTCAGGTCTGCTGCGTTGAGTTGGTTTCCATCAGCCCATGGGTATGCCATATCTGCACCTCAAACCTGGCTCATGGTGAGCCAGTACCGGAAATAATACTCCTTGAGATTGGTCTTGCTTTTGGCGGCGAACTTGACGTTGTTGAACATGACGGTGCCGGGGTTGGCGTTCATCAAGGCGAACTTAGTGATGGACGCGGGGGTGTTGTCGGTCGAGGACAAAAAGCAGTTCCAGACCTGGCGGAGGTTGCCGGAGTCAAAGACCTCGACAGATTGGATGGCTTTGGTGGCGCATGTTCCGTCAGCGTAGAAGCTCGCGGCGGTGTCGGCGGGCGCGGGCGTAGAGGTGCCGTTGCTCCACGCGAAGTACAAGAAGTTTGTGGTTTTGTAGATGCCGGAGTTGGTTAGGTGGTTGGCGATGGTCTGGAAGCCCAAAGTGGTGACGACGTTGTGGATGGTGTCCTCGAGGGTCCATTCTGTGTCGCCAACGTTGCGCGAGTAGATTTCCAGGGTCCCTTTGAGATTCAGCTTGTCCTCGAGCACCATAGCATCATCCCGTGGCGAGCAGGTCCGTGTCCTGCATGTATCTGGTTCCCAGTCCATTTAATCCTATCACATTGGACTCGCTGGCGGCGGAGTAGGAGAAATAGAGGGTGCCGTTGGCGGAGATGGTTTTGAACTGGAAGGCCGAGTAGGAGATGTTGGTCCAATCGACGGTCCCGGTTTGGGCCCCGCTGGGCAGGCTGAAGAGCCAGTAGTTCCAGCCGTCCCGTTCTGGGAGCCCCTGGTAGATTGCGCCGTCGATGCGGATTAGGTTCAGGATGTCGGTGCCAATGAGGGCCTGGACTTGCTCAATGGTTGTGCCGGGGGTTCGGTATATCCAGAGCCCGAGCGTGCCCTTGACGGGGACGCCGGAGGCGGTGCCGACCACGGCGCTCATGTCGCCGAGCGCGGTTCCTTGGGTGATGGCCATATTGTTGGCCGGGTAGCCGGTCCAGACCGCCTTGACGGAGTGGCCGTTCCACGAGTAGGTTGGGGCGGATTCGTCGCTGAGGACAAGGCTCGCGCCGGTGCTCCAATCGGTCCAGTCGTCGAAGTAGCTGACGACCTTCGAGGCCCTGCCGATGATACCGTTCTCGGGGTGGCCGAGCACAAAGGAGTCGCAGATGTAGCGGGTATCCATGTAGAGGGTTTCGGCAAAGGTCGGGTTGTCCCGAAAGACGAACTCATCGGTGGCGGTCTGGTTCTCTTCGCCGCGGCTGGCAAGGGATTTGATTTGTTGGAGGATTTCGCGCAGAATCTCGGCGTTGGTGTTGATTTCGGAGTTCGCCAGGGTCAGTTTGGTCGCCCAGCCGCCTTTGCTCATCTCGTGCTCGAGCTCGATGATTTCGTAGGTGGTGTCGTTGATGCCCTGGAAGGGCGCATCGACTTGGACGGTGGTGCCGATGGCCTGCCGGGGGTCGAGCGGGATGGTGATTTTGATGACCGTCCGGGGGTCCGAGTAGTAGGCCAACAGGGCCGCCGACAGCGAGCGGGCGCGAGCCAAAGAGGTGATGGAGGTGTCGGAGATGGCGTACACGCGGGTCACGCCGAGCGCGGCGATGCTGGCGTCGTTCTGGGAGGTGGCGATGATGGGGGTGAAGTAGTCGTAGCGGACATTGATGGCGGCGCTCAGGGCCGGGACTGAGTTGAATTGGACAATGGTGTGCTGGGACCCGTAGGTGCAGGTAAAGTGGGTGTTTTCGGTCTTGGTGGAGCCGTTCACCTGCAGGAGCGTGAGGGGCTTTTTGGCCCGGTAGCCCAGGGCGAAGCTGGTGGTGGTGCCGTCGCCTTTGAACTGGTTGGTCCAGGTGGGGGCGCTGACCGTGGTGAGCTGGTCGCCGCCGCTGACCTTGACGACATTGTAGAGGTCTTTGGCCTCCTCGGAGGTTTCGAGCGAGATGACCGAGTTGGCGCGGGCCGAGTAGATGGTGGAGTTGAGCCCGTAGGCGTAGCCGCTCGGAAGCGCATTGGCGATGTAGGCGTGGAAGTCGAAGTCGTCGTCCACGTACTGGGTAAAGGAGGCCACGGAGTTGCCGGCCTTGCAGATTTCGGTCACGGCGTCCATGATGGTTTTGCCGTTGCAGGTGTAGGCGTCGTAGAGCGTGGTGGGGACGATGACCTTGAGGTGGTCGAGCGTGAGGGTTTCGGTGGTGGCCGCGATTGAGAAAAACGGGGACAACTGAGCGGTCGGTTGGGTGGTGAGGATTTCGGCCTCGAGCACGCCGTCGATGAAGAACCGGCAGCCGGTGTTGAGCCACTCTACGCGGTAGTAGTGGTAGGTGGTCTGGTCGAATGTGTCGGTGGTGGCGGTGGTGGTTGTGGTGACGCCATCTGAGGTTTCGCCATAGATGGCCGCGGCCTTGAGGGCGAAACGGGCGAATTGGGTCCCGGCGGCGTTCGAGAATCCAAACAAGACGGTATCGGAGGCCGCGCTCACTTTGGCCCGCCACTCGCAGACCTCATAGAGATAGAGGGTTGAGCCGATGGTGGTCAAGGTGGTGGCGCCATCTCCTGTCGCGTCGAGCTCGGTGTCCCAGACCTCGCACCAGGCAGGTTGGGCGCCCCAGCGGGCGGTGTCCCAGAACGAGAACTGGTCATAATCGTCGGTAAAGGCGTTCCAGGTAGAGATGTCTGGGAGATTCATCGGGATGGCGCCAAATGTGGGGTCGCAGAGGATGAAGTCGCCCATCTTGGAGGTCCATGAGTCGGTGAGCTTGATGTCGTTGAAGTAGCCGTTGAGGCCCCGGCCCTGGATGGTGTAGGTGAAGCCCTTGTTGGGGGAGATGTTGTTGATTTGACCCACCATGCAGCGAATCATGGTCTGGGTCGGGAGGTGCGCGAACCAGAGCTCTTGGTCGTTGAAGTGGCCAAAATACCCGAGCGCCATGCCGCGCAGATTGGGGAACACGAGCTCATAGGTGCCGTTGAGGTCGGCTGCCGATTTCTTCATGGTGGCGGAGATGACCGGGAGGGCCTCGAACCACTCATCGTTGTTCCTGAGCTTGAATCGAGCCAGTTGCGTCTGGAAGTTCACAGGATTGGTCATGATGGATACCCCGGTGCGCCGAACGAGATGGTGAAGGTGTAGTTGGCCCCCATGGTGACGTTCGAGCAATTTCCGATGACCCAGAGGCCCATCGGGGCCGCTTGCAGCCGCTTGATGACGATTTGGTCGGAGGTGTTCAGATAGACGCTGGATGGATTGACCGAGCTCGAGGGCTGGGCGGCGAGGCGGAAGCCAGACGGAAGGGACTGGTTGAGCTTGGCGGTGATGTTGTAGTAGGTGGAGCCGTTTATCGAGGTCATGGTGTAGAAGGGGGTGCGGGAGTTCTGGCCGTTCGGCTGGACCGGGAACATGTAGGGTTGGAAGCAGGTGAAGTTGAGCGAGCTCCGGTTGCCGACGGTGGTGATACGAATGATATTCGTGATGGCCGAAACATTTGAGAGCGTGAAGTCCGAGTCGGAGCTGTCGTTGCCCGAGATGCCGGTGGAGTCGTTGGCGTAGAGGCGCACGCGGTAGGTGGGCAGGTACGCGAGGCCGGTGACGTTCCACGAATACGGGCCCGAGGTGGTGTTGGCGATGAAGGTCCAGTTGAGGCCCGAGTTGTTCGAGTAGAACAGCCAATACCAGATGGTGCTCGAGATGTTGGAGGAGGTCGAATTGACCCATGAGATGCTGACCGAGGAGGCATTGACGTAGTATTCGCCGCCGTTCGGCGCGATGAGCACCGGGTCAGAGGGAGAGCCGCCCGAGATGGAGAAGGTTGGCGACACGCCCCCGCTCGAGAGCCCGAGGTTGTCGTAGGCGGTGACGTTGATGTAGTAGGAGCCGTTGCCGACCGAGAGGGTCCAGTTGAAATAGAGCGCATCCGAGTTGTTCCAGGTCAGGATTTGGAGCAGAGCCCCCGTTGAGGCCTGGTGGAGGCGAATCTCGTAGTGGTCGATGGGCTGGGCGGCGTCGGCGGTGGCGTTCGAGTAGTTGATGTCGATGTTCGAGGTGGTGCCGTTGTAGATGCCAGACGGGGACGTGACGGTGATGTTGAGCGGGCTGACGCGGATGAAGATGTTGTCGGAGGCATTGAGGGCGTCGTAGCCGGTGCTGGTGCAGGACACGTTCCAGGTCCGGTTGCCGGTCGAGTTGAAGCTGCGATAGTAGCGGTGCAACAAGAGAGCATTGTCGTAGGTCATGTTCTCGGTCGTGAGGGTGTCGTTGAAGCGGATGGTGCATTGGGTGGTGTTGAGCTCGCCCCAAATCATGGCCTCTTCGTACATCTGCCCGGCCAGACTCCCGCTGGCCCTCAAGAGCTCGAAGTCGGTTCCGTTGTAGCAGTACCAGAACCCGCGGTGGTTGCCAGCGCTAAAGGTGGTCCCGATGGAGAATTGGAGCACGGATTGGTTGAAGCAGCGGTCGGGGATTGAGAGATTGAAGGTGCCGCCGCCGTCCTTGACCTGCCAGTACCCGAGCGAGTAGTTGGCGGGCTTCGAGTAATTGACATATCCGGTCCCCAACGCTCCCCCCGAGGCGCACCCGTAGGAGTAGGAGGAGTAGTTGCCGTCAAAGGTGTTGTTGTTGCAGAGCCCGCCCTGGGAGTAATTGCCGGTCGAGAGGCCGCCGCAAGAGGTGGATTGGTTGGCGAACTCTTGGAAGCACGAGGTGAAGATTGGTTGGCCCGACGTGGAGTTGGTGTAGTTGGCGGAGAAATTGATGGTCTGGTTGGCGAGCGCCACGATGCCGCCCCCGAGGGTGTCGTTGCTGTCGAAGATGGTGAGGTTGGCGGTGGTGCCGTAGGCGTAGCCGGTGTAGTGGGCGGCCAGGAAGCTGAGGGTGCCAGCCGAGCAGGTCTGGTTGATGCACGTCGAGGGGTCGCACTCGGTTTGCTGGTTCAGCACTCCTTGGCGGGTCGAGGCGTCGCCGACATAGAGGCGCCCGACCGAGCAGTCCACGCCATACAGGGTGACGTTGGACAAGAAGCTCTCGTAGGTGAAGGGCGTCTGGTTGAGGCCGGCAAAGGAGCTCGAGTTCACGTAGGCGAAGCGGTCAGCGAGCACGACGGCCTGGTCGAGGTCCAGGGGATTGGTGTTGTTCAGCGTGAGCTCGCTGCCGGTCCAGTTGATTGAGGCGCTCGAGGCGCTCACCGAGAGGTTCATCACGGTGTATTGGCTGGTCTGGTTGGCGGTGAAGTTGTAGAGGGTCGAGGTGAAGGTCTGGCTGGTGTTGGTGTCGCTGTATTGGTCCCCATGAGGGGCTTGGGCGAGCACGGACCCGCCTGAGTCCAGCAAGTAGGCATCAGAGCGCACCGGACAGTTCGCGTAGCCCGCGCAGGCCAAGGCCCACATGGAGTCGTTGAAGTAAATCTTGCCGTAGTATTTGACGTTGCCGACGAGGCGCATATTGGTGGAGTTCTGGGTGGCGATGATGGTGGAGCCATCGGCTTTGGTCAGGTTGTAAACGAGATATTGCCCGCCCGAGAGGTTCCAAGGGGCGCCGTTTTTCTCAACGTCGATGGTGTAGCGCACGTAGTCGCCGACCGTGTAGGAGCCCACCGCGAGGATGGTTTTGGTCTGGTCGATGAAGTTGTTGAAGATGACATAGGTGGCGTTGGTGCCGTTCTGGGCGATGATGTCGGAGAACCAGCCGACATTCTCAAGGTAGGTGCCGGAGGTGCCGAAACGGTTTCCCGGCCCCTGGTAGGTGAGGGTCGAGCGGGCCTGGTAGGAGCTGGTGGTGAGGTTTCCGCCCGCGCTGCCCCAATGGAACGAATCGACCGAATATGAGGCGGTCGAGAGGTTCATGGCCCCAAGGGTACCCAGGAGGAGGAAAAGCGCCAGGAATGAGCGGATAGGGGCCATAGGGTTCACTCTGGGAGCCAGGCCCAGCTTGAGGCCGACCCGTTCATCAGGTACCTGCCGCTGCCGGGCGAAAAGGCCTGCCAGGCCGCGGTGGTGGAGTTGCCCGAGAGCACGTTGTCGCCCAGCACGACGGATTTCCATATCCAGCTTGAGGCGGTCCCGACCGGGCAGGTCATAATCTGGCCATTCGCGGTCCAGGGATACCAGTCGGAGCCCGAGCCGGACCAGTTGCCGCCCACCGTGGTGGCGTTGAAGGGCCGCTTGTTGCCGTGGGTGGCCCATCCGGGGGGGTTAAAGACGGTGACGTTGAAGGTCTGCCAGGCTCCGGTGCCGTTGCGGAAGTAGTAGATGTTGCCGGTGTTGGTGTAGTTGAAGTTGTTGAGCGCGGAGGCGGATTTTATCCAGACGGGCGCGGTGATGTTGTTCTGGTAGAAGTAGTTGCTGGCCGAGCCGCCCTGGAACTCGACCGCGATGGTGGTGGCGGATTGGTTGGCCATGATGGTGTTGGAGTAGATGGAGGTCCCGCTCGCGCCCGCCGTGAGGTTGATGGCGCCGCTGGTGTTGGGGCGGATGGTGTTGGCGTAGATGGCGTCGCTGGTGGAATTCAGGTAGATGGCGTTGGCCCCGACGGAGGTGTAGATATTGTTCGAGTAGATGGCATTGCCTGAGGAGGCCTTGGTGACGACCGCGTTGGAGCTGGTGTTGATGGTGTTGGAGTAGATGCGCGAGCCGCCTGCGGCGGCGTTGGTGAAGATGCCCGAGCACTCGCCGGTCGTGACCGAGCAGGAGGTGGCGAAGGGAATAGTGATGGTGCTGCCGGTGACCTCCCAGGGGTTCAGGCCGCCGGTGGCGGTCGAATCGACCACCACTCCCTTCGAGAAGTTCTGGATGACGCAATTCTGGACGATGAAGTTTCCAACGGTGGCGTTGAGGGCGTAGGTGTTGGCGGTATTGTTGCTCTTGATGGTGTTGCCCTGGCAGTCGAGGAACTTCTGGTTGTTCGACGCCGAGGGGGTCATTTTCAGGCATGATGCGCCGTTGGAGGTGATGGTCTGGTTCACGTAGTAGAAGCCGTTTTCGGTCCCCATGTCCCAGCACGCCGACACCATCGTGTGGTCGATTCCCTCCGCCGGGTAGAGGTCGGCCCGGACTCCGGCGCCGGCAAACCACGTGGCGGGCTGGAAACCGGGTCCGGCACAGTTCACGCCCCTCGCGGAGGCGTTGTTGTCGGCCCAGCCGTCGCCGTTCTGGTCGTTGCAGTTGAAGAAATACCAGCTCGGGGTGCCGTCGTCTTTGAAATAAGCATTTCCTTGGTGGGAGGTGGCGTTGTAGGGGTTGTGAGCGACATCGAATTGAATCCAGTTGTTGAGGCCGTAGATGTTGTTGTTGGCGGTCACGTCGGACGCGGAGCCCGCAGCGCCCCCGAGGAGCAGACATGCGCCCCCTTGGAGGCAGTAGAGGGTGTTGCCGACGATTTGGATTGTGTTTGGGGTGCCTATATGGGCGGTTTCGATTGCGCCGCGAGCGGCGTTCGAGTTGGATTTGGTGACGGTGTTGCCGATGACGTAGTGCTGGCAGGCGCCGTTGTAGGAGAGGTAGATTCCAGAGCCGGTCGTGCCGGTGGTTGTGACGGTGTTTGAGGTGATTCGCAGCGGGGTCGAGCCGGACGAGGATTGGATGCCATAGGAGCTGGCGGTGATGGTCGAGCCGGTGATGTTGGTGTTGAGCCCGGACACGGTGACGCCGACGCCGTTTGGTTTGTCCACGACCATGTTCGAGATGAGCACATTGTCGCCGGAGGCGGAGATGCTTCCATTCGCGTAGCCGTTTTGGATGAGCTGGTTGTTCGTCGAAAGCGTGATGGCGCTGCCGGAAACGGAGATGTTGGAGTTCTGGATGGTGCCGTTGCTTTGAGTGTTGATGATTCCATTGGTGGAGGCCGATTGGTTCACGTTGGTGATGGTGAGGTTGTTGCCGAGATTGTCGCCGGAGATTCCACGACGGGTTCCAGAGAGCACGCAATTCTTGACAGTCGTGTTCCAGGTGCTCCCGACCCCGATTAGATACCCGAGTTTGTTGCTGCTCTCGGTGAGGGAGTACCCGGCGCAGTCAAGGACGGTGTTGTTCTTGTTGAACGACACGCAATTCTCGGCGGAGAACATAACGATGGAGGCGGCGTTGGCGGTCATGGTGTAGGTTTGGCCGGCCCGGTTGAGGTCGCCGCACCCAACGGGGTCGGAGGCGGTCTTGATGGGGCCGGAGTCGTTGAAGGTGGCGGTCGAGCCCGAGAACACCCAGGGCGCGGTGGAGGTGCTCAGCGGGTACTCGGAGCCGCCGTCGCCGAACCCGTCCGCGTTCCCGTCGGTGACGTTGTAGTTGCCGATGGCGGTGTAGTAGTTGCCCTTGTTGGTGCCCGAGGAGTTGTCGAACATGCGGATGTTGGTGCCCGCGGCGCCGGTGAGCTTGATTCGGAGGTAGTCGTTGAAGCGCGACTGGGTGACGGTGATGTTCCCGAGGGCGGCAGTCGTGGCGGCCTGGATGGCAAAATCTGCCGCACCCTTGGTTGAGCCGAAGGTGACGTTGGAGATGAGGGTGTTGTTGCCGAGCGACAGGATAGCGGTCGTCGATTCGGTGTTGGTGTTGTTGCCGTTGCGGTAGAAGGTCGAGTTGTAGATGCGGGTGAAGCCAGTCGTGGAGGTGGTGGTCATCAGGAGGGGCACGTTGTCGGTGCCCAGCACCTCGTTCGCCTTGGCGGTGAAGTTCACATTGGTCAGGGTGGCCCGGCATCCAGTCGCAATCCTGAGCACGCCTGTCGTGTAGGCGATGTTGCCGGAGGCGTTGGTGTTCTGGATATTGACCGTCCCCGTCCCGCCGCTCGCGCAGGTTATGGTGCCGCCGTCCTGGTAGTTGGTGGCGGCTGGGGTCCCGGCCCCGATGAAGTTGCTGTTTTCGATGGTGAGGGTGAAGTTGGCCTGGGTGAGCACGATGGCTTCGCCTTGGGACGCCGACGTGCCTCTCAAGTAGAAAGTGACGTTGGAGATGTTGGTGTTGTTCCAGGCGTTCGCCGCCGGAGCGATGCAGGTGGCGGCCTGACTCATGTTGAGCACGATGTTCTTGATGGTGATGTTGGCCCGCGAGGTGGTGCCGCCGATGATGTCGTAGGCTGAGGTCGATTTGACCTGGAAACCGGCGCCGTCGATGACGACATTCGAGGCATTGACGACGATGCAGGGAGTGGCGGTGGTGGTGAAGGACTGGTTGAGCGTGTAGGTGGTGGAGGCGGTGTTGAGTGGCCCGCATCCGCTCAAGACGGCGGCCCAGGGAGCGGCCAGGATAGCGAGGATTGCCAGGAGTGCCAGAAGGGGCCTCATTGTTCTCACCTCAGTTGCCGATTGCGACCTGGACCCATTGGTAGGTGTCGGAGCTGGTCTTCATGCAGACCTTGAAAAGGTCAGCGACTCCCGCGCCGCCCTGGACCATCCAGAGATTTCCTCTCTGCGCGACCGTGCAGGATGGGATGGCTTGGGTGGTGTTGATGAGCACGCCTCCGGTGGTAGCGGTATAGACGGTCGTGCCGGTCGCGTTGGTGAAGCCAGCCGCCGCGGACTGGTAGGGGACGGTGATGGAGGTGTTGGAGGCGGCGGTGATGCGCCCCTTGGTATCGACGGTAATGGTGGCGGATTGCACCGCTCCGCCATAGACTCCCGCGGCCACGCCGGTCGTGTTGAGCCTTCCATCGGGGAGAGTCCCGGCAGTGATGTTGGCGGCGTCGTGAGTGTGGGTGCTTGAGAGCGTCGAGAGCGTCAGGGAGTGGGTGTGGGAGTTGGTCGTGACCGCATCGGTCGAGGTCGCGGTGACCGCGCCAGGAGTTCCGAGCGTCATGGTGCCCGAGGTCGTGATGGGGACGTTGGAGGAGAAGCCGTTGCCGGGGGTGATTGAGGTGACGGTTCCCTGCTGGGCCGCGCAGGTGACGGCGGCGACGGCGCTATTTAGGTTGGTGAAGTTCGCAATCCCATAGGTGCAGGCGGCGGTCGCGCCCGCCTTGGCCGCGTTGGTGACGTTCGCCACGTCTGGCTGGGCGCAGACGGGGGCGGTCCCATACGCGATAGACTTCATCCATTGGGAGGCCGAGCAGGTGCCGGAAGTGACGTTCGAGTAGAGGAGGTTGGTGTAGGTGGTGTTCAAGGCGATGGTGCCGGTGGTGGTGATGATGCCTCCGGTGAGGCCGGTGCTGGCGGTGATTTGGGTCACGGTCCCCGAGCCCGTCCCTTGCTGGGCCGCACATGTCACGGTCGGGACCCCTTGGGTGTTGAGGGTCAGGTTGGCGACACCGTAAGTGCAGACGCCCGACGCGCCCGCGAGGGCCTTGGTGGTGTTGAGGGCGCTGATGAGTGAATCGGTCTGGGTGGAGTTGTAGTAGCCGATGGTCTGGGAGGCCGAGCAGGAAACGCTGCCGTCTTGGTTGATGAGGCCGATTCCGGTGGTGCAGCTTGAGCCGACCCGGCGCTGCATGTAGGAGGTATTGACGTTGAGGGTGCCAGAGGTTGTGATGGTGGTGAAGTTCAGGCCCTCACCTGCCGTGACGCTCGTGACGGTTCCCGAAACGCCGGAGGTTGCGGAGCCGGATTTGACCGTTCGGAGGTCGATGAGATGGGTGGTGTCCCAGGCGGCATCCGTGCGCTGGGCGCAGTAGGCGTAGAGCATGACGGCGGCGCCGGTGTACTGGTCGGGGAGCGTGTAGGTGAGCGGATTGGTCACGGTGTCGAGGCAGTTGGTGACGCTCGAATAGGTCTTGGAGAGCAGCGGGTAGAGGGCGTGAAGCTCGGAAACGGTCAGAGAATCGTCGTAGCCGATGGCGAAGATGAAGCTCCGGCGCCAGGCGTTCCCGGTGCAGGCCTCGATGCCGGTCCCGTTGTTGCAGTAGGTGATGTTCAGGCCGGGATTGTCGTTGAACTGCCATCCGGTCCCGTTAGGGGCGACCATCTCGATGTGGTTGGTGGCGTTGGCCACGACGTGCTTGTTGATGTCCACCACGTCCATGCCGAAAACGGTCTTGCCGGCGGTGATGTTGAAGCTCGGGAACGTGTTGGCCTCGAAGGTGAACCCGGAGATGACCTTGGACTGGTCGGTGTAATAGACGAGCGTTCTGAGCTTCATCAGCCGCCTTTGTTCGAGCGAGATGGAATCGGCCACTTCGGCCTGCCCGTTTTGGGTCAAGACGTGGGCGAAGTCCCAGACCCCGCCGGTTTTCATCACGGTCGAAAACCAGTTGTCGTAGGTGGTCTGGGTTATCTCGCAGGAGCGGTTCACGTAGTAGGTGGCGAAGGTGTTGTCGGGGACCGTGAGGGTCCCGTTGGGCATCGCGCAGTAGGTGGCGAATTGGGATGAATCGCCAGGGAGGAGCCGGACGGTGAAGTTGTTGTAGGTGCAGGTGAGGCCGGTGCAGGACACGTTCACGTCCTGGTAGGGCGTGCCGGTGGACATGGAAACGTGGATGAGGCCGCTCCCGAGCATCCCCAGCAGGGGTTGGCCCATGAGATAGCCGTTGGTGACGGTGATGTTGCCGTTGTCGGACACGAGGTTGTTCACGACCTCAAGCGAGGTCAGGTTCGCGGAGGTGCCGTTTTGAATCCAGGGTGCGTTCGTGACCTGCGAGGCATTGACGGTGCCGAGCGGGGAAAAGAAGCCGAGGCGGCTCACGGTGGAGCCGTTGTTTAGGGTGAAGGTGCTATTTTCGCCATTGAGCTGGTATTGCTTCCAATACTCGGTCGAAAAGTTGAGCGCCAGAGGGTTGGAGGCGTTCTCGCCGAGCATGACGTTCCAAGAGCCGTTCTGGATGGCGTTCACGAAGGTTTCCTGGTAGAGGGTGGAGCCGCCGGAGCTCGAGTCCCAAACGAGCACCGTGAGGTTGCCGTTGCTGACGAGGCTCCCGCTACTGGTGAGCTTGACGTTGGTGCCCTGGTCCGACAGCATGACGTTTTGCGTCGCGGTGATGGCCGCGCACAGGGCGAACAGCCCCAGGATGGTCCAGAGTTTCATGGTTTCACCTTCACGGATTGAGCTTAAAACACCTGCCCGAGCTTGAGGTTCAGGTTGAATGTGAGTTGGCCATTGGTGGGTTCTCCTCGGGCCCAGTTGCCGTTGATGGAGGCGGCGAGGATTTTTCTGGTCCCGGTGACGCCGAGCTCGAACGGGTAGTTGGAGTTGGCCGACCAGGTTGAGCCGTTCCAGTCCCCGCCCCGGAGGGTCATGCCGGTACAGTAAGTGTCGCCAAAGATGGCCTCGATGGCCGCCAGGGCGTCCTTGACGGTCGCGTAGGGCCTGCCGGTGCCGGTCTTGATGATGCCCTCAGGGTTGAACTCTCGGCGGGTGGTGATTTGGTCGGTGAGCCAGATGTCGGCCACATAGGGGAGCTCCATCTCGTTGAGCGTCCTGGTGTAGTTGAAGTTCATCGCGATGGAGAAGATTAGGTCGTTGGTGCCGTCGGAGAGCTTATACATGGGTCCGCTTGCCATCTTTATCGCCCCTGTTGGAAGTACCCGTGCCGGGAGAGCTTCGCATCACGTTTTTCCATCGCATCCTCGAAGAGGTCCATCAGGTATCGGTCCCCGTTGCCGTTGAGGTTGAAGATGTAGGTGTCGCCGCCCCCGCCGCCCATTAGGGCGCTCGGGTCCTTGACGCCAATGATGGTGTCGCCGGGGCTGAAAGACGCCACGCCTTGGCCGGGCCTCGAGATGAAGTCATCCCAGGCATTTGCGCCTCCGTTGTCGTTGCCGGGACCGGCAGCCTGTTTTTGGAGCCAGTCCATGAGGTTCCCGATGGCGCCCTTGAGGAGATTGGCCGGATTGACCCCGGCGATAAGTTTGGCCCAGTCATTGAGGGCTTTGGCGACAGCCACGATGGCAGAATTGAATTGTCCGAACGACCCAGTTGTGCCATCTTCGCCAAACGCAGCCTTCTTGGCGGTATCGACTGCCGTTTTGAGGGAGTTCCAAGCGGTGTTGAAGTCCTCCCACATCTTTGCGAGGTCAATACCAGTCGCGTCTTTGACTAAGCGATTTCCTTCATTTACTCCTCCTTTGATTGCACCAACCAATAGAGTCCAGACGGTTCCAATCGGGTCCTTTTGGAGAGCGGCCACGAAGTCGTTGAGTTGCTTCCAGAGCTCTTGAATCTTTGATGCAAGGTCCACTCCTTGCGCGAACCCTTTGTTTTTCCCAAGAATATCCTCGAAGGCGCCCTTGCCGAATACCTTATTAAAAGTTTCGCCTCCGACGATTTGAGCGATGAACCCAGCGATGGCGGAGATTGCAGTGTAGAGAACGGTAATGAATTGACCCACGACTCCTCCGAGCTCTTTTCCAAGAAGTTGGTCGAGAGTGTTTTGGATTTCACCCAGGTTTATTGACAAGAAACCAAGAATCCATTTGGCGAGCATATCAAAAAGCGGGGTGAGTTTTGCCATAATCTCTGGCAGGACCTTTGATAGTCGCTCCATCATGCCCTTCACGAGGTCCCCGAGGCCGCCCAGGAGGTCGCCGCCGAGGATTTTCTGCATGATTGCTTGGCCTTCTTTGCCGGAGGGCATCAGGGCCTTCATCAGAATCGAGAACAGCGGCACAAGAGTCATGTTGAGGAATTTGGCGATAATCGAGGCCACATAGAGGAACGGCATCAGGACCGGGATAAGCAGATTGACGAAGGCGCTCACCATCTTGGACACGACCTCCATGATTGCGCCCCAGACCTGTTGGAGGGACTTGAAGCCGCCCCAGAAGGCCTTGAAGAGGTCGGCGATGACCTTGAGCGAGTACAAGAAGCCGCCAAAGACGGCCAGGATTTGCACTATGGATTGGAGGATTTCCACGATGTCTTGGAACGATTGCCCCAAGAAGGCCTGGATGACCCCTATGATGTCGCCCGAGAGGCTTGACGCGCCCCCTTTGGCCTCGCTGGCCTTCATGGCCTTTAGGGGCTCCCCGAGGGCTTGCTTGAGCATCTCGGAGGTCTTGGCAGGCATAGAGGCAGAGTTCTTGAGCTGCGACGAGAGGGCTTTGCCGAAGTTGGAGGCCTCGACGTTGCCGATTTTCAGGTCCACCACGACTTCGGTTCGGTCAGCCATTCCCCATCAGCTCCTTCCTCATTTGCCTCGGTAGCGGGGGATTCCCCCCTTGGGCCGAGGCGCCCCACACGGTCATGTAGATTCCAAGCTCTTCCGGGTCCATGTTTTTGATTTGTTCAGGCGTCCAGCCGGTCATTTCAATCAAACGGGCATTCCGATACAGGTGAACGGCCCGCGTCGAGATTATCCCGAGGCGGTTGAGATACCTGATGGTATCCCAGCCATTCGGTTGCCCGCTCAACTGGACGAGCCCTTTGATTTCTCCGTAAAATTTTGGTTTCCCTCCGGGGCGCCGGTGCAGATTCCGCGCATCCAGTCCCTTATTTGGTTCAGGTCGTCGTTGGCGACGTTCTTGAGCTTGTCGGGATTGTCGATGACGTTCTTGCTGACCAAGAGCGAAAACACCCACTCGCGGGTCTTGGCGCCCAGTTCCTTCATCAGGCTCAGCGCTTTTGTGCGGTCTTGGTTGTCGGGGTCCTTGAGGGCCTTCGACTCGGACTCTTTGCCCGCCAGATACTCGAGCACCTCGTCGGCCATCGCCTGAGTGGGCTTCTTGAGCTCGAGCTCAATGGGCTTGCCGTCGTATTCGATGTTGAATTTCTTGGTCATAGACACCACCGATGATATTCTACCATGCCGCCGAGAGCACCTGGTCCACCGCGGTCGCGGAGCTCAGGACGCCGACCCCTTCCCAGGTCGCCATCACGAAGTCGTTGATTTGCGCGGTCACGTTGGGGGATTTCATCTGACAGCCGGTGAGGTTGAAGGTTGTGGCTCGCTTGCCGGACCCGAGCGCGACTCCGTTGTCGGTGGAGAGCACGACTGGGAACGAGGTGGGCTCGGTGGCGGTGATGGCGGCGGCGCTGCCGGTGGCGAGCGCAAACTGGGCCGCCGAGGAGAACCCGACATTGACGCGGAAGCTGACTTGCCGGCCATGTGAGGACCCGTCGGTGGGGCCGCGAGCGCCCGCGCCGTGCAGGACCTTGGAGTTGGCGTTCATCGTGAGCTCCCAGCCTTGGATGAAGTCGGGGGTGACGGAGTTGATTGACGCCGAGGCTTGGAAGCCCGCCCAGGGCAGGCCGGTATTGACCACGGCGGCGCTGGCGGTGGTGTCGGACATGTCGATGGTCTTGGCGGTGAAGTCGCTGCGGCCAATCAACATCGCGTCCAAAGAGGTCGAGAAGGTGGTGGAGCCAAACAGCAGCCCGGTCCCGACAAACCCGAGGTCGGTGCCGGATTTCTGCTTGTACATGGCCTCATAGGCCAGCGTGGGGAGCATGTCGTCCCAGACGAAGGTGTGGGTTTCATCTCCGGTTGTGGCGGCATGGGTGGTGACGCCTCCGAACATCGCCCACTCAATCGGGCGGCCATGTTGGAGCTTGTACTCGATGGAGCCCTTGGGGGTCACGATGCCCGACTTGGCCCCGATGGCCTTCGCCGACCCTGCGCCCAGCTCGTCCTCGGCGTTCACCTCAGGATTGAGGGAGAAGTTCTGGACCAGCCCGATGTCCTTGTTGGCGGTGCCGCCTGTGCCGTATGAGGTTTCTTTGCCGAACAGGTACGTGCCCCGGATTGATTTCGCTCCTTCTGCCATGTGCTCGCCTCCCTATTTGACCTTGATGGGTTTTGGTTTTTCGCTTGGCTCGACACCGAAATACCCCGTTGGGACTTGGGCGAGCTCTTCGGGGCTCAGATGGACCTCTTTGCCCTTCTCGAGCTCGTGGGGTTTGCCCTGGATGACGATTCTACAATTTCCAACGAGTGCTTTGACCATCTCAAGCGCCTCCACGATAGTATTGCACGTCGATGTCCATGTCCCGCCTGAGGATGCCGCTATCCTCTTCGGAGGTGATGCGCTGGTTTGAGATGACCTTCCACTCGATGAACTTCCAGAACATCGGGACCTTGTTGGTGTTGAGGGCGTGCTCGACCTCTTCGGAGATGGCCAGCACGAGCTCGTAGTTCTTGCGGTGCACGGACTTGTAGATGAACTCGATGTTGTCGGCCTTCCGGTACCGGATGATGATTTTGTACCTTTGGAGCTTCACATCTCCGGGCCCGGTGTCGTAGCTGCCATAGATGCCTTGGCCGCTCGGGGTGTTGGTGCCGACCATCTCGAGCACAGTCATGCGCGGATAACTGCTGACGTTCTGGATAGGGTGGTCGTCGAAAATCCATTGTTTGATGGCCTGGTAGTCGAGCTTGATGTTGTCGGTGCCGCTCGGCGGCGTGTAGGAGCCCCAGTTGATGGTGAGGAGCGTGGAGTCGAAGGTGTAGTCGGTGGTGAGCGCTTTGAGCACCCACGCGCCTCCGACGTACACATAGACCAAGAAGCGCCCGCCCGTAGTGGGGCGGCGCTCGAGGTAGTTGATTTGGCCGGCAGCGCCGGTGCCGGAGAAATACTGGGTAAAATCAGAGTAGCCACGAGAGGTTTCGGCCAGCGGGTCCGTCACGGAGCGCGTCAGGAAATGACGCAGCATGTAGCTGATATTGGGCAGCGCCAGCGAGTTCTGCATCCTATGACCCCGGCCCCCCGCACTTGCGGGCGAATCCTCGGCTGCTTATCCTTGGGGCAGGAAGGATATAAGCCTATGGGGTGCTGGCCATTTTCTCGCCGATGATGCGGGCGTCAAAGTAGCGGTCCCAGAAGAATCTGGGCTCGATTCCCTTCACCGACCTCAAAAAGACATTCTCGTCCTTGAACCCCAAGGCGCGGGCCAGTTGGGCGTTCTTGAAATGGAGGGTCTTTGCTCCGCCGGTCGGGACGATTTCGCCGCCAGGGCCCGCTCCGCGATGCTCGGACGAGTAGATGCCGGTGCCGTCGTTGAGCCATATCCAGACCCTCGAGTCCACCTGGACCTGGTAGGCGATGGTCGATTTCTCCTTGAGCTCGATGTTGTGGGCGATTGAGCTCGAGGTGCCCCCTGGGAGCTCGTCCGAGATGATGGCGCGGATTTGGACCTCGGCGGCCTTGCCGAGCTTTATCCCCATGATTTCTCGGAGCTTCTGCTCGAGCGCCTTGGTGGACACCTCGAGCTCGGCCATCGCGCTCAACTCGAGGTCGGGTCATAGTATTGGCTGAGCGGGTTCTGGGGGTAGGTGCCGGTGTTGCTGACGCGGCGCACCACGGCGGTCGCGGTCGGGTCGGAGCTCAGGACGTTGTTGAGGTTGTTGATGGTTTCGTTGTACATCTTCGACCAGAGCTGGATTTTCTGGATTCGGATGTCGGGATTGATGTCGTTCTCGGACATGTTGAGAAAGTAGAACAAAGCGGCCTTCATCCTGATGGCGTTGTGCTTGAGCTCGATGAACTTCTGGTCCTGGGTGGCGACCAACTGGGGCACCGAGAGGTCGAAGTCCGCCTGGGCCTGCTGCACATAGAGGTCCACCGTGACTTGCTGCTTGAAGTTCTCGGGCGGGATGTCCATGAACTGTTGGAGCTCCTGGTAGGTCACCACAGCCTGCTGGTTCTGAATGATTTTGTAGTTGTCGAGGACCTGGGTGATGACGTTCCCAGCCGGGGTGTAGGTGACGACCGCGAGGCAATAGTAGTCGCCGACCGTGCCGGTGTCGGTGGCGGTCAGCGTGTAGTGGGCGAGGCCGGCAGGTGCGCTATCGACGGTCGCGGAGGCGTTCCAGAGCTCGTGGTTGGTGCCGAACGACACAAACGACACCTTGACGGTGGCGTTGGTGAGCGAGATTGGGGCTCCGTTCAGTTGGAGCACCAGATTGATTCGCTCTCCGGCGGAGCCCTTGTAGAGAATCTTCATCGGTAATACACCGTCACGGTGATGGTCTTGGTGCTGACGCCTCCGGTGATGGCGACCGTCATGTCACTCCCCATGTTGAAATAGGGGATGTAGCTGTTGGTGATGGCGGTCGAGCCGTCGTTGGTGGTGGCTCCGACTCGGGGCTTGTAGTAGGTGTTGGCGCTGACAGTCACGCCGTCGAGGGCTTTGGCGGTCGTGTCGCAGGTCACGGTGAGCGATGGGGTCAGCATCCCGGTCCCGAGGACCGCCTTGATGCCGATGATTTCGCCAAGGACGCCCGAGAGGGTGCCGGAGGCGGTGCCAGCTACGCTGGAAGTGAGGACCACCGACTGGGCCATCACTTTGGAATACGCGGGGATTGGGCTTGCCACTTGAATCACCTTTCCGGCCTTTCGGGCCGTTGATTAATTGGGGGAAAAGAAAAAAGGAAAATTGGCCACCTAAGTGCGGCCAATCTCTCCGGTTGCGCCCGCGCCCGCCGCGACTTCCTGGTAGTTGCGGCTAATCAGGACCGTCGTGGGCACCAGGACATTCCCGGCGGCCCCAAAGGTCTTGCTCGAGCAGGCGAAGGTGTTGCCCTCGAGGGTGCCGATGCACCCGGTGGCCACGATGGTGGTGGCGTTGGTGCCTGAGCCGATGGCGGGGAAGCAGGTGAAGGAGTTGTTGCGGATAATGACTCCGTTCATGCCGCTGCCTCCGGCCAGGTACAGGTTGCAGTCCACGGACGCGGCAGGCCCGCCGAACACGTTGTCCTCGATTACCACATCCTGGGGGACGCTGACGCTGGTGCCCAGCAGGACAATATCGCCGACGTTCTTGTAGAAGCGGTTGCCCTTGATGTACACCTGCCAAGCAGAGCCGTTGGTGCTCCACATGATGGCGCCTCCGGTGGCGGCATTGGTGGCCGAGCTGCCCTTGCAGTTCTTGAAGTGGCAGTTGGTGATGGTGGTGCCGAACGCGGTCTTGGTCGAGCCGTCATCGTCGAGCAAGATGCCGCCTCCGGTGGAGCCGCCTCCGTTGATGCCGAGGTTGGCGATGTAGCAGCCGGGGGCCCGGACCGTGATGAGCGCGGTGCTGCCGGAGCCCTTCTTGATTTCGGGCACTCCGCCCTGGGTGCGCCCGCGGTCCACGCCGATGAGCTTGAGCCCAGGCTTGGTGACGGGGATGATGATGGTTTCGGCGTACGCGCTGGGGTCGGTGGAGCCCGCGGTGATTTCCTTGGGCATCACATAGACGGTGGCGTTGGCGGCGGCAGCCGTGACGGCGGCCTGGATGGTGTTGAGCGGACTCTTCCACGAGAGGCCCGAGTTGGTCGCGGCCCCATTGGTGCCGTCCACGTAGAGCACGTTCTTGTTGCTGTTGTCGCGGATGGCGTCCGCGTTCGCCTTGAACAGGGTGGTTCCACCCGACAATTCTCTAAACACCATACCTATTACCTCCAATGGCCGTTCCTGGCTCCTTGGTTTTTCCTACGCGCACCACCGTGGGCGAACAAGCGCCCCAATCACCCCATCGGGCTCGCGGCCCGAGTTTTCTTCTGGAACTGGTAGCTGGGACAGACAGCGAGAATTGCAGCCTCTTCGTCATCGGTCAGGATGAGGTTCTCCCGGTACTTCATGGCCAGAATGACCGGCGGGATGAGCTCTTGACCGGACTCGAGTTTGAACTTGGAGTAGTATTCGTAGCGCTTGCCCTGGCCGTCCTTTTTGATTTCGAGCACTTGGTTACGCCTGGGGGCGTTGATGATTTTGATGACCTGGATGAGCGCGTTGAGCTCGAGCGCATCATGGGGGTCGAACGAGGTCTTGTCGCCAGGGTGGACGACGATTGAGCCGCGCCCGGCGTAGTTGAGATGCCAGGGGCCGAGATTGCGGTCGCTGTACTGGACCACCACCTTGGGTCGCTTCCCAGGCTGGGCGGGCGCCGGTACCGGCGCGACCTTGATTGATTCAGAGGTTTCGAGTTTTCCCATATAGACACCACCGATAGAGAGTTTTGCCCCGTTAAAAAAGGTCCGACGAGGCCAGCGGATTTGTTCAGGTGTGGGTTATTATTTCCTACAAGGAAGTCTATCTCCTTGGAGGTTGTGCAGAGCCGTGTGGTCTTCATCTGACATAACCATAAGATTTTCAGGCGCATTGTTTTCGTAGTTTCCATCTATGTGATGGACCACGATATTCGGGTCCGAAACCCCCATCACTTGTCTTGCGATGTTGTGGTAAAATGTTCGTTTTCCACCCTTCCACCATGGGACTTGTTTTGGGTCAGAATACCGGCTTTTACAGGCTTCGCTTATTGCGGCCCGGTGGGATTCTGATTTTTCGTGCCCTTTCAATGCGTCGGAGATTTTTCTCTTATGGTCTTCCGAGAATGGTCGGCTTATGATGCACGCATGGCAAAGACCCGACTTGCTCCGTTTATACGGAGATTTCGCCAGTTCTTTTCCACACGCGCAGTATGCCGGGGCCCATTCCGTTGCCATTCAATCACCGACTCTATTTCACCTCCAAAGTTTATAAGACTTGCCTTACTATCTCCTAAACACCAGTCCCGTATAGGAGGTAGTTGGGCAGCGGGTACTGGTCCACGTAGGAGAAGATGGCTTGCATCTCCATCCCGACAGAGCCCAGGTCCTTCTGGTAGGTCTTGTAGTTCTCGCTGATGAGCAGGCGGCCAAACATGCCCTTCTTGCCCATGAAGAACGTACCTGCCGTGACGGCGGTGTCGTCTATCCAGTCCAGGCCGAGCGGCTTGGGCGTGATGGTTCCGCCGTCGAGCACCTTTCCACCGGTCGAGTAGAGGGTGTTCTGGAAGCGGAAGTCGGTCGAGATGTCGTTGAGCTGGCTCGGATTGACCGCGATGAAGTCCGCATCAAGTCCACCAGAGGCTTTCTTGAAGGCGGTCTTGGCGGTCTGGACGTCCGCAACCGGGTCGCCAGTCGTGGCCCACGTGCCGCCGGTGGCGGTGTAGGTCTGGCCGGCATTGGAGGCGAGGTTGGTGTTGAGGGTGACGTTCACGTCGTTCTCAATCACGTTCATCAGCTCCATGCTGTGGCGGGCGACTTCGGCCTGCTGGAACGGGAGGCCGCTGTTGAGCAGCTTCCGGTCAATCAGGAAGGCGCGTCCATGGGTGCTCGGGCTCGAGGTCGCGTCAGAGGTCCCGAAGGAGCTCAGGCGGGGGCTCGAACCATCGGCGAGCAGTTCCGGGCCGGCATCGAAGCCGTCGTAGCCACGAGCCTCAGCATAGGTCTGGGTCATCTTGGCGTACTCGAGCGTGGTCTGGGCCGAATCAACCTGCTGCTCCGCAAAGAGCGTTCGCAGTTTCTTGATTTTCGGCTGGTAGGCGTAGAATACCTCGTCGATGTATTTGCGCCAGTCAGTTGGGGTCTGGGTTATTCCTGTCATCTACATCACCCTCAGTATTGAATCTTGACCAGGATGATGCTGGCCAGAGTTGCACTCTTGAGGGTCACGCCGACGCATGTTCCCGTCGAGTAGTCGCAGAGGTCGGTGGTGCTGAGCCCCACCTTGCTCCCCGCGGTCAGGGTGAACGGCACCTTGACGATGCAGCCATCGCCGAGCACGGTCACTTTGCCGGTGACCAGCACGGTGTCGCGGGCGATTCCGAGCACGATGTCGGAGGTCGCGCCGGTCGGCACCACGGTGTTGGCGTTGGTGTCGGCCTTCACAGGGTATCCGGCAGTTGTGCCGCCAGTCCCGACCGTAAGGGACTGTTTCTGACCCGACTGGCTATCAGGGGTCAGGTCCACGCTGGGTCCAAACGTTGTCATGTTCTCCTCCTCCTTAGCTGCTCACGCCCAGGTCTTTGAGCACAATCTTGACGGTGTTGCGCACCTCCGCGTCAGGGTCGGGCTCGACAGGCGTTGAGCTGGGGTTCGTGTGACGAATCCCCGCGTTCTCGAATTGGGCGATTTTGGCCTCAAGGCCAGCCATGCGCTCGGCTTGCTTGGCAAACTGGGCCTTCATTTCTCCCAGCTCGTCCTTGGCGAATTTGCCCTCCTCTTTCTTGGGCTCCTTCTCCTTCTCTTCGTCCTTGGGCTTCTCGTCCTTTTCGTTTTTGGCCTCACCAGCTGCTACGGGCTTCTCTTCCTTCTTGTCTGGGGGGACCGGAGGGGTCTGGGCGGCCTGTTGAGTTTCACCGATGGAATCTTTGCGGTGGCCTTTGAGCTCTTCTTGCTCGGCCACTTTGTCGAGGACTTCTTCGAGCCGGGACACGCGAGCATTGGTTTGCTCGAGCCCGGCCATGAACTTTTCGTAGGACGCTTTGGCGTCAAAGGTTTCCTCGGCGGGCTTCTCTTCGCCAGGGGCGGCGGGCGGCGTGCCCTCGGGGGGTTTCTCGCCTTCTTTGCCGGGAGCGCCAGGGGGCTGCTCCCCCTCTTTGGGCTTCTCGCCCTCAGGGGCAGGAGGCTGGCCCTCCATTTTCTTCTCGCCCTCGGGGGGCGCCTGCTCCTCCTTGGGCTTTTCAGTCGGAGGCACGTCCTTTTTCTCCTCATCGGCCATAGAATCATCCCCTATTTGGCTTTCCACCCGGACTTGATGACTGCTTCTCTCAGCCGCGGGTTATAATTGTTCCCTTTTTGGTTGCGCTCGATGTCGAGGATTTTGGCTCCATCGACCTCGCCGTCCTTGACGGTAGAGATGCCTTGACCGACGATGTGCTTGATGGTCTTTGTCTTGTCGGCTGGGTCCGTGTAGAAGAAGTGAGTGCTGGACACGTCTTTGATGAGGCCGGTCTGGATGCGCTCCAAGAAGTTCTGGGTGAAGGCGGTTTCGGGCACCTTGACTTTCGCACACAACCACTTGATGCCGTCGATGACCTTGACGTACACTTTGTCGATGAGCCCCATCTCGACCCCGCTGCGTTCGATGTGGTCGATGTAGAACGGCTGACCCTCATAGGTTTTGGCGGCCTGCTCGATGACCTCCCAGGGGTGGAAGTACCGGACGCCGTTGATGTGGAAGAATCCCTCGCGGAGAAACGCCACCTCGACCTCGGCCCAGTTGTTCATGCCGATTTGGAACCTTGCGACGGCACCCCTGAACGGCTTGCCCTTCATGTAGCACACAAGTGCACCGCGACGCTTGGCCTCCATCCAGGTCTTGCCGAGCTTCGCACGGTCGATGCCTTGGCGGTAGGTTTTCTGCCCGGTCGGAACCGATGCAACGCCGGTCATTTTGGCCGTGTGGTCGATGGCGATTTGCTCGATGGCCTCCTTGGGGAGAGTCGGGTGCTCGGCTCGCTCCTTTTTGTATTCGCGCCAAACCTGGGCGAGCTTCGAGTATCGGCCATGGGCCCAACGTTTGGCCACGTCGGGCTCGTTGGCCCAAAGGTATCGGCGCTGAGCTTCTGATTTGAACGGCATGGTCATTCCTCGAACTCGAGATGGCTGCGACAATGGGGGTGAGCCGAGGGGGCTTGGCCAGACCAACTCTCGGTCTTGCCGCCCTCGGTGAACTCGACTTTGAAATTGTGGCCGATGGGGACACGTTGATTGTGCAAGGCGGCGCAGATGGGGCTGGTCCGGTCATCCTTGTGCGCGACCCATCGTTTCCACTTCTTGCCTTCGAGCTTCGCCGACGCGAGCTTGGCCCCTTGGGCGAGATTGTGGGTTTCGGTGTAGAGGACCATCTGGGCCTGCTCGTCGGTGTAGTCGCCGAGCTCCTTGACCTTCTCAAAGATGGCTTTGGCCGATTTGCCCTGGGCTTCCATGTTCACGATGGCGTCGCGGATTTGCTTCGCCGTCACTTCATCGACGCTCTTGATTTTCCGCCCTACGGTTTTCTCCGCCACGGTGCGGTAATTGACATCCTCGGTTTTGAACTCGCGGTTGAGGCGCTCGAGGCGCTCGGCGGAGTTCAGGCGGAACTGGGCGGAATTGACCGGGTTCTGGGTCTGATTCTCAATCGAGCCCGCATAGCCTTGCTGGACCGTTGGGCCGAGGGGCATCATTTGGGGCTCGGAGGACTTTGAGATTTCATCGACGTATTTCTTGTTGCGCTCACAGCCCTCTTCGACCGGCAGGTTCAGCGAGCGGCGCATCTCTTCCCAGGTGATTGCCCCGGCCTCCCAGCGCTCGAGGACAATCTTTTGGCGCAGCGCTTCCTCTTCGGTCACCAGAGCGGGCCACTTGAGCTTGGGCAAGTAGATGTTGCGCCCACCGGCGGCGGTCAGGTAGCCGTGGCTGTTCAGGAAGAGGTCGAAGATGTTGAGCATGTATTGGTCCACCGAGGCCCGGTCCATCTCGTTGTCGAGGTCGAAGTCGGTGGAGCCCTGGGTGGAGTTGGCCCGGTTGGCTTGGCCGTCGCCGGTCAGGAGCTCATAGGGGATGCGGAGCCCGATGCAGACCTCTTTGATGAACCAGGTCGGGAAGTCGTTGATGTTGAGGGTGCCGCTGGGCTGCAGGTACTCCATCTTCATGTAGTAGGGGAACGTGAAGCCCTCGTGGCGCTTGGGGTCTTGGATGGCGGTCGCGGCGAGCGTGTTGAGGTTTTCGTTGGGGGCGTTGTCTTTGTCGCCGACATAGAC
>ERZ869929.421-NODE-421-length-27083-cov-10.988530_pt1 | contig 27083 bp, 45 predicted proteins | sample MGYA00579312_ERZ869929 | MGnify/ENA primary metagenome ERZ869929 (study PRJEB32216, sample SAMN09231818) | wastewater metagenome | place: USA: Maryland | collected 2016-08-09 | study: EMG produced TPA metagenomics assembly of the PRJNA472060 data set (Reclaimed... | reverse complement strand
TGAATTTCAGTAGTACCATTAGCACTAATTTCAACATCAATCAAAAGTTGAGGATAATCATTTAAAGTAACACAACAAATACCAGAACCATTCTTTGAATAACACCAAGTAGAACCACTAACTAAAGCATAAGAATAACAATTACTAACAACACAAGCTATACCACCATTACCAACTTGGCAAAAACAACAAGAAGTATTATCATGAGAACCAGCTACTGTCCAACAAGAAGAAATATAACATCCAGCAGTATCTTGATAAATACAAATACAACAATTTAGACAATAACAAAAACAACAAACTGAATTAAAAGATTGTCCAAAACAACAAAATTGGCTTTTTAAACAAACACATCTTGTACCATTAACAGAACCAGCACTTTCATAAGTGCAAAGACAAAAACTTCCAACAGAAGCAGAAACAGAACCAATAGCGGTTCCAGTTAAACTACAACAAACTTGATAAGAACAAACACTCGGAACAAAATTGCATAATAATACTGTGTTGTTGTATCCAGTAGAGTCAGTGAAAACATCAACAACCATGTAGTCGTGCGTGATGTCTGTTAGTGACCTGTTGTATTGTAGTTTTGCAATGTTGATGGCGTTTTCCATTTCGTTTTCAATCACGGGATTATATACCATCGGTATTTGTTCATATAAAGCATTAAAGGTATCATTCAAATCCATAGAATAGGTTGTTTGTTCGGATGTTGTCCAATTGGTTCCACCGTAACACGTATTACGAATCGCCATGATTAAACACCTACAGCTACAGCATAAGACTTGATACATGATACAGCATCGTTACATTGAACAATTTCATACACGTGAGAAGTACTAGATGTAATGGTGTGTAAGCAACCTAAGGTTAAAGAAGTAGATAATGCTGTTGAAGTATTATTAGAATTGTACACGTTATACACTACAGTACCAGAACCCGTTTTATCAGTATCCATGTAAACGGTATTAACACTGGTTACATAATTCAAAGGAACAGTACGAATTTTAGAAGCATCACACAAAATACATATATTATAATAACATACTTTAACAATCCCTGTAACACTAGGATTAGTTGAAGTTAATAAACAAGTACATAAAATAATATTAGGAAACAAATTAATAGTAGTTTGACAAACCCCAACACTATTTTTATAAAAACAAAAAGTATTGGGTGATAAACAACGATACTCATAATTATTTACTGTGCTAATATTAACGTTGGTTGTAACATTATAAGATGTACTATAATTATCATTAGAGTTGGTTATACAAATTAATAGTTGACGATTAGCTGTACACGCTGGAGCTCCACCTGTTAAATTTCCACAACATAACGCACTAAAACAAATACTTTTTATGTTTGATGTACAAAACAAATCTCCACTACAAACACAAGTAGATGCAACAGAACCTGCGTCACTACATGCAGTAGCAGTTATTCCATAATTAGTAAAACTTATAGCAAATCCTGTCGTATAAGAACCTAATCTACAACAATAAGTTATGCTTGGGCAAACTAGTTTTAAATATTGATTATCATAAAAACCAGTTAAACCTGATGAATTATAACAACTTGTAGACAATGTTGAACTCACAGTGTTGTTGTATCCTGTCGAATCTGTCATCACATCTACTGCCATATAGTCATGCGTGATATCTGTGATGGATGTGCTGTATTGTAATTTCGCAATATTCATAGCGTTTTCTAAAGAATATGACACTACGGAATTAGCAACACCTTTGTTACAATCAAAAGTTGCTGTAAAAGTATCGTTAAGGTCTGGAGACAACAAAGCTTCACTTGTCCAATTTGTAGACCCACCAAAACATGTATTTCGCACACTCATAAATAATTACCTACCCAAACCTTTATAAACTTTACCTATTCATTATTAATCAAGATTGTATATTCATACGACACTTCAATCAAATTGTTTTTATCAAGTGACGGAACATTACTAAGAGTAATAACTTGTGAAGTAGTTGAAACATTTTTTAAAGCAATACGTCTTAAAGTCGACCCATTCGCGGTATTAGCATCTAACAAATATTCGTTAGTGTAAGACTTTGTTGTTGGATAAGAAATTGAAACTTTTTGAATATTAGCCACAACTTCATCAATAGTTACACTTGTCGTCTCAATGCTTTCCGCAATCGAAGTTCCTATAGCTAACCAATCCGTTTGTGTCGTTAAATAATTTCGCAATTGTGTTGCTGTATAATCTACCACTACCATATTGTATCACCACGTTGTTTTATACTTTTCCAAAGTATTAAATATCTACTGTAATTGTAACCGAAGTTAATTCAGTCATAACCCCATCCATAATATAACTCGTATTATCTAACTGAGAATTAACCTCATGATTTAAATAAAAAGCATTATTTATTTCTGTTTGAGTAATCTTAATCTGAGCAACCTTAACATCAAGACTATCACTTCTAATAAAATTATGTTGAATAGCACCAGGGTCCGAATGAGACAAAGAAACTTTCATACTATCCTTTTCAACAAGATTAGAAATAATGATGTCGTCAGCTTCACTCATATCAATACAGCCTCCCAATCTTGTTCAAACTCATACTCAGAATTCCAACCATCACCATTAATCAAATGTTTAACATCAATCAAACGCAAATTCTTTTTAGCCGAACCAGTCCAACCAATACTCGGACACTCGATAGCATAAACATTCCCAACAACCAAAGAATTTGTTCCAACAGGAGCCTCAGCCTTCAACTTAAACCTCGCATACTTATATCTATCAACATAAGCCTTACCATTCGCACGAGCAATCTTCTTAGCAGTCCGCCTAAACCAATCTACATACTCAGCATCATCATCAACATCCTCAGACACAATACTTAACTTAGGGTCAACAAACTTTGTAGAATAAGGATAAGAAGCAGCAGCAGGCAATCTAGAATTCTCAGAAAAATCCCCAACACTATTACTCTGCTCATGCTTATGTAAAGATTCAGAAACATCTAAAGGGAAGTATTTAGAACGAGTACCAAGCTCACCCATCGAACCAACATCATAATAGAATGTCAAAATACCATTACCCTTCGGGTCCTTACCAGCATTAATAATTAAATAGTTGACAGTATCCCAAACGCCATACTCAACCTGAGGATTAACAAAATGTGTGTTCTCAACAAGAGTAGAATCAACAATCAATTGATTTCTTTTTTTCCAAACAATATAATTACCCGTTATGTCACTACGAACATAATAATAATAAGCACCATCACCAGTATATTCATCTTTAGACAAATCAGCAATTTGTTGATAAACAGGTTTATATTCAACAGCATAACTGATAGTAGTAAAAGCATTACCGAAACTATTAACTGAAGGATTATTAGAATCCCAATAAAGGTTTTTACCACCAGCTTTATCATTCATTAACTCTAACAAATTCTGGATAATGGTTGTAGAATTATAAGTAGTAGTGTCTCTTGAAATATAACCAGCAGGTAACATAGTTTTCAATAATCTTTCAGAAACACTCATACCTTGAATAATAAATTGTCTAGAACCTTCAGGCGGATTATTATATTTCCAATTATTTAAAACACCAGAAAAAACAAAAGTGGCGTCAAATGCAGTAGAATTTTCAGTATCAATTTCAGTAATGTCTTCACCATCAGCAACGTTTTTAGCAAACACTTCTATTTTATCATCCAAACCAAAAGACTCAAAATTAATAGTAGTTTCTCCAAACAATTGTAATTGAAAAGAATCCGACTTCACCTGCATATTTAAATCAGTTTGAGTATCTATTGTATTAAGTATTTCGCTTGATGTAGAAGACCAAGTAGTTTCAGTTTCTTTAGGATACTGAATAACTTTAACAATAGAACGATACATCTTCATCTATCCTCTTCCATTTCGATTTTATAAGTAATGTATAATCCGCGTTCAGAATCAACACCACGTCTAATGTTTGTTATATCTGTTACCACCACAGGCATACCTGAGGTTGTATAAGGAACATTACCTAACAAATCAGCTTTACCACACATAGAAAAAATTGGTGTCGCAATACTTGTTGAAGTTCCTTGATAATCTCTTAAATATAATTTATGGTTATACGTCCTTATGTCATTAAGTATTTGCATATCGATTGGTTTAAACCCAACATTACTCGGATGACTTAAATCATCCCCCCACATTTTACCACTCACAATAATTTTGATTGGTTCGATACCAGCACAGATGTGTTGCCCCAACATTGAAGTATAATTAATTGTAGAAGTTAATTCTCTATTACTTCTAGGTCTAACACTTACACGTGTAGGAAAATCAATAGTGATGGAATCAGTTTCTAAAGAAACCTTACGCCCCCCATTAATTTTATAATTCGTTCCACTGATTGTTATACCACCAATGTCTTGCAAAGTCAATTCATAATTCTTCAAATCAATATCAGTATCAGTCATCCAGTCACCCCACTTGAATACATATTAATATTACGAGCCATAGCAGCACCAGCTTCCTGACCAACAGCCCTAGCACTGCTGTCAGAAACATCACCTTGAATATAAACAGAAATTTGTTCAACAACAAAATCTACCGTTCTATCAACAGCGCCATACGTCTGAGGCAACTTAGAACCCAAACCATACATCTCTAAAACATTGTTTTTAGCAGAATCAACCATATTGGCGACACTATTAGAAAACCCTGTAATAAAACCTTCTAAACCTCTAGTATCAATAGTTACACGGCTCATAGCATTACGACCAGTAAAATAACGCGACACAGCATTAATACCATCAATGATAGCATTTAAAGGAGTCAAAAATATATTAGCTAAATTTCTTGCAAAACCAACAGCGATAGACAAAATGGTTCCAAACACTCTAATAAAAGCAGTTGCTAAAAAGAAAGAATTCTCAGTAAGCTGATTCATTAAAAACAAAAATATTTTAATGACAGCACTAACAAAACCTTTAACAATCCCCAAAATACCTTTCAAAATTTTATTCCAATCACCAGTCATTATACCATCAACGATGTCCATAAAACCTTGAACAATCTGTGCAACATCTTCAAACAAAGAACTAAACAAAGCAAAAAATTGGTCAATAAATTTTTTAACATGGTCTTGAATGTTATTAAAATTAGTAATCCATAAAAGAGCAAAAACAAGAAAAGCTGCACCTAAAATAGCAAGTGTTGGAGCCAAAGCAAGAATAGAAGCTTTTAGACCAAGCATACCTGCTGGACCAATAAGCATAGTTATTAAATTAAAAACAGGAGTTAAAACTAAAAGAAGTTGACCTAACAACATTAATAGAGTACCAAATACTATCGCACCAATAACAATTGCTGCAACAAGTTCTTGATTTTGTTGAACCCAATCAGCAAAACGTTCAATCAAATCTAAAACAACAGGTAATAAAGGTAGTAGTGCTTGTCCAATCGCATCACCGATACTATATTTTAAATATTCAAAGGCGGCACCAACAGCCATGATTGCTTGAGAACCAGGGGTCGCACCAGCACTAATCTTCATGAAAGTATCTACTGTAGATTTAGCAATCTGTTGGAATGTTTTTTTAATCATCATTCCTGTGAACAACATATTTAAACCAAACTGCATCATTAAATTTTGAACACGAGCAGTTGTGCTTTGTAATTGTCTTAATTGTTTCTCAAGTTTATTTAAATTATTAGCAGCATTTGTTGTGTTTGCTGTAACAACAATATCAATGTTTTGTGTAACCATAATTATCTTCTTCCTTTTCCTTTCTTCGCTTTATCCATTTCTCTTTTCTGGTCTTCTGCTTGCTTTTCTAAAAACTGCAACAAAACAATGAAAGAAGAAACATCTAGATGTAACAATCTTTTAAGGTCATACCCTTTCTCCAACACGACATAACATATCGCGTCTGCGAGATTGTCTTCCACACCTGTCTTGTTTCCCTTTCTAGCACTCATTCTCAATCGGTCACTTATCGGTAACTTTGAGATGTCTTGTTGCTCTAATTTTTTGGTGCAACTTGGTTGCCACCAAATGCTTTGTTTAATAATGATGTCATTCCTGTCATCAATGTGTTTAATTCTAATAACACTACTTCATCCAACTCTTCTTCTGTTGCATCAGGAATGCTTCGCTTTAACATTTTTTTTAACACATTTGTTGTTTTGGTTAGTTGTTCTGATGTCATTTTTCCTTCTTTGTTTTCGCTGTTAAATAATGGTACGAGTTCTGCTAGGTCTTCTACTTTCGGAGCCTTTAACTCTATGACGTCCCCATTACTTAATGTCACATCTTCCTTCAGTTTTCCACATAAACTACTCAATCTACTCATTTCCATCAACTCCTATTGATTTTTACTTTCTTTTTTTAGACTTACAATTACCTAAGCCTCTTCCTGTCATTGGTCCTTTTCCGTTAGGTCCAGTACCGTCTCTTCTTGGCATTTTACTCACTCCTATTTCCTATTGTTTTTGGTGCACCAGCACCCTCTTTTTTTGCTAATTTGTCTTTAAGTGCAAGATTTTCAGCTATCAAGTCTTGTTTCTTCAACTCATCTATGCGTTCTCTGAACATTTTGTTAGCTTCCCTTAGATATAAATAGCCGCGTCTATCAAACAATGTCTTCATTATATCGAAAGTGTCTTGTACTTCTTCCCAAGTCAATCCATTGATTTTTAAGAAATGTGTATTACGCACTTCTACTCCAATCAATTCGTCATCTTGTATCACTGTTTCCATCAATTCCACCTACGGTTTTAAGAAACAACCAAAGATACATTAAAACATACCTTCGGTTGATTCATAAAATTATTTACTGAACTTCAATTTCTGCATAATTTTGTTGGTCTGTCTTGAAAGTCACACTTTCTTCCCAAGAATCTTCAGCTCCACCAGAGTGGTCTGCTGTTACACCATCAACATTACGAGCAACACTAATCAATTCTATTGTTGTATTAACAGGGTCTCTCGCTTTTATGATAACCATACGAGGTAATCTGTTGTTTGATTGTGATGTCGTCCTAATTGTTTTTCCTGTAACTTCTGTTGTTGTTGAAGCCATTTCACCATTTATTGCTTCTGAAAATCTTATTCCATTCTTTATTGCTGTCAATTGTATTTCTACAAGACTTGAAGGTAATTTCTTTTTATAAGAACATCCTCCGATAGTGTTTTCTACTTCTGAGTCTGATTCTCCACCAGATTTTGAAAAGTCTTTTACACTGCATGTAAATGTTGTTTTGTCTCCACTTGCTACATATGGATAAGATACAACAATTGAGTCTGCTGTTTCTGTTGCTACTGCTGGACTAAAAATAATTGTTGTTCCTGTTATTGTAGAAACTGCTGATTCGTCAACTTTTGTGTCCGTCCCATTCTTTCTATAATAAACAGCAACATCTCTTATTGCCCAATTATTAGTTCCTTTATTATCTACTCTTGGAGTTAATCCTAAACCTAAAGCATTAGCTACAGTATTATCTAAACTGAAAGCCGTAATTGAACCATTAGGTACTGAATCACTCACTTCTTTTTCTGCCCATTTGTAAACATACGCTCGCATGTTTTCTGGGAAATATATATCTGCCATTTTTTATCACCTAAAATCTAATCTCCTTCTTAGTTCGTCTACGTGTCTTGGAAAGTTTTTTTCCAAGTACGCCAAAGTCTTTCCTTTGTGTCCTTCAGTTCCTACAAAATAATATAATTTTTCTGACCTGTCTCTCATATCAACCATGCCTGGGGCTTTCTTAGTTCCCCAACTTGGTCTTACTAGTCCTTGGTCAATCAATAAAGGATAAACGGGATTACCATTATTCGCACTTGACAACACAGGTCCTTGAGCTAACCTAGCCCAGTTCCGTCCACCCATTCTTTTAATATTCATTGCTAATGCTCCTGTACGCACTGGAGCTTGCATCATTGCGAAGTATTGTCCTTCATCAGCCATTCTTTGAACCACTCTATTAGGTTCATTCTTAATCTTATCCTCTAACTTTTCCAACTTAGAAATAAGTTGCTTACCACCAACAACATCAATCCGAAACATAATTATCCAACGCTCTATAAACAACATCAAAATCTAATCTACGAATAATAGTGTCATCCCCCACATCAGGTTCAGAAACCATTGAAGAAGCCAAACGCATACTTGCTACACCAACAGCTTGAGTAGACTCCCAATGCCTAGACACAACCTTTTTAATCTGAGCAGCCAAACCATCAGAGTTGGCAAAAGAAGAATTTTTATCTAAAATAATAAAAGAAACCAAACCCTTGTTTTGGTTAACATTACTCAACGCCATATAATTCTCATTGACTTCGGGAGCCTTAACAATCACGAGAGGATAACCAGGAAAATTACCATACTTTTTAGGTTGAGGAAAATTAGCAACAACCCAAGAGGTTGTATTACTTCTAGCTGAATCAAATGAACCAACTGCGGTTGGAGTAGAAACATCAGTTAAATTAGTTCTTAATAAATTAATGAAATAAGTTACAGTAGAACCATAAATTGCAGTTGTCGTATCAATAGTCATATCAAAACACCAGTCAATCGGTGAAACCAAAGTCCAGCACTGGAAAGCATTGGTTATTAAATAATATTACTTCGCGTTATATATAAATGTTTCCTTTTAAAAGAATTTATGAGCAACGCCAAGTTCGGAATATAATTTATCAACTTTAGTTCTCAAATCAGTAATATACAAATTAGCCATATCATTAGGTCTGATGTCGTTATGATTAATCTCAGCATACCTAGAATTATCAAACATAGTATCACGACCCTTAGGAGTAGTGATAAAATCAAGAACAGCACCATAAATATTCAATTGTCTAACAACATCATATTTATAAGTATCTAACAAACCATGTTTATAAACAACAGAAACACTTTTAGGAACAGTTCCAAAAGATTCAATAGGAGCTTCAGTTCCAACACAAATACGGTCAGTCCGAACAATAAAAGACGTGTTTGTTACATTATTACCATTAATAGAAACAGAAGACAAAGACGCCACTGGATAATATGACAAAACTAATTCACTAGTACCAATAGAAGTATTGTTTTCAATTGGGTCGAGAGTCTCAGAAATAGTAACATAATCACTAGTGGTCGATGCTATTACATAACCAATTTTATTAACAATTTCATTATATGCCCTATCAATGTGTTTAGAAACTAATGAAGTTGAAACTGCGTTATTATCTAAATCAGCATACTCATAAAACTCTTCAAACGTACAATATGTCATACATAACTACCGTCCTTTACATATATAAATTTAACTATTCTTTAATTTCTTTGTTTTGTTCTTCTTTAATTTTAGCTTCCAACAAAGGAACTATTTTAGTTTGAGCTTCTTGCTGAATAAACCTTATTTGATTATTTAAATCAAACAAAACTCCTTTCAATTCTAAAGCCGTCATTTCTTCATATTTTTTTATTTCAACCATATTATCACCTTAAATATATATTTAAACAAACTATTTATAAACATATCTTTATTTTGTTTATAAATTATACTTCACTACAAAACATCTTCCGCATCAGCAAACCAGTTTTGTTCAACATCATCAAACTCGTTTAACTTAGTACCATTCTCATCAATTTTTTGAACCTTTTGAGTCCTACTTTGTTTAATGAAAGCATACACTTCAGCACCTGTGTGATAAAGCCCTGCAAGGTTGCCAACAAATTGTCTTTCAATATGCCCACAACCACTATTTCTTGTGTCTTGATTAATGAAACCACAAACACAAACTTGAGTATTTTTGTTATGAATATCTGAAATAGTTTCAGCTACCCAATACTCATAATCAACTCCTTGTGAATTTGTTTTACTTTTCTTCAACGCCATTTAAATCATCTCCTATTTATTTAGAATATTCATCTGTACTACCAATACTATTAATTTGGAAATGTGCATCAATATATAATAACCCACATTTTGCACCAGTAGCATTATAAGTATCTCCAGCATCAGCCGAATCTCTAAATAATCTTCCAATCAAAATACTGCTCAACCCATCAGCAGTTGTACCTGGAACAAGAGCAGTAAATTTTGAAACATAATGTTTTTTAGCGGTTACATCAGCATCTTCCCCAGAATCAGTGTAATTTTTTCCATCCGTATAAACAATAGTTGTATTTCCAAACACTGCACCTATTTCTTTCCAATTATATTCAAGACCCCATCTTGGTGCTGCAGTAGTATCAGCAACATCCCCTATCCAATGCACGTGCATATCAATACTTCCACCATCCCATGAATGTGGCATTTGCATCGTAAAAAATACTTCTTTTTCACTTCCACCAACAGCATCATCAAAAGAATATAAATAAACTCCTCTTGAGCTTGAGCCATTATCAAAATATTTTTCAAAAGTCGGGTTATTAGCTCCAGTTCCTCTTGCAGTGGGTTCTATTCTTAAATCATCCCAAGGTTTAGCTGTCCCAATCATTGTTTGGTGTCCTGTATCATCAAATTGTGTGTGATTTGTATCTGGTGTTCCAAGTTTTGTTACTCCATTAACTTGTAGCATACTTGTTGCATCCCAACTACCAACACCACCAGTACCACCTTCAGTTTCAGCAATACCATAACCAAACAAACCAGCACTTGCACCCCAAACTTCACCAGTTGCTGTTACACCAAAAACAGTTTGCTCACTCTCATGACTCGTTCCATTAGTAGGAATATATTTCAAATTAAAAAACTCTGTTTCAAAACCTTCTCTCGTATCAATCCTAAAAAGACCCCCAGCATATCTTTCATCAAGAGTCATATTAAGTTGTGAAAAATTAGTTCCAAAATCAACTAACATTCCCCCAACTTCAGTAGCAAACCCTGCACTAATCTCAAAATATCTTTCAAGAGTTTCATCATAACCTTTGTTAAAAAAAATAAAGTGATTAGACTCAACACCAACACCTAACTCAAAATCACCTTGATAACCAATATAAGTTGGAGTATAAGTAGTCATATCAATATCGGTATCTGTTCCATCTTTCCAATCCTGCGAAATTCCAGCAATAGCACTTGATTTAAGATAACTTCCAACCAAATCAGCAATAAGTACATTTTCTTCCTCACTAATCACCCATTTATTTTCAACATTATCAAAATAAATATAGTGTCCTAAACCATCACCAAAAGTTGGAAAAGTATTAAGTTGTGAAGAATAAGAATAATTACCACTCCAAGTAGAGAACCCAGCATCTATTATTGAAACCCAAATGCTTGCTGAACCAAACAATTCATAATTTTGAGCAAAAATACTTGTCGAACCAGCATTAGTATCATACAGCATATTTGTTCTAATATCAGTTAATAGCGAACCATTACCAGAAATAATACCATTCACTTGCAATATCGCTCCCGACCCATTATCAGTTGTAGTTCCAACCAAAACATTACTGCCATAAGGTAATAAAGAAAGATTTGTTGTTCCATCACCAGAATCTAAAACCATAGTACCAGGCTCAGCACCAATATCTAAAAAAGTTCCAATAGCATTATGAGCAATTCTCGCAACCAAATCTCCTGTCGAGTCTGCATTAGCAACCATTACAAAAGGAATAGCTCCAGCATTAGTTGCTTCAGCTTCAGCATAAAAAGCACTTTGAGTAGTACCAGTTGATTTAACAACCATAGTAGCAGTTGGATAACTCGCATCAGGACCAACATACAACCCACTTTCAAATCTTGGAACCCCGCCACTAACAGTTTGAGGAGTAGTTTGGTCTAACAAAAAATAATCACTCAAATTATCTGCAGAAATATCACCATCAACCACAACATCATTATTAAATCTATGCTGAGTAGTAGCACCATAATCCATATAACCATCATTCAAACTATCAATAAATTCATTACCATCAGTTTGAGTAAAAATAGCTTTATCAAAAAAAGTAGCTGTTCCTGTAAAAGTAGAAGTCTTATAGACATTCAAAATTCCATCTACATCTAAATTCCCATCTGTTGCAGCTTTCAAAGAAATTGTATCAATATAGAATCTTGCTGTTGTAGCGTCAGGAGTAAAAGTTAGTGGTAATGCAGGGTTTGTTACTCTGAAAGTTTCTGTATAAGTTCCATTAGCAGAACGAAGAGTTCCAGTAAAACCACCACAACTTGGAGTAACTCCCCCAGCAGTTCTACTTGAAATTACAAAAGTAAGTGTCATCCACTCTCCCAAGACTAAAGGCGTTACCATACTGGCGATTGCTTGAGAAAGTGTTCCAGTTCCAGCAATATCTTTTCTAACTAAATTAGTATTATATCTAAAACCAGTTCCTAAAGTCCAACTATTCGCGTTCCCCGTAAAAGTTCCATTAGTTAATTTCTCGTTCCCTAAAGTTGCACCTGCTACTTTTGCTGCATAAAGAAGTTTAGTAACACCAGTTCCAACGTATCTCGGATTTACAACAAAATCAACGGAATTATAGTAATACCCAGCATCAACACCAGTACCAACATAAGTAATTGCATTATCATTTCCCAAAAAGTTATTCCCCATTGCATTATAAAAAGCCCAATTAGTGTTCCCATTAGAAGAATAAGCATAAACACCATAATTAGTTGCCGCTTGATTTTCTGTTCTTGTTTCTATTCCTTTATTAGTTCCACCTTGCTGGTTAGTAGAAAAATAACCTCCAGTTCTTTCTATTGTTACTCCAACTGCTGTTGGATTGTTAGCGGCTGAATTAACAATATTCCAGATACCATAAGTTCTTCTGGTTAAAGCAGGACTTGCTCCAACAGTAGTTGAACCACCTATAGTATTATACAATCCATATTCAGTAATTGCTACTTTTGAGTCAGTAACAGTAACAGCGTTATTTATAGTATTATAAATTCCGCTTAAGTTTAAATTGCTTCCAATAGCAAAAGCATCAGTTGGTTGAAAAGTACCACTTTTAGTAATTGTGTTAGTCAAACCTGTTAATGCTTCACTCCCACCAAATTGAGTAGGCGCTGAAGGATTAAACGTGCTATCAACATTATTCTCCATAGCAGAACCAGACAAACCCCAGATACCTAAATCCCCAGTTCCTGAATAACTTGAAACTCCACTATAAATCATAAAATTTTGAATAGACTTATCAGTTGAAACCATTGTGAAAGGAAAAGTAAAGTCAGCACCAGTTCTATATCTCTGTAAAAAAAAGTTGTAATAAGGAGAATTTATGTCCGTAACTGGTTCAAGTGGAAGATTAGCCATAAAAAAACCATAATAATCTGTTGGTTTTAGATAAGCTTGAAAAGGATAAATTGGTGCTGAAGGAGCATTAACCCCAATCTTGTCAGCCATTAAATAATTTTCACCCAAATCAACATCAGTAGTAGCACCAGTATAAGGAACATAAGTTGAAGCAATTGAATCACTTGTAGAATAGCTTGTTAAAATAGCATCAACTTCACTAGTGGTATATTTATCCAAGTCAGAAATTTGAGATTCAGTAATACTTATTGCACCAGTAGTATAATGAATAGAAGAATCAGTAGTGTGTAAAGCTAATTCTGGCTCAGTAACTAAATTAGTTAAATCACTAATTTGAGAAGTAGTAATACTAATATCAGTCATTGCATAATGAATTGAAGCATCAGCAATATGAGAATTAACAGTAGTGTTTAAAGAAGTCACTAATGATTCATCAGCTTTTAAATTTAAAGCCGTCTGTAAATCAGTCTGATTAGATAAAGTCCCAATAATTTTACCCCACTCATAAACAGTATTAACACCACCCTCAACATTAACAGTAATAGGTTGACTAGTACCAACCAAAACACTAATATCATCAGACGGAACAACAGAAACACTAATAGGTTCAGTTGTCACAATAGAAACATTAACAGAATCAGAAGAAATAACAGAAACATTAATAGCTTCAGAAGAATTTAAACTAACATTAATATCATCAGAAGACATTATACCGTTCTCCTAGTAACATCAGGAACAAGAACAAAATTACCTCCAATAAAGGTAAGAACTTTCCCTGTAGCATCTTTCAATTGCATATCATAAATATAAGTGCCTGGGGCAATTGTAGATGTATCACTAGGACTAATATTAACTTGACTAAGACCAGAAGTAGCATTTGTATGAGACGTAACATTAACAGAAACTAAAGCACTAGAATCATTAAACTCATTATAATAAGAATTTTTATTCTTAACAGTAAAAAAAATAGTATAACCAGTAATGTTCAAAGTTGTACCATTAGAACTAGTAAAAGTCAAATCAAAAGTCTTAGAATCCCCACGATACATCTCAAGATTAGTCAAAAAAAATCACTTCCAAAACGCCAAAATCAAACCAATGCCGCCAATAGCAGCACCATAAACCCATTTGACAGCACTCAAACCGCCCTTCATTTGATTAACATCATCAACTAAACCATCTGAATTGTTAGAACCAACAACCTTCAAATGTAAATCATCAATTTTATTTTTAATATAAGTGATGTCTTGTTGCATCAACGCAATCTCAACTTCTTTATTACAAACATGAGTGATGCTCTTAACCAAAAAAAATCACCTCAAGCTTGTAACATAAATAACTGCCGAACCTAAAAACGACACGCTTTCTTTCCCTTTAACTACTTTAACTAACTCCACTGTATTAGCAGGAAGATAAGCCATAGAAGTAGTCACTGCACTGGTTGTTTCAGTAGTAACATTAAAATTAACTGCAGCAGTAGCAACTATTCGTACCAAAGAAGATACAGTAGTACCACTATTAACAGTAGTGCTTTCCACACCTGTTATTCTTACACCAGTGGAAGGGGAATAAGCTAGAGTTCCTCGTCCATTGTCGTCAACTAATTGTCCAACTCCATAACTCCCCATAAAACCACCTGATTACTTTAAGCCCCAAACTATCAAACATGTTGATAAACTTGTAGCAGCAGTATTTGACATTAAAGTCAAAGTACTTGTATCGCTTGTACCAATAGATATTGTTAACCCATCAGTTGTTGATGTAGATAACATTATTCCTGATGGAACAGCACCTATTATTTTTCTAAACTTTTTAGATTTATAAGTATCCCCACTTGTAAAAGTAAGTCTTACAAATTCTGCACCTGGTAAGAAAACTTGACCAGAACTAACTGTTGTTGCATTACTCATTTAAAACACCTCGTTATGTTTCATAACGGTAATGGGCTTTCGCCCATACCGAGATATTATATTTACTTTCCAACGAACCTAATGCCCATTGCAGTAGTTGATAAAGCTGCTACATTAGTAACTTTAATAGTTGCGTCTGTAGTAGTCCATGCTACCGTTGGGAACATTACTGTTGTTACCCAAGCTGCACCAGAATTAACCGATACATCTGCATAAACAATCGATGTTACTGAGTCATACCCAGATACTGTCGAAACATTTATACTTAAAGTTGTGTTTTCAGTTGTAACTGTAAGCACACCATCTACTAATCCATTTTGAACCAAAATTGGTCCTTTTCTTGTTGCTGTGTTTGCCATATTCAGTCACCCCATTTAAGACAAATCGTAGTACAGATTCATAAATTCAGGAGCTTTATTAACAATTGTTAAATATTCCTTTATCATGAATGTGTCACTATCGTTAGTTTTCGCTAATTCTTCATAAGTTATATCTTGAAGAACTCTTTTTTCAATAAAGTTAGTGTTAAGCATTACTAAGTTTCTTTCACCGCTTGCAGCAGTCATAAACTTAGAACCTAAAACAGGAACTCCATTAATTACAGCACTTTGCATTCCCCATCCCCATGTTTGCACAGGAGCGTTGATTCTATATGCGTCATAAAACAAACCTTTTAATTTGTTTTCAGTAGCTAAGTCTGTCATTGCTAAATTAGGCATAGCACCTTCGTATACTGTTGAATCGTTAGCTGTTCTACAAATTCTAATCATTTCGTCTAAGTCACTTATTGTTAAGTCACCAAGACCTGTTCTATCAGAAGTATTTCCGTTAGTTTGAATATCTTTAATTATTCCAATAGGAGCCAACGCATTAGTTGTTTCCATATTACCATTAATCAAAGCATTTTCTTCTTCTTCAATCAAAGCTTGAGTTGCTTGTTGTACTTCAAAATTCATGTAATCGCTAAATCCAGCTTCTGCCATTCTTTCCTTAGAAGCAGCAAAAAGAGGACCAGTAACGTTTCCATAAACTCTTAAATATTTAATTGCTTTGTTTTTAGTTTCAGTTGTACTTTTAGTTGGATTAGAAGCAGCGTTCTCAGTTTCCCAAGCCGCAGTAGGTTTAGCAGTTATTCTATCATAATCTGCACTTCTACCTTTATTAGTTACACTTCTAATTAATGTTCTAAAAGGAGTTTCCTTTGCTGTTAAATTAGTAAACTCTCTATCTAAATAAATTGGTATCCCAACTACACCAGCAGTACCTGCTGCCATATCTGAAATAGCCGTTTTCATTACTTCAGCCACGTGTCTCTTTAAAACATCTGATTCAATTTTTTTCGATAAAGTTCTGTCGTACCCAGAATAAACTGTGCCTTCAGCCAAATCTCCAAAATATGTACCGTATGCCTTTGAAACGTTAGGGCTTGCATTTTCCCATGCCATCAAAAATCACCTTACATTTTCTCCATTAATTTCTCAACAAAATTATCTTCTGTTGGTTTGCTATCAATACTTTTAGCTTCTAAACCAGATTCAACCAAAGCTTTTGGTTCAGCTTTTAGTTTAGCTAGTTCTTTAGCAATTTCTTCAATAACACTCTTTCTCAATTCCTCAAAATCTTTTTTCGTTACACTCAAATCTTCAACCTTTTGTTCAACAACAGGTATTGGCTCAACAGCCTTTACTGCTATTTCTTCAACAGGTTTAGATTCAGCAACTATATTATCTACCATATCATCACCTAAACTTTTAGCAATATATGAAATTACAGAACCATTCTGATTTGCTGGGATGCCAACAAAACTAAGTTCATACAATTCAATATCATCAATTACTCTTACCGAACCACTCGCTTTCTTTTCAAAGTGTGATTCAATAACACGACCACCAATACTTATACCGATAGGAGTACCGTGTTCTTGCTTTCTAATTAACAATTCCGAATCTTTATTAAATTCAGGGTCTTCCAATTTAACAACAGGAGACCATAATCCATCATGAATCTGAGAATCATGAATATAACCCATCGTGCTTTTCCACGAATGGTCATGGTCACTAAAAACAGGAATTGCTTTTGTACTAGAAACTTCTTGTAATCTATTCAATGCTTTTGTAGACATTATGTCGCCCTGTCTGTCTTCAATAACAGAAGAACCAACACAATTAACAAAGTATTCTGGCTTACCATCATCCTTTAGTTTCTTTTCAACATTAGCATTAAATTGAATATTAAATTTACCTTTATTAGTCATACAATCACTTTATAAATATAACGCGTCTTCTTAATATATAAATGTTTCTATTTTCCTTCCGATTCTTGCTTAGGGGTCTTATTAGGATTAGCTCTGTTATCAGTAGTCTTACCACCATTAGTATTAGGACTACCACTATTATTCATAGGTTTCCCATTTGGAGCAAAACCCATTGGATTCTCAGCCATAGCCTGTTGCTGCTTATAAAAAGGGTTATCATCAATATCTGTTGGTAAAATCTCAGACTTACCCATAGCCATACGGTATTCACTCGGAGAAATAACACCATCCTTATACATTACGGTGTTCCAAGTAACGTCAGTAACTTGGTCAACACTAGAAGAATTTAACAATTTAATACGAACAGAACCAAACTTACCAAAATGAGAAAAAAACTTAGAATTCAAAACATCTTCAATAAATTTCTGTTCCTTCTTAATCCGAGCATAATACGGACGTAAAACAGCATTAGCATCACGAGTCTTAGCACTTGTGCCCCTCAACTTCTGTGGAGGAATACGCCAAATCAAATCAATGTTGTCTTGTAAATAATTCAAAAGCATTTGAAAATCCATATCTTTATTCTTAGTCAATTCCTCAACAACTAATTCACCAGATGTAACAAGAGAACCACGCATGTGCTTATCTCGTCTCTCTCTCATCATTTCTTGTAACTTTAAATAAGCAGGGTCTTTAGGACCACTAGAATTTTTTAAAGAAATGATAGTGTCAGGAACACCATTGTTTTCAAAAAAATTATTAACATGTTGCTTCGTGTTTTTTAAAGTAACTAAATCGTCAAGATAAGACAAAAGAGGAGTGAAGCCATAAACTTCAGAATTAACATTATAATTATCAAGATTAATTAAACCTTCAGCATCCCATTGAGCAACTTGCTGACCTTGCAAAATTTGTTTATAACCAATTATGTTACCATGCTTATCATACATCTTAAATATTTTATTACAATCCAACCAAGAAATTTGAGAAGGCTCATACAATTCAGGATTCTGTTTTAAAATCTTTTTCTTAATAATAGATTGGTCAGAAGGCAAAAGTAAATCTTTATAAATATTACCGTTGGTGAGGTTTGATAACAAAGTATCAATATCTTTCTCACGAACAAAAACAGGTTCTAAATAACCATCACCAGAAACCAACGAATCGATATAAGAAGAATGAAGCTTTTTAAAAAAACTATTCTTTTCAAGCGTTAGCATTACAGAATCTCTAACAGAATCATCCTCACAAACAATGTCATAACCAGGTAAAACATCATCTGTGATAGTTAATACGCGAGACAAAATCTCAGGAGACTTCAAAACCTCAGACTTCAACTCAACAACACTAGTGGGTTTTCTGGCAACACCAAACGCATAAGAGACTTTATATACATCAATTAAGCCTTTCTTGTTTCGGTTCATGTTTAAGCGTTTAAAAACAGTATCATCAAGAATCTCTTGACCAGCTCCAAAAACAGTTCCCAGAAAACCCATTAGCAACGACCCCTGAGGGGTTGCGGACCAAGTGGTCCGCCAATTAAATATAAGCAATTAAGCATGCTTATATATCTATGCAACAAGCATATTTATAAATGTTTCGGTTAAACCCATTCAAAGTCATAATTAGAAACAAATTGTTCAGCACCAAAACAAGCAAGAGAAAGACCCATAACTAAATCATCATGCTTACCCAAAGACTCATAAGTCTGAGAACCATCCTTCTTTTTCTTAACACCAAAAGTTAACAACTCTTCAACCATTTCTTTGTTGTCAGGAAAACGCAAACCCTTATTCTTCATCAAAACATGTAGACGCGACAAAATATCTTCCTTGTTTTTAGAAGAAGTAACAAATTCCTCAACGACACTACGAGTAACAGCATCCTTCTGTAAAGAATCAACAAGACCATAAGACAAACCAATTTTCTCAGCAACAATCTTAGCGAAATTATACTGCATGTGCAAACGCTTAATAACATCAATTTGTTCATCCGCAGGCACGCCCTTACGATGCCAAATGTCTACCACACGGAGAGGTTTACCTAAAGTCTTCTCAACAACAATAAAAGCAGAAAAATCAGCAGACTTCTCCCCACTCAAAGCAAAATCACAACCCAAATAATACTGCGTACTACTTTCCTTATTAGTAAAATTACAAGACTCATCAACGCAAGCCAAAACAATTGATTCATCAAACAACATAGCTCCACTACCAATCGGACGTAACATATACTCACGAGACCACTTAATAGGACCCATGTTACGTTCAATCTCTAACAATTTCTCATCACTAAAACGAGAAGTCCACTGAGGCGACCCATCCTCTTTACGAGCAGGATAAAAACCTGTGATAGCATTAGGATACTTTTCCTTATCAAACAATTCAGTAAACAAATCATCAAACGACATCGGAGTACCAACCACAACCATCTTACCACGTTTAGTCTGAACAATCGGAAAAATGACACCATAAAAAATATCTTTAGAAGAATTTACGTTGGCAGACTCATCGTTCAAAATATCATCAAGAATAGCGACATCAACATGCAAACCACGCACGGCAGAACCCATATTACGACCAATCAAATGAACACTATTTTTAGTAATCAACTCACGCTCATTCCACTTAGCAGAATGAATGTTGGTAGGAAACAAAACCTCGCGGAGACAAGGAGTACCCTCAATATAGTTTTTAATCCTTTGAATCAATTTAACGGTCTGGTCATCAGTAGCAGAAATCAAACAAATTTGAAAAGGCTGACTCCGCCCAGAACCCTGACAAAGCAACAACCAGATGACGTAAGCAACACTAACCAATTCTGATTTACCATGACCACGTGCGGCTTGAAAAAAAACCTGTTTATTATCAGACATTAACTTAGAAATCATGTCACGATGAATCTCACCAGCTTCTAACTTCAAAACATTCTCGAACAAATAAGTAAAAAAAGCACGAGAAAAAGTAGTATACAAACTATTCTTCGGGAACGGCTTCAAGCAACTTGTTGCGTAATTCATCTAATCGCTCCTGTGTAATAGAAATAAAACCTTCTTGGTCTAAAAATTTAAGAGTATCAATATATTCAGTAGCGTCAACAATGTTTGATTCACCAACACTTTTCTTCTTCTCAATGTACTCATTGATTGTTTTAGTAACAGCATTGAGAGCATTAGACAATTGAGCCAAATCTTTAGGTTCTAGTTCTTCACCAGACATCTTAACGAGCTTATCTCTAATAGAATCAAGTTCCGTCAACACAACGTCTTGAGACTTAGCAGCCTTAATAAGAGCAATGATTTCATTATACTTCGACTTGATGTTGTTGATACCATCTTCAGATGTGGGCTTAAACCCATTGTATTGCAACCACGCATTAATAATTGGTATAGGTTCATCAAGAGTCAAACGCTCAACAATGATACGTTCAGGACCAACAAGGCTTTTTAAATCAACCATATATAAGTATGCTATGCGAAGGTTTATAAATGTTGCGATGTATATTTAAACCTTTCGTTTATGCAACTTTAATGGTTTAATATATTTTAACCAAACCCACACGATGGCATTCTGCAAAAAATCAATAACAATGACAATACCAGTTAGCTCCCAAGAACCAGTAATGAAATAAGCAATAATGATACCAATAAACAAAAGAGCAAAAAACTCTACCAACTCCGAAGCAATCAAACGAAAAAAACCATTGTTGGTATCCAAAACCAAATTATTACCACTATCCAACCAAACCCACTTCCTTAGCTCGATTAAACAAAGACTCGGTAACTAACAAATCAGACTCACAATGCTCACGAATCTCACTAATTTTTCCAGCCTTATACAAATCAGGAACATCCGAACCCACACCAACAGACGGCTGTCCAAGTAATTGAGCAAAATCAGACAACTTACCCTTACCCCTACGCGTTAAGATGTACCATAAATCTAAATGCATCGACTTATCTACGAAACAACGCGGAAGTAATAAATTATGTTCCAAAGCCTTAGTCCACAAAAACGGAATGTCAAAAGAATAACCATTAAACGAAACGACTCTTGTAGGATTCAACGCTTTAACTTTATCAAAAAACAACCGCAAATCCGTCAATTCATCAAAACCACAAAAACTATACGTAACACCCGAACCCACAACACGACAAGACGCACAAACGACCCTATCACGAAACTTATCAAAACCCAAGGTTTCCAAATCAAACAACAAATCGATGTGACGAACCAAACCAATGCACCAAAAAAAAATAAAAAAACCACTAATTACTTAGTGGCTTCAATAATAGTTTTAATCTTATTATACTTCTTAATCTGAGTTTCCAAAATAGAAGTCAAAATATCAGACTCCAAAGGAATATCAACAGCAATATAACCAATATGCTCCCCGCCAATGTGCATTGAAGCACCAAGAACAATAGACCCATCTTTATACTCTAACTCATCAATATCCAAAACACTAGGTTTAATAACATAATCATAAAATTCCTTTTCAGCACCAGGGTCCTCAGCCAAATAAGCAGCCAAATAATCCTTCTTCTTCTCTTCAAACTTATTTTTACCCAACCTCAAATCTACACTTGTTTCCATAAAATACACATCCTTGTCAGTCCGAGTTCAGCAACAAAACCGAATGACGACCAACAAACAATATATACAAGGAAACATTTAAAAGACTATATGTTATGATGACAAAGCAGACTCAATAGCACCAACAATAGAATCACGATTAACAAAACCACAGACAGACTGCACCAAAACACCATCACGAAAAACATACAGATAGGGCAAAGAAGAAACACCAAAATGACTAAAAACAACAGACGAATCAACAGCATTCAACCGCACGAACCGAACGCCCTTATCCTTATACTTCAACTCCAACGAATCCAACAAAGGAAACAGAGCCTTACAAGCACCACACCAATCAGCCCAAAAATCCACCACTGTCACACCAGAAGACACCAAACCACCAAACGAACCCAAATCCACAAACAACACCCCTGTTCAAAAAAAAAAAGCGAACAAGTAATACACAATGCGAGACTATAAAAACCTTATGCACACAACACACAAACCAGGACAAAAGTTTAAAAAAACCCTAGAAATTGGAAAACCCTCACGCGGGGTAGCTGTAGGTTTTTTTTTGGGTGAGGGGGGGGTTTATAAGCTTTTGCTTTTGTATTAGTTTATATACTTATTTGTGTAGTGCTTTTTTGTTGCACTACATATTTGTTTATAAAGAATAAAGTTTATGGTAGTGCATGACATTGACCTTGTTGTGTTGGTGTTGTGGGATTAGTGGTATTGTATGTATAATAAGTATGCAGAAAGGCAACATAAAGCTTTGAGTTATGGGCGTAATAAGGCTTTAACTTTAGTGTCTTTGGTTAGTGGGCTTAATGATTGTGAGGTTGTTAAGCCACTATCTAAAAAAAGGAGTGGGTTTAAATGAATATGAATATATATAATAGCAAAGAAAGTCAAGCTATTTGTGACGCTTTGGATTTGTATTATTCTTTGCTTGATGATGGACAGAAAGAAGAAGCGTTTAAGTTGTTAAGTAGTATTAAAGAAGCTAAAAGGAGTGGGTTTAAATGAGAGTTGGAAAACATAAAGGTTGTGGTGGTGAATTAAGTATAGTTAAAAATAAAGTTATGGGTGATTTTGTTTATTGCCCTTGTTGTGGTGGGGGGTGGTATAAATGAGGTTGTTAAACCCTATAAGAGTAGTTAATACTATTCTGCCCTTTTGTGTTAGTGAGCATAAGCATAAAAAGAGGGTGTGATAGCCCTTTTTTTTGCTTGTTTAAGTAAATAGGTTAAATTATGCAAACGCACTTAGTCTTTTTTTGCCCTTTCGGGTTAATAAACTTTTGGAGTTTGGAATATAAACCATATAAAGGAAAGGTTTATATATAAGGTTGTTGTTATGTATATAGGGAGTGTGATAAACACATGGAATATACAACATTAAGAATAAAAAAAGAAACAATAAACCAATTAAAAGAAATGGGAAAAAAAGGCGAAAGCTATGAAGATATAATCCAAAAACTAATTAAAGGGCGAGAAAATGACTAATTATAGAAAGAAATACCAACAAGAGTTTAAAATAACACTAATTAAAGGCGAAAATATACACCATATTGATTTAGACAGAACAAACAACGACATTAATAACTTAATTAAATTAAATCATAAAGAACACCGAAAAGCCCATATCCAATTAAACAACTTAATTAAAGGCGTTTTTAAATTAAACCAAAATTTATTTTATAACCAACTCGCTAACTTCTTAATAATTAACAACTTTGTTAATTACAATAAACAATTAAACCAATATTATTTTATAAACAAAATATACTACACATAAAAATGAACTCAACTTCACATAAAAGTGAAGAAAAACATATATAACATATATGAAGGGATTAACATTAATAGATATATACCAATAACTAATAATAATAATAATAATTACTACATAACAAAAAGATAAAGAGTTTAGTTTTAGGAAAAAGAGTTTTTCCTTTTTTCTTGTAGGGGGTGGGGTTGAATATGCTGTAATGTTAAACCTGTTATGTATAAGTGGGTTTGTATGTTGGGGGGGTTTTGGTTATTAACTTTGTTACGTTGTTTAGTTCCGTATGGGTTTATATAGTAGTTTGGTTGTAGGTTGTATTAGCTGTATTAAAAATATGGTTGAGTTAGCAAAGTGGGGGGGCTTTGTCCCTCTTTTGTTCTTTTGGAGTTCGTTATTCTAAGGGGACGGGAAAAGGTGTTTTATTATGGTTAGGATTAATAAAGAAATGGAGAGTAAAATTAATAAATATATATTGGAGTGTGTTGATTTTTCTGGTTATGAAAGCATTAAAGCAGACACTGATAAAGAAAAATTAGCAGAGCTTTTTAAGGTTTTCAAAAGCGAACAAGGGTATAATATTAGTCGGGTTGGGATACAAACGGCTTTTAAGGAATGGGTGCAGGGCTTACCTTCTTGTTTTAATGTTGATTTTGAGAATTATAAAATACTTGAATTTGCTGAGCAAATAGGTAGTATTAAACCAAATGCGACAGAAAGCGAACAATACAAAATATTGAATAATTGGTTTAATATGATAACTATTAAAACTTTTAAGTTGATGAAAAAAAACGGGGTTGGTTTAAATGAATAAATACTTAATCACGGGTTATGAATGGTTTGACAAAACAAACGGAAACTCTTATTTTTCATGCCGTATAGAACAAATAACGAAAGAAGGCACTAAACTTATAGCTAAATTGCCTTTTCAATATGGTTATGGAGAGCATTACCGACAACAAGCCTATAAACAATTAGTTGAAATGGGAAAAGCAAAAGAAGAAGACAGGTTTAACCATGACTTAAACCATAAACGCTTTATTTTCGTTAAGCATGAAAACCAATTAAAGAGAGAAGTTTTAAGGCAGGGGATTTAATGATTAATTTTAGTTTGTTTGATGAGTGGAAAAGTAATTATTTTGAATATTTGCCTAAATTAATGCACGATTTTATGGTTTATGAGAATAGTTATTTTAGGGATAAAATCGCTTTTCCTTTATTTAAAGAGTATGGTTTTAATGATAAAGAAAGTGTTAAAGTGTATTTTGATTTAGTTGATTATTTGAAAGAAGAAACAAAAGGGGGGATTAAATGAGGTTTGAAGTAAAAACAAAAACGGGGAAAACAAAAATACTTAATTTAGGTTATGGTTGTTTTCCATTACAATACGCAGGAATTAAAGATTAAAGCGTTTAAGCAGAGCTGAACGCTTGTTTTTTTGGTTTTCTTTCTCGTTATTGGGGGGAGAATCGTTAAGTAGTGTGACAAGGTTGAGCGATTATTTACTCGTGCTGGGCAGAAAGAAAATTGATTATGTCCGTTTTAGTGGAGTAATGGGCGTGTTTTCCTTAGCTTTGTCGCCCACTTTTCCCTTTAAGAGTGGTTAAACGTATTAAAGGGGGGATTAAGTGTTTGGTTATGAGTCATGAAATTGTGAAAAGTATTAAAATACAAAATGCAGAAGTTTGGATTAATTCTGCGTGTAATAATGTTCGTCCTTTAACTTATTCTAATTGGAAAAGTGATTATCATACAAAAGTATTGTTAGAGCAGGGACTTGAAGCTTGTGAAATTAGTATATTAAAAGCTTATGAAGAAGGAACTTATCAAGGTAGTGGGGTTAAAAAGTATAGAAAAGCTTTAAGCATTCTGTATAATGTTTTTGAAGAAGATTATAAAAACTTTAATTGGAGAAATAATAATTTTGGGTATAATACTCCTGAAAGTAATGCTTTTGATGAAAGAAGGAAGAGTAAAGAGTTTGAAGCGTTATTATTAAAGTGTTTGAATTTTAAATTACCGAAAGAAAATTTTGTTATTAAACAAAACTCTTATCTTGGCGTGTTTTTTGGTAAATGGACGGGTAAGTGTATGAAGTGGAAAAGGGAAATTGATAAGGCAAGTAAATTTTCTTTTATTAAAGAAGCTGAACGAGTCAAGGGTTATTTTCCTAATTCTAATTCGTGGGAAATTGTTGATTTAAATGAAGTGGGGGTTTTGTTATGAGTGAGTTAAAGCGTGTTAAGTTAGCTGGGGAGTCTTGGTTTGTTGATGATAGACTTCAAGAGTGTCGGAATGTTGATAATCCAAACGAGGTTTTGTCGTTTGATGAGTTTAAGGCTTTGCAATTTATAGAGTTTAATTTAAAGAAGGTGGAAGCATGAGAGATAAGGGGTTAAAGAAAGAATTTATTGATTTGATTAGTAATTTGAATCAAGAGCAGTTAGAAGAATTTTATGAAGAGTTATATCCGAGTGATTTGGAAAAGGATTTGGAACAGGAGTGTATTGAGTATTTTGATTGGAATAATGATAATGTTAAAAGGCAAAAGGAATTGGTTAGTATTTTAAAGGGTTATTTTAAAGGGGTGGAAGCGTGATTGATTTTGTTAAAGTGACTCAGTTTTTTTGGTGTTCTTTAGATGAGGCTGTTGTTGAGGTTAAAACTTTTGATGCTGATAAGAATAGGTTTGTTAAATTAAAGGGTGTTGTGAGTTTTGATTTAAGTGAGGTGGATTGAATGAATAAAATAAGAATTGAATTAAAAGGGAATGAAAATGATTTAGAATTTGCATTAGAATATTTAGATAGTATTAAAGGAATAAAATGGGTGGTTAAATGATTTTTTGGCGCATTAGGGCTTTTTTGAATGGTTTTTTGGCTCGGTTTAAGTATTTTGTTGTTGATTTGTTTTTTTTTAAACATTAGGTTTTTAAAATGTTTGGTGTATAATTAAAGGTGTGAGGTGTTGTTTAATGGTTTATATGGTGGTTCAGAATGGTTTGTTTGGTTGAGGTTTTTTTTGATGATTTGGTTGGAGTTAAGCAGAAGGAGTTGTTACGTGCGTATAAGGTGGATAGTCCAAGTGATTTGAATTGGGACATTGTGCCTATTGCTATTATTGAGGTGGAAGAATGAATTTGCGTTGTGAGATGTTAAATTGGCGTGGTAAGTGGGATAAAGTTCTTTTACTTAAAAGTGATTTTAGGTTTATAGCTAATTATTGTTGTCCTGCAAAGAATCATATTCAAATATGGCGAGGAAAGAATAAGGATTATTTTGTTTTAAGAAATATTAAAGAGGTGTTAAAATGATTGATGATAAGGATAAACG
>ERZ869929.420-NODE-420-length-27100-cov-5.100314_pt1 | contig 27100 bp, 27 predicted proteins | sample MGYA00579312_ERZ869929 | MGnify/ENA primary metagenome ERZ869929 (study PRJEB32216, sample SAMN09231818) | wastewater metagenome | place: USA: Maryland | collected 2016-08-09 | study: EMG produced TPA metagenomics assembly of the PRJNA472060 data set (Reclaimed... | reverse complement strand
AGGTATCCCCCGAAATAGTGAAAGAAGGTGATATAGTTGTATATGAGGGAATCTATGGTGCATCTACTAATAGAGAAGATACTCAAAGAGTCCTAGATGTAGGATGTTTGCTAGCTATTGAAACTAAAGAATAGATAGTCTGGCATTCGGATTGCTAATATAGAAGTGGTAGTAATAATCTTAGTTGTTACTACCACTTCTTCGCCTCATAAAGTCAAGGGCATGACAAGCCACTAAGAATAGCAGAAGGGCATTTGCAAACGGTGAAAACTTTTAAATTGCAATTGCTTAAATTAAAATTCTGCTATGAACTTAGTTGATCAACCAAGGGCTGCACAGCTCTGGAGAGAACAAGATAGAGCTCTCTATAATAAACTTCCTATCTATTTCAATAAGCGTGTTGTTGATTACATCAAGTATTATGATACTTGGGGTAAGTTTCTGAAGCCTATTGATTGGACCCCAAATATGGGTGATACCATGCGTGGTATCAATAAGGTTCCCGCGCCTATTATTCGTGCTCAAGCTCTTCCTAATGCTCTTAATCTTACTCCTAAGAAAGACATTATTGAAGTTCGTGAAACGAAAGAAGATACTCAGGTTTACAGACACTTCTTTGAATCTGATGTCTTTGATTTCCTTCCCGCGTTTACAGACTTCCTCGAACACATTGATAAACATTCGGATGAAATTGCTGAGAAGTTGACTGTCTATAAAGATTTGTTTTATAGAACGGCAATCTTCCACGGTTCTCCTTATGTCTATATCTGTAATCCTATAGATGGTGGTGCTGAACTTCGTTCTGCTCCTATTTGGACTTCTCCGCAGATTGCTCTCTCGAAGAACACTGGTTATCTTCAAAATGTTGTTGCCTTAACTGGTGGTGGATTAAGTTTGGAGAATGTTAAGAAGATGGGTCCAGTTGTTTATACTGATCTTGGTGCTAAACCTTTTCAAGGACAAGTTACTCCCGATGGTTCAGATGGTAAAGGTTTGAATCAGAAGTTTTGTTTGGTTTGTGGAACTGAAATTTGGGATGGATTTACCGATGGTGGTGTTGGTGCTACCGGTAATTATCTTCTGAACAACAGAGCTATAGACTTGGACATTGTTACTGGTCCTTTCACTGGTAGTTTATTTGGTAGATGGACTACTAAGCACGAAAGATACGAGCTGAGAATTGCTGCTGATGGAACTATTCCTGCCCCCGAAACAGTTGAAGAAGGTGCGGCTAATCATGATTATGGTGATACTATCCCTAATCCTGCTTATGTTAATGCTCCAATCGGTGTTGCGTTTATAGTTGCTTCCGAGCCTTACAAAGCTCTTCGTGTTGGTCCGCCTCCTTCTAAGTTTGCTTCTGGAAGTAATATGTCCATGAGTGAATTTAATGGAATGGACTGGTCTGGTAAGGTTAGAATGACCCGAAATCTTCTTATTCCCTCAATTAATGAAGCTGGTCAGACTGTTCTGGATACTAATAAGCGTGGTGAAAAGCTTCAGCTTTTTGCTGATGGTATTATGGGTATTTCTCCGAACCGCAGAAGACACATTGTTCCTGTCTTCTATCGTAGAACCAGAACCCAAACCTAATCTAAGTTAAAAGAAAAGGAAAATAGAAATATGAATAAGAAAATTGTTTCTCTTATTACTCTGTCACTGTTGGTCGCGTTGCATTATCTTAATGCTGTAACGGTTGTTTACACTATTCCTGCTGGTGTTGTTTGGAATGCAACTAATTTGTTTACTACGCCGAAGAGTGCTACTGTAACAAAGGTTACTGTTAATACCGGTTCAGGAACTGTTGCTACAAACTTAACCTATGCTCTTCTGGATTTCCCCGGATTTGATGCTTCTAAAGGCTGGGGACTTCTTGTTAGAACCAATGCTGCATATACTAATGTTAATAGCTATCTTACTAATCTTAGTAAGATTGTTACTAACTTTGGTTCGGGAGATGGTAACGGTAATTATGTGACATCTACAAATACGTTTACTAACGCATTGTATACTTACTCACAGACTGTTGGCCAGACCTCAAATGCATGGAGAGTTGTAGCTAATGGAACTATCGGCAGTAATTCTACTGTTACAGCTGTTCAAGGTGACTTTCCTGTCATCTATGGTTTAGGGTTAACTAATAACAATATTGGTTTTCCTATTACAGTTACGGTTGAATACGAACCGGGATTGTAATGTGGTAGTGAACCGGGGAGTGATCGGCTTGTCAGGGGTCGGTCACTCCCTTTTTTTAAATTTTTATTCTTTTTATATTTTATGGCATATCCTCAAGCAGTAGGTTTAAGAAGTGTTAGGTCAGATAGACAGTTGATGGAAGCAATGGTTGGTTCTGGAAGAGGTAATGAAGTATTTCCTCCTAGAATAGTAGAAGCTAATGGAGCAGTTTTTCAGCAAAAACCTGAAGGTGTCATAATGAGACAAATTCAGAATTGTGGAACTCTTCCTGTTAAATTTTTAATTGACAATAACGCTGATTGCACTAAAGATAATTTTCATGGAATCTTAGCTGGAGGTAGTGTTGTTGATGATGGACTTGGTAGTATAATGAATTTTAATGCTACCCCCGATCGTATATCTATATTCTGCACTGGAACTCCAAGACTTGCAACTTTAGAAGTTGGTATTGATGCTGTTTAATTATGAGAAAATTAGGATTGCTCTTATTTATCTTTGTTGCTTCAAACGTAATGGGAGCAACTCCTAGTGGTATCGAGATTAGAAGAGGCGGACAAACTTCTACTAATGCTGCTTCCCCCGGATTATATCTAACTACAGACGGAACTAATTCATATTGGGCGACTGTAAGTGCTAGCTCTACGAATATTCCTTCTTATGCTTTAACGAATAATGATTCAGGTAGAGCGATATCAATTCCTTCTTCTACTGTTTTCTTTGGAGCTACGGTAACAAATTTAGGGGATGTTATTTTTGGCGGTAAGCTTCAAATATTTGGTGGACCAAGTGCAAGAATAGAAAACTCTGGAAAAAGTTTTTTTAGAGATGTAGCTATTACTAATGGACTAACGAATCAAGGATGGACTGTAAGTTTAGGTCCTGTAACTAATTATTCGCTTCATTACTATCTTGGTCATACTCCAAGTAGAGCTTTAGTTCTTGATGCGAATAGCCAGATAACTGTTGCTTCAGGAACTCCAGATGGAACTAAATTCTTAAGAGATGATAATACATATGCTGTTCCTCCCGGTTCAGGTGGTGGGGGAACGAATTATGCAGGATTAATAATAACGAATTTTATTCGCAATATTAATTTAGATTTTGGGAGTGTTACAAATCCTTCTCTTCCAATAGCAGTATCAAATAGGTTTACTTGGTCTCCTTCAAATAATCCTGCTGTATTAAGTGTTAGTGGTTCTTTTGTTTCAGGACAAGAACAAACTATTGAAGGAACTATTGTATTAACTAATACTGGAATTACTTCGGTTACTCTTCCTTATGGTGGTCCTAATGGTGAAGTAATAGGATTAGCAGCTGCGCCTTCGACTAATTATGTATTTATTAAATGGGATGGAACTAGAGCCTTTTGTTTAGGTGGTGCATCTATTCCCGGTTGGGGATTTACCTCAGAAGCAGGAATATTAACCCCAACGAATTTTCCGGGGTTTGTTGCTACGAATATTACATCAACTACTGTTGATTTTAGTAATACAGCTAATAAACAAATATACAATGTTGCAAACCATCTTGTAAGTTCATTAGCAATTTGTCCTACTAATCTTGTTGTTGGAAGAACTTTAGAAGTTTATTTTGATACTAATATGTTAACATTTGATGTTAGTGTTACAAATGTGGCCGCGAATCAAATAAGATGGAATTTTAATATTCCAACTAATGGTTCAACTAGTTTCACAAAAACGAATACGATGAGAGCTAAGTTATTTCTGACTGTTGAAACTAATAATATTATAACGGCTGATATGGGTTATTATCGATGAAAAGAATAATTCAAATTATAGTATTATTCCTTCTAATTCTAGGAATATCAAAAGCTGCTAAAGTTCCTCCCCCGTTAGTAAGTGGTAAAGGAAGTGCAACTGGCGGTGGTGGAGCGATAACTTGGTATGACTCTACAGCTACCTCTAATTCTTTTTCGGGGATTGCTGGTTCTTTTCAAGAATGGGATCCAGTTGTAGTTGGAACTGGTGGAACTCTTAAAAAGATTAGAGGTAGATTTAGAGGAGGTATATCAGACCAGACAGTAAAAATGGCTGTATATAATAGTGCAGGAACTGTATTATATACAAATGGAATTACAGGAACAATAGCTGGATCTTCTTCTGAAGCTTGGTATGAAATAGATTTAGGTTCAGGTTTATCTCTTTCAGCTGCTACGTATAAAGTTGCTGTATCTGCTTCAGGAGGCGTTGATATTAAAACTTTATCAGGTAGTGGTGGAGATTATTCTGCAATTGCTTATGCTAGTTTTCCGGGAAGTTCTCTTCCCGCTCCAGATGGTAATCTATCTGCAACAATACTTGTTAGTTTAGGCTTTCAATGAAAAATATTTTAATAATTCTAGCTTTAAGTGTTTGTAGCTTAACAGCACAAAATGCATCAAGACCTCTTTATAGAGGTAATGCTCCTGCTTTTAATAAGATTCTTACTATTAATAATAGTTTAGGTATTATTCCTGAAAGTAGATTATGGAATATGCAACAAATAGTTGGTGTTGAAGGAGGAATACCGGCCCGGACTACTTACATAACCTTGAGTTCTACGGTTACTGTAGCTCAAATAAATGGACATATATCTGCCTGTCCTTCGAATCAACAGATAGCTCTTTTAAACGGTTCTTATGATTGGTCAGGATCAACAATTAATTTCAAATCGGGGGTGTCTTTCATAGGACAAGGAAGTAATACTATTGTAAGACTTCCAAATAACTGTAAGATAGGTCCAAGTCTTCCTTTTAGTAATATTACATCAATGGGAACTAATCTTTTAAATAGTGGTTTTGAGATTGGTTCTTCAAATCTTGTAACAGCAACAACTACTTTTTTAAATCAAATAACAAATGGAAGTGTTATTTATATTTCTGAATTGAATGATACTAATATCGTTCATCCTTGGGGATATGAAATTGTTGGAGATCCTGCTACAGGAGTAACAGATGGTGATTATCCTTATAGTCAAAGTTTAGCTACAGGTATTAGAAATAGAGGACAAGGATTTAGAGTAACTAGTATTAACGGTAATAATGTAGGAATATGGCCTCCGATTACTGGAAGAGGATATAAGGCTTCTTTAAATCCTGCAATACATTATGCTTTAACTAATTCAACTTCTGCAAATAATAACAATGTTTGTTATGTCGGATTTAGAGACATGACATTAACTAATAATGCAGGAAATATGTTTCAATTAGATATGACCCAGAATATCTGGTTCTCTAATGTTACTTTTTCTGTAAGCACTGCTGATACTCCGGCTTTATTAGGATACTATACACATAGAGTTAGTGTTCAAGGATGTAACTTTTTTGGTTACGGAACTTCTCCTGCTGCTATTTTATGTTATTGTTGGCATAGTGGTTGGTTGATTGAGAATAATTTCTTTAAAAATTATAATCAGTCTGTGTTTTTTAAAGGAGCTGGAGGTTTTTCTGTTGTATTGTATAATTTTTCTTCTACTACAAATGTAACTACAGCTATAATTTCTGAAACAGGAAGTCATGCTGCGAATACACAATTTGTTTATTATGAAGGAAATGATTTTAGAAAAGCTCAATGGGATAATTCTCATGGTTCAAGTGGAGATGTTATCTTTTTTAGAAATAGAGCGAGAGGGCAAGAATCTTTTACTACTTTTGGTTATGGTTCTTTCTCTATAGATAATTTTATTTATAATGCTTCATTTGTTGGAAATGAATTAGGTGTAAGTAATCTTACTACAGGATATTTACTTGAAGTATTCTGTCCTTCCCCGTCTCAAGGAAGTAGTCAGGTTCATTGGAGAATAGGTTATTCTGGTTATAATCCTACTAATATCAGTGATGTTGTTAGTAGTTTGATAAGATCTGGAAATGTAGATTTTATCGGTGGAACTCCTAATGTTAGATGGGCTAATACATCTAATTCAAGAGTTTTAACCAATAGTTATTACTATACTTCTAAACCTTATTTCTTTGGTGCTACTCAACCTTGGCCTCTTTTCGGGCCTGATACATCTTACATCAACTATACTCCCGCGGAATATAGACTAACCAACGGTTTTGCAACGCCTCCTTAAAACAATGAAAAAATTAATTATATACTCTTTTATAATATTTTTATTATATTTAAAAGTTTATAGTGGTATTATTCCTTCTCCAGTTATTAGTTATAGAAATGGAGTAACAACATCTAGTTCCAGCACGTTAAACACATCCCTGATCTCCTACTGGAAGCTGGACGAAGCGAGCGGCACCCGGGTTGATTCCGAGCCGACTGGAACGCCGCAGGATTTGACGGACAACAACACGGTGAATCAGACCAACGGCGTGATTGGGAATGCGGCATGGTTCATATCGGCAAATGCTGAATATTTATCCCGAGGAAGTAGCGACGTGTTTGTCGGTGATATTGATTTCTCCATCTCAATTTGGGTTCAACTTCGAGATAACACTGGAAACAAATATCTACTCTCCAACTCGTCCGGCGGCGGTGGGGCTGCAAATGATACATTTGCGTTTGACGTGACAAGCGGAAACTTCCGCTTTTGGGTGCAAACGAACGGGAATTATTCGATCGCAGTAGCCTCTACTTCGATAACCACTAACACATGGTATCACTTAGTTGGATGGCATGATGCCGCAGCCGACACGGTGAATATCAAGGTGAACAACGGAACAACATATTCCACTTCGACATCGGGTCGCCCACCGTTGAACTCAACAAACACCTTCATCATAGGAAAATACTCTCCATCTGGGACGGCTTATTGGAATGGCTTTGTTGATGAGGTCGGTTTTTGGAAGAAAGTCCTTTCAGCGTCCGAGATCTCTGAACTCTACAACTCCGGCTCAGGTAAAACCTGCTGCCCCTTCTAACTATGAAAAATTTTTTAATAACTTTATCTTTATTTCTTTTTTGTTTAAGGATTGACGCAGTCACGCTCGTCCAGCTACGAACTCGAATCGACGCTTGGCTAGTTGATAAATGGCCCGTGATTCAAGCGAAACAAGATTCTTACTTTACACAAAAAAGTAGGTATTGGCAGGGATTGGCTACACATCTAGATATTCCTTCTCAGACTACTGTACAAGATAATGATATAGTTCCAGATGCTTTCAGTAAACATCCTACAGACCAACAAGAGTCATGGCTAGAGGCTTTTCCTTCTATTGCAAATTTACCTTTTCCTTGCCAGCTTATCTGTAATAATTATGATGGCCCTCGAGGAAAAGGTTATGTTATAATAATAAGAGCTTTATATAATGGAACTATATATGCTAGAAGTCAAAATGTTGGCCCTGAAGTAGAGAGAACTTCTGGATGGGCCATAGAAGATACTTCTTCTCCTTAATTTCAACGCCTAATAGCACTAAAATGCCTAAAACTAATATAATCGACCAAATCCCTAGATGGGCTCTTGTAATAATTGCATCTTATGGGATATATTTACTCCAACAAAAATTCGATTTACTCGAATCTACAATTCGTAGTCACGAAAAAGAACTTAGAGAATTACAATTAATAACAACTAAACTAACAGTAATAGCAGAAAGAAAGGATAAAATATATGATTATCAAAATTAGATATAGCAAGACTAACGAAACTGAAACCTATCAGGCTAAGAATAGAGGAACTAAGATAGAGTTTAGAGAAGGACAGATAATTATTTCTCAACCTAATCTTCAGGATGTTACTATGAAATATGATATTAGCACCGATTTTCTGAGTATTGTTTCTGAAGTTTCTACTTCTTACACGAAATAATAATCTATGGAACCTGTTGAAGTAAAAGAAAAGGAAGATTCAAATTCCTCAATTTTTGGGGTTTCTGTAAGAGCTTGGGTTACTCTTGCTCTTGTTCTTGGTGTAGTGTTTAATCATTTTGCTGTTACAATTGCTACGATGTGGCATGCTTTAACAACAAAAGATTTCTCTTTAGTAGGAACTCTTACAACAATAGGTGAACCTTATTATACACTTTCATCCATTGCTGTAGGTTTCTATTTTGGACAAAAACTTGCTCCACAGAAGTAATTTGGCATAGATAATGCAATAAAAGAATATCTTATATGGCAAGAGATTTGTGGTTAACTAGAAGAGAAGTTGGAGTAGTAGATAAACTTAAGCAAAGTTTAACTATAGGTGCTAACACGTTTCAGTGTGGTCCTATTAATGGAAGTTACTCTTTAATTAAAACTACACTTCCTTTACAGACGATTGTAAAGCCTATAACATTAAGTGCTACAGCCTTTACCGTAGATTTCTGGGGCTATACTACTCCCCCCGGAGAATCTGCTGGTGTTAGACTTTTTCTTAAAGTATATCGAATAAGCGGGTCTCCTTATGGTGTAAGGATGTCTGTTGATACTACAAGGTTTTATGTAGAGGTCACAACCACTACAGCTACTTATACAATTGATTTTGGTTCAAAACATTATCAATGGACAAGATATACTGTTGCTATAGATACAGCCGCGAACAAAGCTGATATTTATTTTAATGGAGAACTTCAAGGAACTTTAAATGTGGCTGCTGGTAATTTTTCTGCTGCTACTAATTTTGCTGTTTATTCTAGCGATGATCCTTTTAATTCTGATAATATAGGATATCTTCAAGATTTAGCTTTATTTAATGTTTATAAAAATAATAATGCTGTTAAAGTTTTAGGTAAACATAAAGGAGCTAGTGGTTATTATTCTAATGGATTAACTAATTATTGGAAATTAAGAATTAATAAAGTTGATTCTATTGATGCTAATAATTTTGATGGATTAGACTCTTTTTCTACAACACAGTATGCTCCTATTAAATTCGGGGCATCTTTTGTTGTAGCTCAGTATGAAGTTACTTTAACAGATAAAGTATCATTTCAATTTCCTGTAATTAAACCTGCTGGAACTACTGGAATATTAGTAGTTAGGTGGACAGATGATGACGGTGTTGTTCAAAGAAGAAGATTCTGGGAATTAGATGGTGTTGAAATATATCCTATTCCTGAAATATATAATGGAGAACCTGTTAGTGAGAGTTTTGTTTTAGAGTGGTGGAATATAGATGGTGAGACTTATCTTACTGTCCCCGAAGATTTTAAACTCTATGTTTCTAAGACAACATCTCCTACGACTACTACAGATACAAATGATGTTGCGATAACAACTTTAACTGTAAGAACTCTTTTAGCACAAAATTATTCTCTTACATTTCCTTTAACTTTTCCTTCTCAACAAACTTTTAGTTCTTAATATTTTATGGCTGCTCAAAAAGATTTAGTCCCCGAATTAGATGTTAGCTCTTTGACTTCGGTAACTGCTTCACAACTTCTTCAAGCTTTAAATACACTTACCCCGCTTGATAATATTGGTGGAATAGTTGTTCAAGCTGGAACTTCTTTAGCTGCAACTATTGCACAAGGAACTAGTGGAAGCCCAAGTATTACAGATAATCCCCGATTTGAAAGATATATTTGGCTTAACACATATAATACTGCGGCTGCTGCTCCGACTCCTTATTATTACGACCCGTCTACAGGTAATTGGACTTCGAGTTCTATAGCTGCTGGAAGTATTTCTAATTCTCATGTTAATGCAGCTGCTGCTATTGCTGTAACTAAACTTGCTTTTGGAACTGCAAGATATGTTCTTAGAACTAATGCAGCAGGAACCGCCCTTGAATTTGTATCTCCCGCGGGAATTAATCAAACCAACGAAATTCCGGTAAATAATTTAGTTGTCGGGGGAAGCAATGGTTATCTTAAATCTTCTGGCGGTAGTGTTGTTTGGGTAACTGATGCTACAGAACGTGCTGCAATTCAAACTGCTCTTTCAAATCTTGCTGTAACTGTTCTTGCTCCCGGAGCTAATAATACTCTTCTTGGGACTAATAGTTCAGGAATTGTAAAATTTGATTCGATAGGAAATCTTCTAGTTAATGGAGCTATTGGTTTAGCTTTAATTAATTCCGGGGGAGCCTCACAGTATGATGTTTTAGAGTATAGTGGTTCAGTTTGGGAAAAGAAAACTCCGGCTGTTAATTTCTTACAAGGTGCTACAATTAATACTGGTATTACTGTTGGAGCATTAGGTGGAAGTCAAGTTTATTCTCAAGCACACGGATTAGGTGGAACTCCTAAACAAGTTAGAGTTGTTGCTGTTTGTGCTACGATAGATAATGGATATGCAGTAGGTGATGAACTTGATATTCATTCATTGAGAGATGCAGGTAATGTTAGTGCTGGTGTTTGTGCTGATGGAACTAATATTACAGTATTACTGAGTTCTGCTGCTGGTAATTCTATTCCGAATAAAGGAACTGGTGTTTATGCAGCTATGACTGAAGCTAGTTGGAATCTTAAGATTTACGCCTGGAAGTAATCGAAAAATATGTTAAAAGATATCCTAGCTGATTTAGCTATAGAGCTTGGCAGAACTTCAACAGATGAAGATAAGAATGCTCGTATCTATAGAATAAATAAGGCAGCTGAAGAAGTGCATGAAGGTCATGATTTAGAAGAGGGTAAAGATGAAAAAGTCTTTATCTTTAATTCTGAAGACTCTCCACAAATTGCACTTCCCCCGTTTGTATTTCAAGTTAGAGGGATGAGATTCCATGATAGTAAACGTGCTATTGAACTAGACTCGATGATAAATCGATATAATTTTCAATGGGCAAATGAGAATGAACTTTGGTATTTGAAGTTTAGAAAGAAGAAAGAACAGTGTTTAAGTAGGAATATTACTAATCAAAGTATCATTAAATTCTCTATTCCTTTAGCTGAAGCTGAAACATTTAGTGTTACGATTACTGGAGAAACAGATAATTCTTATCGAGTTAGTGAAACAATGACGTTCTCCCCGGGAGATCGCGAAAAGCAAACTGTTTTAAATTTCAAACACGTTGAAGCTATTTCCAAAAATATTATTACTAAATATAACATCACAATTAAAGATGTTGAAGATAATGTTCTTGGCCATATTCTGAATTCTGAATATCAATCATCTTATAAGATATTCCAAATAGGAGATTCTGAAAGTTTTACTTTACCTACTGAAGCTTCTGGTGTAGAAGTTTGGTTTAAATACAAATTACAACCTTTTAAGAATGATGAAGATTGTTTTTTGGGGACTTCTAGGTATGATAAAGCTATTTTCTGGAAATATATGGAGCATAGAAGTAAGAAAATAGAAGATGCTTCTGCATTTAGAGAAAAATGTGGAGATGCTATTACAATATCTAAGGCTGATTCTGAACATAATGAAAGAATTCAGATGAATTTCAAGCCTCAAGCATTATTTGAAGTATACGAATATGGCAATCCGAGGTGATATTAAAGACGAAGAGAAGAATAGTATAGTTCTTACTTCCTTTCAAGGAGGTATGAGAAGAGATGTGGATCCTTCAGAACTAAACGATAATGAATATGTTCATGGCCAGAATATTCGTGTAAGAGATGGTTATGTTCGTCCAATTAAATATCCCCAAAATATTTCTAATTCGATTCCTGAAGGAAAAAAGCAGGGAATTTACGGATTTGATTCTATTCTCGTAGTCTTCAATGGTGGTAAAGCTTATGCGATTGACTATTCTCTTGAAAATGCTCAGTATAGTTTGATTTTCGGGTTTCAAATGGATGAAATGGTTGATAGAATTTATGCTCAAGATGTTCCCGCGAGTTGGATGAATTTTGAGCGTAAATTAAATGATACTACAGACATAACTAACAACATAAATTTTTTATCTCAGATTGCTGGAACTCCTTCAGCTCTTGTTTGTCAAGATGGAATATCTCGCCCGAACTTAATCTTCTCTACAGGTTCAGCACGGATAGCTAAAGACATCACAGAATGGAATAATAGTGAATTAGAGAAAATAGATACAAGAGAATATGTTCCTATCGGTAAACAAATGCTATATCATCCTGATGGAATTCTATTTATTCTATCTCCAGATGGTAAAGAAATATATAGATCCGTCACTGGAAGACCTCTTGATTTCGTTATCGCTATTGATGGAGAAGGAAATAAACTTACTCCACTTACTTCGGGAAAGCCAGAAGCTAGTCGAATGGGCTATAACCTTGATTACTCTTCTCTTAATGTTTTATATAATGTTAATAGTGCTCCCCGGGTTGATTCTGAAGGTAGCGGATTTTTTGTCGGAGCGCAGAAAAAAAGCTGGATAGTATATCCGAGCTATGCTCAACTAATTTATAATGAACCTCGGTTTAGGAATCAAACACTTTTTGCTTCTGGTCCTCTTAATCAAGATTCAATAGGTGAAGCTTCGGGGGATACTGTATTAATTAATGAGTCAGGTCCGATGACTTTTAATGCGATAGGTAATTTCCAGAATGAAGGAAAGAATTCTCCTTTCTATAAACCTGTTTCAAAACTTTTTGATAGAATTACACAGACTACTACTTGTATAGGAATGTATGATGACTATACTCTTTTTGCTGTTAATACTTTACATGGTCAAGGAGTATTAGTTTATGATAATCTTACTCAAAGTTTTGTTTCTTTAGATATTTATCCAGAAGTTATTGGAGTTATTAAGCAGTTTGCTTTAATTAAAGTAAGAGGAATTAAGAGATTATTCTTTATTACCACTGGAGATCAGCTTTTTGAAGCATTCGCGGGAACGACCGCGGAATGGAAGATATATTCGCGCGAGGCAAGTTCAGTTGATACCGAAAAAGAACTTATCCCCAGAAGATTTAGAATCACTTTAGCAAATATTTTAGAGGATGGAATGTTAAGTCTTCAAGAATTTGTAGATAGACGCTCTGGTTCTTTAAGATCTCGTGCTGTAAAAGCTAATACTATTCTTAATATTCCTCCGATTAGTATACCTTTCGGGGAATCAACAAGCGATACAATTGAAAATGCTTCATTTCCTCTTGAGATTCCTTTAAAAGGTGAAAAAGTTGGAGTGTTAATCTCAGGTAATTTTGATTGTGAACTTCAAAAAATTCAAATGATACTTGAAGGTGATGAACAAGCTATTACCGATTCTGAAAAAGGAAAAGCCTTTACTGAAACTAGAGGAAGTTTGTGATTACATCTCTTCTAAAGGAATATCTCTTAATAAAATAAATCTTGTTTTAAATATTGAAGAATGTTTGAATATTCAAATAAGAGATTCAGAGAATAAATTAAGAGGATTGTGTTTATATAAAAATAGAGAAGAAGGAACAGGACATCTTATCTATTTTTTCGGGGCTGATAATAAACAATATTTAAAAGAACTTATAATTGAAGGTTTAAAAGAAGGTTGTTGGCCTAAAGAATCTTATAGAAGAGGTAGAAATGTTATTTATAAAAATCCAGAGAAATTAATAGAAAAACTTTTACAAACTATTTAATATGGCAGGAGATGCATTTACAGATTATAAACCACAGAGTGTAGCAGGACTTACTGGTAGACAGTTGAAGGCTTTGCAGAAGCATGGAATGACTACTGCACAAGAACTTCAGAACATAAATACTACAATTGCTCCACAAGAGCAAGCTTTACAGCTACAATTATTAGAGAAATTTGGTCCTTTATTTTCTAAAGTTGGTCAAGATTTAGCTACTCAAGAAGCTGAAGCAGGAATTTCTAGGGATTTAGCTTTATCTAAAGGCCCCGGAATGGATCTAGTTAAGCAAGCTACTGAAATAGATAGAGCTGCAAATCCCGAATTCTACGGGATGCGAGAAACTACAGCTAAAGGCTATACGGATTTAATAGAAGGTCAAGATCCTAACAAATTAACAGGAGCTGAGTTATCAAATGTTGAGCGTGGTGTAAATAGATTAAATGCCCGAACGGGTAATCTAAATACCGGAGATGCCACTACTACGGTCGGAAATGCAATGACTTTTGGGGATGAACTTGGGAAAAAGAGAGATAGATTCTCAAGTGCTTTAAATCTTTTTCCGGGGATTTCTACTGCTTCAAGAAGTCCTGTTGATGCTTTTGCTGTATCTACAGGAAAGAGTTCTAATACTCCTAATTTTGGTCAACAGAATTTCCAGATACAGAATGGACAGTATACTACTCAAGGAATGTTAGATAGATTAGCTGGAACTCAAGGTAAACAAATGGATGTTCTTTCTGGAAGAAGAAATATTCAAGATTATTCTGAAGGTGCTGTAGGAAGTGTTTGTTGTTTCATAATGATTGCTGCAAATGATGGACTAAAACTTCCTTGGTGGATTATTAGAAGTAGAGATTACTATTATAATACTCAACCTAGAGTTAGAGATGGTTATCGTAAGATGGCTCGAAGACTTGTTCCTTTGATGGAGCGGAATTTGCTAATAAAGAAAATAATCAAATACACAATGTTTTATCCTTTATCTTTTTACGGTGAGTATATTCAAGGATTAAACAAATTTGGTTGGATATTCAAACCCGTTAAGAATTTTTGGTTTAATCTTTGGAGGAATTACTAATGGATAAAAGAAAAAGAAGTTCTAGTGCTGGTGGTGGCGGAGGTAAATTAACAGGAGTATTAGCTGCACTCTTAGGAAATGGTGGAGAAGCATCCCCGAATCAAGAGGTTGATCTCCCCGAATTTGATGATGAATCAAACTATTTAGACCCCAAAGGTCGATTAACCTCGAAACCTTTTTCTTCTAATTATAATTTCTGGGATAAAATAGGAGGAAAACAAGATAAGGCAGCTTCTCTTAATGCTGATGTTGTTTTAAATCAGATAACTCTTGAACAATCTCTTAATAATCTTTTAAAACAAACTAGAGGTTTAATTCCAATTCAAGAAGAATCTGAGATAAGATTAGGAGCTGTTAAGAGAGATAATCTTTTAAAAGAACGTCAGACAATAGACCCCCTAGATGTAAACAAAACTTATCAAAATACTTGGGCTTCTAAAGGAATTGCACCTACTGACCTTAGCGGACTTTCAGCCGCAACAGCTAAAAGAACTTTGGGGGATATTGGAATTGCAAATACTGGTAATGATATCTTGACTTCTGTTTTAACTAATCCCCAAAATCGTTCTCTTCTTGAGGCTGGAATATTGGCAAAGGAAGCTCAACCTATCGCTACTCTTAGAAGAGGTTTGGAAACTAATTTGGGTCCGAATGAATTTATGCAGAGAGATGGTTTGGGGGTTTCTAGTATTGATAAACTCCTTAATCCTGGGATTGGTTATGGAAGTAAAGATAGTGTAGTAAATACTACAAAGAAGGTTGGTGGATTAGAATATCCTATAACAGAAAAAGTTACTACCCCAGGAAGTTTTCGTGGGGTTGTTCCTATTGATCCAAATAAAAAGGCTGCTGTTATGGGAAGTGGAGTTCCATCAGCTGTTAATTTTGGAATTCCTAATGATGTTCCTTCAGGATTAAACCCTGCTCCAGCTCCGGCTGCTCCAGACCAAGGAGATGTTATTGATAATCTTCTTAAGCAGATTAAACTTAATTCTAAGGGAGATCCGATGTTAGATTTACAGAGAATCTTAAATGCTAATGAATTAGATAAATTAAGAAAATCTGGAATTCTTGATAGACTTAAAGGTTTATAATTTTATGCCTCTTACATTAGAACAAAAGAGAAGACTTATTCAATCTCATGGATTGAATCCAGATGAATATGATGTTGATGCAAGTGAAGAAAATATAATTCCACTTCCCCTGAAAGCTCCGCAACCTTCGGGGGATGTAACAACTACTGTTAATCTTCCTCAAGTTTCTTCTCCAGCTCCATCTGTTTTAGATACTGCTAGAAGAGGCGCAACTCAATCTTTATTTCCTACTGCTGCTGGTTTGGGAGCTACGGCTGCCACCTTAGCTTTACTTCCTTCTCCTGACCCTGTTACTAAAGGTGGTGCTCTATTAACAGGTATTGCCGCATTATTAGCAGGCACGGCGGGGAGTATCGGAGCTTCTAAACTTCAAGAGAAAGTTGTTCCTAAAGATATTCAAGATAGTATGTTTCTTCGTCCAGAAGATATGGAGAAGAATAAATATACAGCTATTTTATCCGGACTTGCACCATCTCTTTTAGCTTTTAAACCTTCTCTTCAAGATATCCCCGAATTAATTGGTGGGGTTAAAGCATTACCTCGAGTAGCTACTGCTGGAAGTAGTGCTTTAACTACTCCCCAAATTAGTGCTCTTATCAATGCTGGAGCTAATGTTCTACCGTCTGCAGGAATGTATGGTTACGACGTAGCTACAGGAAATAGAGAATTTAACTTAGGAGAATTGGCGGCCGAGTCTCTCCCCGGAGCATTACTTACTAGACCTACAGGTATTGGTAGAATGTTAGGATTTCATTCCCCCGAAATGCCTCCTAAGGTAACTCCTGAAAGACCTGCTATTATTTCTGAGAAGACTCCTGAACCTACTTCTACTACTCCTAAAGTAGAGCCTAAAGCTTTCTTACCTGAAGAAACTTTATCTACTCTTTTAGAGCGTCAAAGAATTTCTCAAGCTACTGAAGAACCTGTCCCTGCTTCAAGAGTTGAAAGACGTAAGGTAATGGAAGAAGAGAAATTACAAAAAGAAGAATTAGCAAATCAAGAGAGACGTGCTAAGGCATTGAAGGATGCTGATTATAGAAGAATGGAAGCTGAAATTGAGATAGAGAATCAGAAAGTTTTAGCTACTGAACTCGAAGCTCAAAGATTAAAAGCTGAGAATGAAAGAAGGAAACTTGATTTAGCAGTTGGGGGTAAACAAGGTTTCGGGGAAGAACCTTTATCTCTTGCTGATAGGCTTAAACAATCAATAGAATCTAAGAGACTTGAAGGTCCAACTACTAAAGATATAGTAGATAGATATGGTGATAATCCTCCTGATTATGTTATTGAAGGTTTACAGAGAGATTGGGATAAAGCTGTAGCTAAAGGACAATCTGATGAGCAACTTAGAAAAGTTGAAGGATTAAGAAAAACCATAGAAGAATTAAAGAAACTTAAAGCTTCTTATCCTTCTCCTGAAATTATTCCGGGGGAGAGTAGAACAGCTAAGATTCCTGCTTCACCTAAAGATGTTACTTTAGATACTAGAAATAGTGCTGAAGAACCTACTACAGATTTTATGCAGCCTCTTCCTAAAAAGGAAGAAGTTAAGTTTAAAAATAAACTTAACGAGGGTAAAGGTTATTATTCTAAAGAATCCGATTTACCTCCTTTAGATAGAACTCCGATTGAATCTTTACCTGCTGAGTCTCGAAGTAAGATTAAGAAAGAGATTGAACGTGTAGCTAGATTACGCGGACAACGAGTTAGCTATGTTGATTCTCTTAAAGATCCCGCGACTGGTAAAGAAATCTTGGGTCAATACGACCCTAAGACAAAGTCTTTTAAACTTAATAAAGCACTCTACGCGGGGGATACTGGTCCCCACGAAACTGCTCATGGTAGAATTCTAGATATGTTAGAGTCTACTTCTGAGAAAGATAGTGGATTGATTCTTAGAGGACTTGAGTTTTCTGACCCCAAAGGAAGAAAGTTTAAGACTGTTGAAGATTATAAGAAGTTACCAATTAGTGAACAACTAGCTATCGAAGAACGCTTCACTAAGAGTGTTGGGCCGGAAGGCTATAGAAGACAGAGACAAGAGTTGTTTGGAAGAAAGAGAGAAAGATTTACTGAATGGGTGAAGCAAATAGGAAATCATCTTAAGGTTAAATCTGGTGCAGAAGATAGTGATGCTTTATTTCAGCACTTTATTGAAAGACAGATGTTTGATGCTCCAGATGCAGCTAGAGCTGAAATGTCTGGAGTTACTCCGGCTGTTAAAATGGGGGATGTGGAGAAGGCTGAGAAGAAAACAGTTGATGATATTGCTTTTAAGAAGAGAAAGAGTGAAGAATCGGATTTACCTGAAAAAGACGCAGGAGATTATTTTACTGTTTCTTCTAAAATTCTTAAAAACAAGAATATTTTAGGTTTAGATTATAATACTCTTCATTCTGTTGAACAATTAAAAGGAACACTCTTTAATAAGATTCCTCCAATTGAACAACAACTTTTAAAGGATGCAGGAATAGATAATTTAAAAGGAAAGATGTCTCCTAAAGATTTAGAGAGATGGATTAAAGAGAATGGACCTAAAGTTGAGATAAAAGATTATGGGATGGACGAGGAGGTGAGTAAAGCTAAGGAAGAGTTTGATAGAATGACCCATGAGTGGTATGATAATCTTCCTGTAAGAGCTAGAAGACTTATAGATAGTTATAATTATCACGGAACTTCAGAGCTTTATTCGACTATAAGTGATGAGTTTCCTTCTATAGATTTGAATAAGCTTGAAACTTATGAAAAATTAGCAAATAAAGCTGCTTCAGAACCTCATACTAATTCATTAAAAGCTACTCAATATTATAATCAAGTTAGCGTATTGGATACTAAGCAACCAATGCCTGAGTGGACTAATACCAAGGCGAAAAATAATGTGCAGAGGGTGGATGTGGTTATACCACAAAAAGAAGTAGTCAAAATGCTGGACTCCAAGGACGCTTATACTGGAGAACAGCATAAAATGACATCAGTAGAACCCAGATTGTGGGAACAAGACGATCTCCACGAAAACCTCCCCAACACTCTTGGTTGGGCAATGATTCAGTATAAAGATGGTCCTAAGGGTGAGAAGGTTGCGGTGATTGCTGAAGCGCAGAGTAGGTGGGGGCAGGAGATGAGAGCACGTAATAAAACACTAGATGAACTAGGAGGACGCGGACCACTACCACTAACGCAAGACCACCCTCTCCTCAAAGACTACAACCGCCTAATCCTCAAAGCCGCTATTGCACAAGCTAAGAAGGAAGGTGCTACTCATATCATGTTATCTGATGCGGAAACTGCGATGATGACTGAAGGACATGATAGTTCTGCAATTCCTCCAATGGCATCTACTGATGAAATAGGTAAATATGCTGTTTATAGATATGATACTAGAATATCTAGAAAAATTTTTAACACTAAAGAAGCCGCTCAAAGAGATGCTGATGCTTGGAATGATTGGTATCAAAATTCAAAAAAAGAAATTAAGCCTAAATTAATAACTGAAGCTGATACAAAACCTGATATTGAACAAGAAGGTGGAATGAGATTAAACTATGATAAAGTTCTTCCTTCTATTGCAGAAGATTTATTAGGAACTAAAGGTGAAAGAATTAGCTTAGGCGAGCATAAGAATGCTTTTGGTAATAAACCTACAGGTAAACCTAGAGAAGGTTTAATCTTTAAAAATAAAGATGGTTCCCCAAAGATTGATATCTCTGGCATTCTTTATCCTATAGATAAAGCTCCTTCTGATTTCTCATTAACTGCTAAGAGATTCTCCACAGAATCAGACCTTCCAAAAGAAGAAGGAAAAATAAAAAGTAATAGAATAGAAGCTAAAAATATTAATAGCATAAAAGACTTATATGAAGTATTAAAAGCTTCTAAACCTATTCATACAATAGATTCTTATAGAGATGTAGAAAAAATTACAGGAAGAAAAATAGAACAAACAAATGAAGATGGAGATTGGTCTTATACAAAGAGTATGCAGGAAGCTCTTGAAGAGCATTTTCCTTCTCCAGAGTATAGAATAGAATCTCACGGAGGAACTACGTATGTTTATAATGATGAAGCTGCTTTTAATTCTTTAAAAAATCCAAAAGACATAAGAAATTCAGAATCTTCAGATCTCCCTTCAACAGAAGATTCTAACCCTGAGGCTACTCTTCCTCGAAGGATATTTTCTTCTGCAACTCAAGCTGTAAGAAATCTCGGGGGAGAAACCGCAGACCATGTTGCTTCTCAATCCGAGAAATACTTTGCTAAGAAATCTCTTTATGAAGGTAAATACTCTAATACTATTCAAGCAGAGATAGCTTCTTATCCAAAGAGTGTTCGAGATACTGTTGACCAATATGGAAGAGAGATGCATAATAGAGGAGAATCAGATGTAACTCTATCTCCTGAAGAACAATCTCTTTATGATTCTGTAAGAGATTATCTAGTTCAAGTTGCAGATGAAAACACGGCGCGGGAAATAAAGAAAAACCCAAATTACTGGCCCGCAATTCTTGATTCTCGAGTTGCTAGTGTCTGGAGTAAAGCCCCGAATTCAATCGAGGGTAAATATTTCCAGAGAGAATGGATGAATCATGCACAAGAACAAGTAGAGAAAGGTAGAGCTGATTATACTCACGAAGAATTGAAAAAGATATTAGATGACTATATGGCCGCGGTTAGTTCATCTGGTCGCGAAAGTAGTTTAGAATTCGGGGCATTAAGAAAAGCTGCTGGATTAGGATTACCTATTACAATGCAAGATAATAATTTGCTTAGTAGGTTTGGACGCTATGGAAAGCGCGTAGCCAAGGATATGGCATTCCGCGAATCTGTAGAATCTGACCCTACTATGAGGTATATGCTTAGGATAAAAGATGATGAAGGAGTTACTCTAACTGAACCTCCTGCATTGCCTAACGGTAATCAAGCGGATTCTAAGATACGTGGAACTGAACAATTAAATAATATTCAGAAATTCATGTATGAAGAATTCCAAAATAACTCCAACCCACGCTTACAAGCTTTCTCGCGTCTTGTTAATTCTGCTCTTCTTGGAACTGCTACTGGGATTAGGGATTTTGTTACTTCGCCGCTAAATATATCTACAGTTATTGGTCCCCGAAATTCTGCTGCACTAGTTGAAGGATTGAAGTATATTAAAGAAGGTGTGAAGGATTCCTTTAATTACGGGGCGCGGAAGATTAAAATGAATGAGCTGGAGTTTGGTAGCGCAGCACATCCTGATACACTTACAAAATGGTTTAATGAAGTTGCTGATGGATTTAGAAAATACTCAGGAAGAGAATCTCTTGAACAAGGAAGTCGAATCTATATGTGGGGAGTTGCAAAAGCTGCAACACTCGCAGAATTTGGTAGAGCTTCCAATGGTCATGAAACATCCCTCAATTGGCTCAAGAAGTATGGCAATACTGTTGATAATCTTAGTGAGTATATTGGTAAAACTGGTGCTGATATCCCCGAAGATGTAATTAATAGAATCGCTAAGAATGTAGTAGACCGTGCTGCCGGAACTTATGATGCACGTGGATTACCTGCTGGAGTAATGGAAGGACCTTTTGCTCCATTCTTTTCTCTCTCTAGATGGTCAATAGAAAAAGCCAATACTATTGTTGAAGATGTTTTAATTCCTGCTCGGAAAGGGAACTTTGCACCTTTGTTGACTTATGGGTTAGGATCTTTTCTAACAGGGTCCGCCATTCAGGAATTAAATAAGTTGATGTCTTCTGGTAAAGAGGGAGTCGAGCCAACTCTGAAAGAAGCCTCAGTTGCGAACGAACAGCAAGTTCGAGCCGTAGTAAATCTACTTCAGTTAGGCTCATTTGGTGGGATAATTGGGGACTTGATGAAGTCTTCGACTGAAGCTTATGCTGGACATCTTCCGCGGGGATTGTCTTTCCCTCTTGCGGATTTTGTTTCTGAGACTCTAGGACAAAATCTTGCAGATTATTTCGCAGCACTTCAATCTGGCGAAGACAAAATTGAAGCTTCTCTTGGCTTGACTGAAAGAGTTCTAACTTCATCGATTCAATCTCTTCGATTGTTATCATACGCTACTTGGAATAAGGATGAGGTTGATAGGAAAAATGCATATAGAGACTATCGACTCTGGCAGGAATTATCGGGAAGGAAATCCCCCGAAAGCACCATACAACGCCCGAATGAATTCCTAAACAAGCGAGAGAAGGAGTTTAAGAGAGCGAAGACTGGAGAAGATATAGAAGCGACTTTTCCTAAGGCTATAGAAAGTGTTATTGAAAAAGCCGGGGGAAACCCTCTTGAACTCATAGATGGATTTAAGAGATTAAAAGCTAATTCTTATCAGACTTGGCCTACTGAACCTGTTGAACAAGTTGCTTATTATGAGTATTTGAAACAAGTGCAAGGAGAAGAAAAAGCTGCACAAAGCTTTATGGACTTTATGCAGCAGCGCGAATTGAATAAGATTAAAAATCGGATGATTCCTAACTTGATGGGGAAGGCGGAATAACAGGAGGAGGTCCTGCTTGGATAATTTTAAAATCATCAAGAGATACTCCTATTTTATGCATTCCATCTGCTAAAATATAGGAAGGGTTTATTGCATTTCTTCCTTCATAGTTATCTTTTTGAGAAATAGTAAGAGCATAATTAGTCATACATCTTTCTAAATATTTAGCTAAAATAAAATCTGGAGTATTAGATTCATTTTCCATTGAATATTTATTTATAAGATGCTCTAGTTCTCTGGTGAATAAAGAATTCATAGATTAAAATTCGGGGGAGAATACGAGGGTGATTTAACAAATTTACCGTCTTTATCTTTTACTATCCATTTATTAATTCCGACATTCTTATATGTAGTTCCATTTTCGTCACAATAAGTATTGGTTGCGATGATACCTGTTGGGTCAAACGCTTCTCCTTCTCCTGTAATCTTAGCAACTTCAGCATCTGTCCACATCTTGGACATATTACTTCGCATTACTTCATTAAAATAAGGATCTTCTTTTCTTTCTACTTCGTAGCTAATATGTGCTGGTAATCCTGGAGTTATAACTCCAACAGATATTTGTTTTGGATTTGGGAGACACAATCCACAAGCCAATAGAGTTCCTTCAGTAACAACTTTGAGGTCTTCACAACCGTCGAGGATTTCTTTGAGATTTGGCCCAAAAGGATGTTCATTTAGTTGAATATCAAAACCATATTCAGTATTAGCTCTAGTATAAATTCTTATACGAGGTTCAATTCCTAAAGCAATAACAGTTTCAAAAGCTTCCTCAATAATTAACTTCGCTCGTAACTTTCTTACTTCGAGACTTGGTATAGTTGGCTTTTCGGGACATTCTTGATTGAATGCTACCATCATTTCTTTTACTTGTTGTTGTTCGTTGGTCATATTATTATTCTTTTTAGTATACTCCTTCAAACTATCGTAAGCCCTTTCAGCAAGAAAGATATCTTTCCTGTAATCATCTTCATATGGACCTCCTTTATGTACACCTAGATTATCCTGTGCTTGAAGAAGACAGAATTTGAAATGTTTAAGGATGGTTTTGATTGTTAGTTTCTTTTGTTTTTTCATTTGATTCCATGTTTCTTGGGACATTAATACACAATACTTTTTCACTTTATATAAATATAACTCTCCATCGTTGATCTTGAACTCGAGGGATAAATTATTTCAACTTTCTCTACAGCTTCCTCAGCGTTAAAAATATCTTGTGCAATTTCTTCTTTAGGTTTATCCTCAATAAAGATTGAAAGATTCATTAATCTTGTTCTGATACTATAGATTTTATCAGAATTAGAATCTTTAGGTATTTCAAATGTAACCCTAATTTCAAAGTATTTAGTTTTAAATCCGAAACAATTTAATATTTTCATTTATATTTTCTCTCACTATCTACATAGGTTATTTTCTTACTACTTACTAAAAAATTTAATACATCTTCAACTTCTTGTTCATGTGCAAAATCGTCAATAAATTTAACCCAGATATTAATCCGGGTATCTCCCCCGACTGATTTGATATACTTGTGAACTTTGTCGTATACACTTGTTAACTGATTACGTCCTCCTGAATTTAATGCCTTATCCATCTTTTCTTCTAATCTATCTAATAGATCAGCTACATGTTGAACAGGATATAACCCAACTTCCATACTTTCAGACTCCCCGAAATGGGAAGCTAGAATAAGTTTTTTGTAATGTAAGGTTTTACGTCCATAATAGTCGTTTAATTTTTCTGAATTATTTATTCTACTTTTACTCCATACATTAAGCACACGATGTTTCATGAATTCATGTGCATCTGGGGAGATTGTAACTTGCCCGAAAAGTTTGGTAAGTTTCTCTACGTGAACTTCAACTATACGTCTTGCTTCAAGTTGTTCTGGAGTAGGAATGGGCAAGTCTAGGATAGGAAACCGGGGAGCTTCTTCATAAACAAATATTGTTCTACTTGCAAATCCTTCTGTTAATAGTTGTTCAGCAAATACACGCTTCAAGAAATTAGGTTGAGTTCCCCCGAGAACATTTAAACATGAACTCTTCACATAGTGACTACTCGCTTGCTTGGCTTCATATTCATAATCCTCACAATCATAAGCTTTGACTAGATAGTTCACTAGATCGTCTGTATGTTTTCTGAATAGAGAAGAAATTTCGTCGTTAACTACATACAAAGATGAATGAGTATAGAGACCATCCTTACAAAAGGCATTAGGATTTTTGGGGACTATCGTTCTTAAAGATTCAGAGTGAGATTTAACTAGAGCTTCGTATGTTGTAGCATTCGGAGCAATCGGAATAACAAGAGGTTCTTTCTTTGTAAGAGCATCAAATCCATGAAGTTTCTTATTCCCCGATTCATTCATATACTCACGAGTTAAAGCTTCTACTGCTTGGAGTTGTTCTTGTTGTGTAGTAAGTTCTTCTTTCTTAAATTTAAATTTATTTTGTTTGAATGTTTCTAAGAGTTTCTTTGTAGGATTAATTGCTAGAGATTTACCTGTAGCTGGAAAACCTACAAGAATAATAAAAAGATTTGGAAATAAAGGCCATGTTTCAGAACCTAGATAAACTCTTCTTTGTAAGGCTGCTGCTATCATTCCATAGAAAGACATCTCTATGTATGAATCGGGGGAAGGAATATCCTTCATGAAGAATTTCCAAGCATCTAGTATTGGTGATTGTGTTGAGTGCATTAATCATTTAAGCAGCTATTTTAAATAGAATTCAACTTCTTCTTGAAGGTCAAAATCTTTATAATCTGCTAGTTTATTTATAAATTTAAATAAGCAGTATCCACAAAACAGATAATTTTTTCTTTCGTTTAATGGTTGTCTATCATCAACCAAAAGATAGACTACCGTAGTTAACTTACACTTATTACATTTATTTACCATAATTAAGCAGCTATTTTATAGTCGTCTAATCCTTCTGGATTATCGTCAGTTTTCTTTGCTAAATTATTTCCAACAGATAATTCTGTTTTCATTTTAAACTTCTCACCATCTACAGGAGAAGCAAACTCCAACTCTAAGAATTCCCCCAAAACTCTAGCAACTATTGGGATGAACTCTTCTGGACACTGAACAACAACAGAGTCATGGACATTCCCCAAAACATCACAAAGATATTCTGGATGCTCTTCTGTCCAAGCTTGCATCTTAACCATTGCTTGAGCTGCAAGAACTCCAACTGTTGATTGTGGAACCCAAGCAATACACTTACGTAAGATATCATCTGAAGGATATGAAGTAACTCTAAACGGATGGCCAAAGAGATTACGTATAACTTTATCTCGTTTTACTATTACTTTAGTATCGTTCTGCCATTCGGGAATTTCGGGGAAGATACCTTCATACATTGACTTGAAGAGTTCAGACTCTTTCGAGGTAAGATTAATTGCTCCCCCGGTTTCCTTCATAACTACAGTTCGAAAGGAATTAAACCCTTGTTCGTAGTTGAAACTAAGTCCGACTTTCTTGCCAATATAATACTTCCGCATCTTACCTTCTAAGGAATCTGTAGATTTAATAATCTTCCAAAGAGGTTTGTAATGGGGATGTTCTGATAAGTTCTTAATAGATAAAGAAAGAAGATGGTCTATATCGTAAGGAGTTGTTTCTTTCCAGTAGTCCTTAAACAAATGACCTGCGATATAAGAGTGGTGTTTAACTTCGTATTTTGCCAGATCCCTATATGGTCCAGACTTACAAAGATATCCAACTATTACCGCTTCAGCACCGGCCACATCTCGCTGGACTAGTTTCTTTCCGGGGTCAGCTTTGAAGAAACGTTTCTCTATATCAGAGATGTTTTGCATATTTCTTCCCCAAGTCTCGAATATCTTAGAAGACTTGTTTCGGAAAGTTAATGCCCCACCGGGAGCCCAAGAACAGGAGATTCTCATTATAAAATCTCTTTATCAAACTCTCCGTTTAATTTAACAGAGAATTTAATAATTGGTTTACCTTTATAAATTAAAACATCAACAAACTCATAAGGATGAACAGAGATTCCAATAGTTCGCTGTCTCTCTACTTGCTTTAGCATATCTTTATTGAAAGGAACTTTACCTTCAATCTCTTCAATTCTGAAAGTCAGTTCTTTCCACATCTCTTCTAAATATTTAGAAGAATAATGAAGAGGTCTATATCTATCATGAAATCCATCTGGATTAAAATTTATTCTATTCATATTAAGAGAATGTTTCTATTCCGTTATCAAAATCTCCACCAGCATCAAAGTCATAATCTACTGGTTTTCTACTTTTAAAAGAACCGAAAGGATAATAAACATCATTAGGACTAAAGACTGCTGTTCCTTCTTCATTTCTTCCACACATCCTTGCTCCTTTTTTAATTCGATATCCAGCTTTTCTCCATTCAACGAAAGTATGTAATCCTTTATTCATGCCATCCTCCTAATGGTTGTGCTTTTAAACTCCCCGAAAATTTCTTTAACCCTCGATACTTAATACAAATATCAATCAAGATATTCATCGGATTCTTTTGTTTAAGTTTAATTAAATTAGTTTCATCTAGCGAAACTTCACCAGTCTTCTTACTCTTTCCAACAACAGGATATCCTAACATCTCATGGAAATATTTAACACAACTTTGAGAAGATGAAGGAAGTAGATTTACTCTATCTCCTGTAAGGATTCTACAGATTCTTAAAAGCTGGTCAAGAAGACGTGCATTGCTAGCTAATTGAGCTTCAATTTCTTCTCTGTCTACCCGGATTCCTTTTAAAGTATTGAGCAAAAACGGATAAGGCATTGAGTTAGCTTGGGCAATAGAAGCAATCAATCCGGGGTCGTTACAACACTCCATATCCTGAGCTTCTTTTAAAACTCTCAAAGCTACAATATCTTTG
>ERZ869929.419-NODE-419-length-27106-cov-8.910539_pt1 | contig 27106 bp, 30 predicted proteins | sample MGYA00579312_ERZ869929 | MGnify/ENA primary metagenome ERZ869929 (study PRJEB32216, sample SAMN09231818) | wastewater metagenome | place: USA: Maryland | collected 2016-08-09 | study: EMG produced TPA metagenomics assembly of the PRJNA472060 data set (Reclaimed... | reverse complement strand
TATAAAATAAATTACAAATGATTGAATGATGATTACTTCTTGGGCTTCGGTTTTGGCATCGGCATTTTCATTGGTTTTTTCTTAGCCATGATATTTTCTTTTAATTGTTATGCTGAAATTTATAGGCGTTCAGCTTCTCCTATTTCAATTTCACTTCGTCATTCGTTAGCCATTTGTGATTGGGCATTTTCATTCCGTCTTTCATCACCACATCTGAAAGCATTGCAGGAATTGAATAACTTTTAACAGTAGCCGAACCGCCTTTCATTCCGTCCATGTGATTTACAAGCACTTCAACATTACTTCCTTCTTTGATTACTTTTTTCGGTGCATCGGCTGCATCGTAATCAACTGAAAAAGTATCTTTCAACTTCTTCTTTACATCTGTTATTTTTTCTTGTGCTGGTAATGAATGATCAAGTTGTGCCCAATCTTTAAACAATGGGTCATCGTATAGTTGTCTTGCAACTCTTACAACCTGCTCATAAGATTGTATGATGTCTGCTAATTGTTGTTTTGATTTTTCGTTTGCCATTTTATTTTATAATTTAATTGTTTCTAACAAAAGTATAAATTTCCTCCACACCTGTTGCAACATTTGTAGAATAGAGATATTTTGTATATTTGAACTATGTCACTAAGTCTTGAACAAATAGAACGACCTATTTTTACTCGTGATAATAAATCCAGAAAATGGATAAAAAATCAGCGCAATAGAAAAATAAGAAGGGTAAAAAAGGATACCGTTCCGCATATTAAATATTGTGGTTGGGAGTACTGATCTATCTTATCCTCTGACTCACCCCTCCGACCCAAACCTTATTAATCGGATCGTAACCCACCGTAAACAGGCTATGCTTCTTATTCTCAATACCGAGCATAACACCAAGCCCCGCTCGCTCTGACGACCCTTGAGCAAACACGCCTCCGAAGTAATGAACCTTGTCTGGTTCACTCATTACGGTTGTACGGTTATATACTTCCATGTTGCGGGTGAAGTGTGATAGTCTGTTCTGATAAACTTCCATCGACAAATGTTCTTTGTAGGCAGAGTCAGAAAATGTAGTGTCATATTTATTCGTTGCATTGTAAGAAGCGAAGAGTTCCCGGTACTGCTTGAGGTACTGTTCAATCATTGCCTTGAGTTGTGCTGAATCCATGCCCGAAACGATAACATCAGGTAAAGGCTGTGCTGCGACCGTTCCTTTTGGCTGCCAATTATTGATAATGATCGGTGCTGCATGAGTAGTGTCAACTGTTGTAACGGGTGTAGTAACTGTCTTGTTATTGCACTGCTGAAAAATAATAACCCCCATCACCACAAGGGCAATGAGGGCTACTACGGTCAACATGGAAACTGACTTATTCAACATTAATTAGTTCTGCCTCTTGAATTCGTTTGATTCTTTTCCAGCGTCCTGAGTACGACTTGTACATTTGAGATCGTTCAAGATTCTCACCGTTCGGCGCGTGGATAGTAAAGTAGTATCTCATCCCTTGTTTGGTAAGACACTTCTTTCTTCGGATGGTGTTGATTCTGCGGTTAGCCATGACTCACTTATTTACGTTTTCAACAACTGATCCGCTGCCGTAATCTTTGACGAATCCGGTAAGCAGAATATTGATTCCGATAATCAGGTAGTTCACCACCGTCGGATCAATCAAAGCTTTATCACCGATTGCGGATAATACCTGAACGAGTACCCCGGCAATGTTTGTGATCCAAAGCACACTTGACCATCCTTTGGGCCATGTGCCGGAAGAGGCGAATGTAGAGAGTACCGCTGTAATTGTGAATGAAGCGATACCTAGCCATGCCTGAGCTGAGGCCGAGAACAATGCACTGTAAGAAGCGATAGCCACTACAATGACAGATAATACGGATACTGCTAATGATTTACCTTTCATGTTTTGTCTGTTTTTTGATTGTTAGAATTTATGTTTATTGAATTATCGTCCTTTGGGTTATCCTGCGGGCGTTGTTTTGATGCTCCGTAATAGTAACCGAGAATGAAGGTTATCGTCCCGAACATTCCCTGAACTATCATGTACGATGTCTTGTCATCACTTTTTATGTCCTTTGTCAGGACAAGAATGAAGATGATAATAGCCGATAGACTCCAAATGATAGCGAGAATCGAAGTTGTATTTTCCTTTAGCCATGATTGCTTCATACTTTTTCATGGTACTGTTTTAATGAATCAATTTCCCTTCTCAGCTCTGAATAACGTGACTCAACTTCTTTCCTGATCTCAATTGAATAGGAATTACTGAACTTGAATAGTTCTCTTTGCTCTGCATCAATCTCCTCTACTTTTCTTGTTAACCCTGAGAATTCAGGAACATGAGCAGCCATCCATAACTCTACCTTGCGAACACTATCACTAAGGTTAGAAACACTTGTATTTATACTTTTGAGTGTTCCTGACACGCTTGTACGTGTCTCTTTTAAAGACCTGCTTATTGTGTTACTTCTAAACCATAACAAAATAATCCCTACCGATCCGCTCGCTTTTACGATCTCAAGTACCGCCATGAGGGTTGGGTTAACCTGTGGTTGTAATAGTTCCTGTAGCAGCATAGACTAAGGTTTACAAACTTTAGATGTTTTGGTAACGAAGTAATAAGCTCCATCCATGATAATGTTCGACCGCATCGCTGCCGTTGCCCGCTTGTCATATTCGGGCATAAGCAGCTGATAAGGTTTTAACCATGGATTTGTTTTGAAGTAAGTACCACCAAATGAAGTCTCAGAGGAGAATATAATTGATACCGGATAAATCTTTCCGAGTTTCTTTGCCTCTGTTGCAATCACAGACAAACGACCTTGAATGTAATCATAGATAGCTTTACCGCTTGCCATATTAGCCGAACTGATATAGCAATGAAGCAATAAGAAGTCGCTGTTCTTTACAACAACGTCCCACTGTTTTGTCCATCCGTTATATACTCCGAACTTTAACCCTGCTGCACTTGCTTTGAGATAGTTGTTTTCAAGTAATGCCTTGAATTGAGCGGGCGTAACATTTCCGTTACCGTAGTCCTCAAGTTCAGAAACAAGGTGAGTTAATTTCTTACGGGTGTCTGTTTGCGCCTTGTTGTAATTGATAGTCTGATTAACCTCTGTATCGGATGACCATGGAATACCAATACGAATTTTCTTGGCGTAAGCATTAAGAACGAACGTAGGGAAATTCGACTTTCCGAGTAACGTTCCGTTATCGTACATGGTAGCATAGTCCCAACCTTGCGTATCAATCTTATTGCGCACCATCCAGTCAAGGTCGGACGCTCCGTTGCTTGTGGCGATCAGGTTCTTTAGGGTATTGTTGTAGTGGCCGTTCATATGCTATCCGCATTAACACTATCAACTGCGATGCTGTCAATCATAGGTATGCTGTCAGGCGGTGTAGTGTCCTGAATGAATGTTGTATCGGTATCATCGCTTGTAGGCGGTGGCGGCGTATTGCAAGCCAGTACACCGATTGCGATGGCTGCGAGGTATGGAAGGAGGCGTTTCATTCTGCACCTCCATCGCCGTCTTCGTTTTTCTCTTCAGCGAGAGCGAGAAGTACTCCAAGCTGATCGGATGAAGCGTTGTTTTCATTCAGGGCGTTAGCGATGATACCTGTTACCGATCCATCCCAAAACGATACTTCATAGCCTTTCAATGTTTCGCTGTCAATAGATGACAGTTTAACGCTTGCAGGTGCTTTCAATGTAAACTGAAGTCCTGCCGATGGAAGGTCGATAACATAGCCGCCTTCTGGGTGTGTGTAGATTTTTGCTGAGTTCATTAGTTATATTTATTTTTAGAAGTAAACTTTTACTTGTACCGGAAGGTCTACAATATTTGCTAGTACATGGCCTGACCCTGATATATCATTAAACTTCACGTCAATCCTTGTATCTGCATTATATTTTACAAAAACAGACACAAACGTTGTGCTTATATCAGAAGGCGCAGGGATAACAGAGCATTTTGATACAGATGCACCAAACATCCCCGCAAGTGTACCGTCTATACGATACTCTCCATCGGCAATAAATAAAGGAGTAGGCACTTCACCAAGTTCATTAGTAATCTCAGTGAGAGTGATATTGTCGCCGGGGCTTCCTGCACATGAAAGCAAGAAATCGTAAGCGAAATATTTTTTCGTAAAATCAATCCCCTCATAATCTCTTCCTACAATAGCCGTATAAGAACCGTTGCCGTAGCAGGTGTTGTTATTAAACTTCTCTGCTGTAAGAGTTGTAATATCAAGGGTGAATCCAGGCCCTACTTTATTGCCATTGCGATCAGATGAACCAAACGGGTAGATGTCGATATTATCAAATCCAGCAATCTCGTTGCCTCCTTTTTGATCGTTGACAAATTCAACCTTGCCTGTACCGTACCAGTCGATAGTAATTTCACAGGTTAGTACCAGTCCAAGTATTGAATAATTAGCTGTACCGTAAGGAGACATAACAGCGGTAACGCTTCCAATATTAGGAGTGTCCTTATAAGCAAAGAACCTAAGATCGTTTAACTGAACCCCTGAAGTAAATATTGGTAGTCCTGTAACGTTGTACAGTTGTCCGTCGATAAGGTCGGTTGCTGTTGCAACATCGCCAATAGCAATGTTTATTGGGGTAGTATTATAAGTCCTTATGTTAGCCCCTGTCACCTTCTTATTATCACCACTACGGGCGATAATAAATTCATCCGTATCGAGTATTGGTGAACCGCTTGCGAGAGCGGATATTTTTTCGTCTGCCATTTTATAATGAGTTTTCTAATTTAACTTTTGAACCTGATTCGAGTAACAGGTAGTCTCCTGACTCCAAAAGAACGAACGATGCGGCAGGTGGAGGCGAAGGCTCTGTACCGAATATAAATTCCTGTCTTTGTACGAAGCTCTTACCGCAACACTTTACCGACGGGGACTGTCTTTGCGTCCTTACTTTAGCCATATTGTTCACATTCTTTTATCATGCAGAATATATTCGCAATCACATTAACTTCAAAGTCGATAGCAACGATACTGTAATTGTACAACAGGTCTTTGATGTCCTGACCTGCATACTCTTCCGATAGTATTGATGCCCTTGAATCGTCGATACTCGTTACATTTATCCTTACACTCTTTGCTTTGATGTCATCCTTTAGCCCTGTTGTTTTTTCATTCAGCTTTTCAATGATATTTTCAGCAATAGTATTGTCAGCGAAACAGTCATCAGAAATGAACTGACGTTTTATAATCGAAACGCTTCTGAACGGGATGCTAAACTCTTTGTATTCTACACATCCAGTACCCGAATCTTTATCGTATTTAGATACGCTTATCTTGCCATTTCTGCGGGTGTAAATAATACCTCTGAACTTATCGTAACCGATAGGGGTATATTGTCCCTTACCTGCATACGATGCAATAATAACAGACCCGTCAGCGTTTGCCTTCTGTTCAACAAACGGATACACCTTTTTCCATACCTTTGCGGTATCGTACTTCGCTGCTATGTTATCTACTATCTGTTGAATCATTTTATTAGTGCCAGTTGAAACTCTTTGTCTAAGAACTCAAAAAACCGTTTGCGTTCGGTTTTTGTGAGGTCGAAGATTTTGCCGTATTTATCTTGTAAGCCCTCAACTTTTTTTGGATTCTCTTTGTGCTTTAACTTTACCTGATATTCTGTTTCTGAAATCTTTGTCGGTGTCGCTACGCCTTCCGTCTTTGAGTTAAAGAAATCATTACGAAGCGTTCCGGTATATTGTAGATCAACAAAAGAAACATTCATGCCTAATGTCTGCTTTAATTTCTTATAGCTTTTCACATAGGTTGTTTTGTGTGGTTCTCCTGTTGATGCGAAGATGGTCTTTCCTGTTTTTCCTGTTGGTGGTTTTAATTTCGATGCCTGACCTGGAGCAGTATCAGGATTAACGTATAACGGTGTAGTGTCGTTATACTGACCTATCGTAGCCCCTGATGAATCTTTTCCTTTAACGAATATCCTTACGCCCTGCTCGGCAACAGTAGTCTTTACCGCTACATAAAACGGCACAGTAAACGTCTTGAGATTCTCAAGTTTTCGCTTCTGCTTTTTTACGTAGTCGGCTACTGTTGGCATTAGTTCAGGTAGTATGTTATTTTGAAATAATCGTAGTAAAGGCAATCGGTTATTCGTGAACTCCAGTAGATGATAATATGTTTACCGTCCTCTGTTTTATTTTTGATTACTTTGAATTTACGGAAGCATGGTAGCGTATCGTGAAGGCTGTTTGCAAACGAAGCATTTTGAATCGCTTGGTAAGACAATATTTTTAAGAGCGTCTTTGAAGGATACAGTAAATCTATCATAATATTCAGCCCTCCGTTTTTCGATTAGATCAGAATTAAGCCACGTTGTTGTATTGAGTTTTTCGTTAGGGCTGTTAAGCATTGCGAAGTCCATTATCTCGAATGCTGTATAATAAAATATAGGCATTGCAAGGATAGACGTTGATGAGCAGATCCATTCTCTGTGATTACAGGAAAGCGAGTACATGATTGATATACCACCGCCCCCCTGAATTTGTACGAGATTATCGAGTATCTTGTCATCAGTAGCAAGGATTTTAACCCCTTGCGAATGCAGGTAGTCGTTTTTATAAGCACCTGTATTGCATGATGAGCATCCCTTTGATTTATTCAGCGACATTTCAGAGTAGGACGCCCCGTCAGGGTCGTAGCAAATAAGCAGTTCTCTTTTCTCGCGTCCTGATAAATATTTTTTTGCAGGAAATGTCTTACCGATCTCCCCTGAAGTAGTATCAATTTGAATCGTATCGAGCAGCTTGTTTTCTGTAATGTCGTAGACAAGCAAGTCATAAGTACCGCTTGCATTGAGCATCAGATTAAGCTGAGATATATTTAAGTCAACAAAGCTGTCATCGTTGTAAACGGTCAAATGTTGCCCGTACAGCCATCCAGCTACTGTTGCCGTGAATTTCTGATTATCTGAATAGTATCCTATCCTTTGGTTTTCAAGCTGAGAAAAAGCCTTGTATCGAGGCGCAAAGTTGCTGTACACCTGTGATGCAACAGCGTTGATAGAGTGGTTTAGCTTCTTATTAAACAGGTCAATTCCGTCAACGAAATCCTCTGTAACGATAGCGTCGAGTTCCTTCTGAGATATACCGATGTCGTTAATCCAAAGGTCTGACGTTGATATAGGATCGTCACACGTCCCGCGAAGACCGATAATATTATCAAAGCAACTATTTCTGTCCGGTGTTGTTGACATTGCAAAAAGAATTAAGGGGACGGCTATTTACCGTCCCCGTTAACTATTAGGTGTTTGTTACTTTGATAGCAGCGAAGTAGTTTACGCCTTCCATCCGGTCGCCGGGAGCGAACAGATCGAGAGGCAATGAAACCAACTTAACTCGTGCTGTAACGAGCATAGAGATCACGCCACAGTTATCAGAGATAACCAAATCCAGCGGTAAGCCTGACTTGGAATCATAGATAACCGCTTTGTAATAATTCGCGCCCTGCAATGGAATGTCATTGTCATTCATTGTAAGGTAGATCGGCTGAAGAGCCTGCGGCATAACCATCCAAGAGATAGTCGCACCTGCAGCGGCAGCAACACGGTAGTCATACAGTACGGCTGTATTGTAAGCGTCAAGCATAGCACGAACGTCTACGCCTTGTGCTGAACAACAACCCGCCTGAAGTGTACCGTATGCTTTTGAAAGCTGAGGCTGTCCGAAGATAACCTTGCCGTTACAGTAACCCGATTGCATCGCAGCGAAATCAATGTCCTGCATAAAGCCGGGATTGATGTCAGATGTCGAAGGTTTCAGGGTATTGATGACAAGCTGATCTGAACCGTTTACACCTGACACGTCAGAAGCCCAACCACCAAGCAATGAGGCTGCTTGTGTAGTGAGTCCTGTTGCTGATTTACGTACAACAGCGTCGATAAGTTTTTGCAGTTTACGCTCGAACAATACGCTGTTCGGTGTGCAGATTTCTCTCCAATCTGTAGGGGTGATCTTTTCTTCTGCCACGTAACCGGAACAGTCGATTTCGTATGTAGCTGAAAGGTTACCGCGTTCTGTTGTTGCTTCACAAACCAAATCGCAGGAAGAAGTCGTATCAACTTCTGATTCAAGGATACGCTGTTCGTAGATAAGTTTTGCTGTGCGGGTTTTTCCGCCACCGGGAACGATCAATTGCTGAATACCAGTACGGTTCAGAGGACTCCAAAGGAAGTCCCAGAAAGGCATGGATTCACGTAACGCTGCCGAGTCACAGGTATTTATGTATTCGTCAAGTCTCCCCTGAATATCTTCACAGGGAACTAACGTTGATGGTGCTAAAGACATAGCATGAATAAATTAGGCTTGTTCTCTGAGGGCTTTCTACTGCCTGCCTCATTAACGGCAACCTAACTGATTTCATGCTATCAGTAAAAAAGCAACCTTATATTATCGAAGATAGAAAAGAGCAACCTTACTTTTTTGATCTATCTGCTATAAATCTTACTCGTCCACCTGTAAGAACCGTAGCCCCTGCTGGTGTAGTTTGTGCGCCCTTGTCCTGTTGAGAGTCTGTCTGAAATGGAGTTCTTTTAATTGGTGTCCCTCCATGGGGGTTTTCATCCCAGATATTCTTTTTTCTTGCTTCAGCTTCGATAACCTCGAACGGGCTTTTGTGTTTCGCGTTTACTTTGTCGTGTTTGATGCGCTCTCCTGCTACTGTGAACACTTCGAGTTCATCATTATCCGACAGGTCAAATTTAAAGTTTTTTTCTAAATGTGCAAAGAAACCTTCTTTTTCTAATTCTGTTGCTTTAGAAATCTTTGCCTGTTTAAACAGTTCATCCTTCTTTGTTTGCAGCTTAGTACCTTTCAGTTCGGTAATATGCCTGTGCTCAAACTCTTTGAACTTGTTTTCGTTTGTAGTCAGAAGGTCTTGCAGCTCTTTCACACGTTGCGCTTCTTTATCCAGTTTCGTCTGGTATTCCTTTACTTTCTCGTCTGACCCCTGCGACAACTGCGATGTGAGTTCAGCGATCTTCGAGTCCTTCGCCTCGGCAACCTTACGGACACCGAGCTCAACCACCTTTTCGATACCGAGGTCTTTCACTTCGTCCGGTGACAGTTCAACCCCGATACCTTTGATCGCTTTGGTAAGTGATTGCATGGTAGTACCTGCCATCTTGCCAACGATAGAGTGTACATACTTTTTATGTATAGGGTCTTTCGGGTCTTCAAGCTGAGTAGCCGTGAAGTAGTTCGTTTGCACGTAGTCCCTCAGATCGTCGATGTTATCAACAGTATCCGGTGCGCCTAAAAATTCAAGTATCTGTTTTGGCTCTAATGGCATGGTTATTTGCGTTTACGTTTTTGGGGTATGTTCTTTTTGATAGGTGTTTCCTGAATAATAGCAGGCTCTTCTGTCATTACCATATCGCCTTCGCCTGCAAGTTCTAAGTGCTGTTGATTCTCGATAGAAGGCGTGTAATTTTCGATAGGCCGAATGGGTTCAACCTCCTGCGGCTTGAACCCTGTTGCTGACTGCCATAAACGGGCGTCTGTTCGCTGCTTATCAGACCCGAAGTGATCGTCGCAAATCCATCGCTGAATTTTAATGACCTGATTAGTTTTGCTGTTTATGCAGCGCACCAAATCGCCATTACTTTTTTCTGACATGGATACAAATTTAAGCTAAAAAGTGTTCATAAAAATATTCATGTTGCATGGATATTATGTAAAAGTTTTATATGTTTGCTGTCATGGCATTCCAACCGAAAGACCCCGATAGCAATTGCGTACTGGTAACATTTAAACTTTGCGCTGAAGCACTAACGAAAGTAAAGGATAAGCAAGCTGAAATTTATCGTAAGACAGGAAGAGTCCCACACAAAGGGCAAGTCATTAACTATTTATTGCAAGGGAAATGAACCATCAAAAATGCGATAAGGTTGCTTACCGTAGTGAATATGATGCAAAGATGGATGCGTATAGTATGTTTATAAAAGGAGACAGGGATGTTATACTGAGGGCTTATAGATGTAGGGACTGCAAATTATTTCACCTAAGCAAAATATTAGCAAAAAAAGTTATTCAGGTAGACGATAGGTATAGGGCAAACAAAATGTTACATGAACTAAGATCAAAAATTGCTAAATTAGAACACGAAGTATCTTTTTATAAGGCTCAGTACAAGAATTGCAAATCAGAGAATGTTCATGATATTAATAGATTGAATTTTATTATAGAACAAAAAGATTTTGAAATAGCAAAATTATCAATTAAGAAATATCACTAAACAATTTCACCAATAAAATAAAAAACATGAAAATAGAAATTGACATCTGGTTTTGTATTGGATTTTTCGGAACACTATTTTTATCGTATATTATTTCTTATTTTACAATGGCCGCTAAAAGTTATAATTATACAAAAGAACCACCAGTAGAAATTGAATCGCATTGTTTAGATATTCCATATCCCTCCGACTATTACTGTGCAGATCACCCCATCACCAACGCCAACTCTTCCTCTGAAGGCTTGTAGTTCCCGTTATCAATATTGCGCTGGATAACGTCTTTCGGAACCGAAAACACACTAACCGGAAGTATAGAATGTCTACAAAAAAATCCGCCTGCAAACATGAATATTGTTTGTTTGTTAGTCGTTGGATTCTTCCCATCCCATTCAAGTGCAGCCCACGATTCAACCTCTAAATAATGGAAATACTTTTCATGTCGTTCACGGCAGAATTCACGGGTAGTTTCGATCTCGCCACCTGCATACAAAAACCATTCAGAGTCGAGTTCATCGGCAACGGCTGAAGTGAACGCCCTGTCACTTGTCGCCATACTATCATAAGCAATCTGCTTGCTATACTTTAGCAGCTTACCATCAACAACACCGTCACCTGTTGCGTATTCACGTAGTGCTTTTACAGAATCACGAAACGAAGCACCTGCCTGTACGTTATCATTGATAATATTTTTTATCCCCTGAAGGAATCCTGTTTCAGGTGTAGATGCAGCCAGTTCTGAAATCGCTTGTTTCTTTGTCTGCTTAAATATTTCGTCCTGTAATTTCGTAGGCTTAAACTCAGGAAATGCCTCTTTGAAATAGTCTACATTGAGATCCCTTTGGGTATTAAACTCTGAGGCAAACTGTGTGACTGCTTCATCGTAATCTGATCCTATAAAAACCTCCTCAAGTTTTGAGTTGATCTCATCAGCGATGCGAAGGTTTTTCTGTGTCATTTTAATAAGCCCATCCTTAACATCGAGCTTATTCATGAGTGCAATCACTTCGTCTAATACCTGAAGCTGCGCCTTATTGACCCGCTTAAAAAAGCGATCAGGGGCTTCCCTTAACAGGGCAGCTTTAGCTTTAAGTATTTCCTTTATTGTCATGCGTTAGCAGCGATAGCAGCGAGCCTTGCAGCCGTAGAAGCTGACTGCGATAAGGTAGCGTTCTTTGCGATAGCGTCATAAGTAGCCTTTGCAAGCGCAATCAACTGCTCTTTTTGTGTAATGAAATCCTGTTCAAAGAACTTGTCATTTTCAAACGCTAACTGATCGACGAAGTTGATAGCTGAGTCGTGCAATACCTTTTCCCACTTGTCGATAGTACCCTTGCTGATACCTACTTCTATCTCATCATTAGAAAGAATCATTATCCGATCGGTCTGAGAAATCAGGTTGAATACCATAGCCGTCATGCGGTCATTGTAGTAAAGTGACTGCAGGTAGGTATAGATAATCGTTGAGATAACCATAGGAGGCATACCCGCCTTCTTAGCCTCACCGATCTGAAGCAGGTAGTCTGCCTCGGTATAAAAATCAAAGGTAACAGGATAGCTTAAAACAGGCCGCGTGTAATCGTTGCCGTATCGCATCCATCCGATAGCGTTAAGGATAGATTCACCGATACCGAACATCTGATCCGATATAGGTTTCATAAAGGCAGACATAGCCCTGTTATCGAGCAGCTCAGAGGTTGCTGTTTCCGGTTGACCTGACGCTTTCGATGCTGTTGTTTTCAGGTGCAGAATATTCCTCGCTTTCTTTTCATCCCACTCGATCTTCTCCATCAGATAGCGGAACGGCTCTGAAGGCGGTGTAGGAAACTCAAGTGCAGGGCGCGTGAATGTTGTATCCCCTTTGTCAGTTGCTGATTCAGGATTTAGAAGCAGCGCACCGAGTGGAGATAGCTTCGAGCGAAGACCGACGCCACGGCACGAAGGGCAGATGTGTTTTTTATTGTCATCGCCGAGAATATACCCGTGATCGCAGCTACGGATCAGACCGCTTTCCGTCTTCTGCTCAAACTCGCAGGGTACGCCAATCATAACCGTATGAGGGTATCCTATACGATTGATAACCGCCTGGAGTACCGCCTGATTGATTGTACAAAGGTCGAGCAGGTCAACAGCATACATGAACTGAGAAGTAAATGAAATGTGATCCTCAGCAATATTCGGAACTCCCTTTAGTTTAAAGCAGGGAACGCGCTGCCAGTTATGTTCAAAATACAGACGCGCCTGAAATTTGTAGTCTGAGTATTCCCCTACCTGTTCGATTCTGATAATCTGCGTGTCGTCGTAGAACTCATAAACCATTCCTTCCTTAACCTTGCGCGATCCTTTCGTGACCTCTGACTTTTCTTTCAGTTCGATAAGATACCATGAATCGTACTCCTCGGCAACGATTTGTTTTGTCGAGTAGTAAACCATAACAGGTTTAATCTCCTGACCTTTTGCGATAACCTCCTCAACAGTCCCGTCTTCGAGTTGTTGCTTTTCTGTTTCAACGGCATAAGGCTTTACGGCGATCACACCATTAGCATCTGTCAGCTTCAGGTGTGGCAATACTCCCTTCATAAAGTTCTCCCAAGAGCCGTAGATAGGAATACCCGTTTCGCAGTATTTCTGAAATTCGCTGTCGTCTTCAAAGTCTACGTTCCAATTCGTATCATGAAAAACCCTCGTTACTGTTGACTGAAAGTCAAGGTAAACAGGTAGCGTCGTTTGCTTATAGTTTTCCTTAAAATAATCGAACTCCTCCTCAGACTGACGTGGAGCGCGTTCTCTGAATAGCTTCGCAGGGAAACCGCAAGGCTGCGAGTGCACTCGAATACGGTCAAGCATAACAGCCCTATCGCTGTACCCCTCATAGTATTCAGGGTACTCGGTACGCTTATCTTTTTTCCTCGCTATCTTGTTGACGCTGATAGCGAGGTTTAATACTTCGTTAATGTCTATCATTTAAGCGGCTTTTTTCATGCGTACGTTGACCTGCTTAACCATCGTTTCCCACGATTCACTTGCAGAACCACAGGAGCGCTTTCTGCATGACTTAATTACTTTTAGTTTTGATTTTGCTTTCATGGGTGTAGTATGTAGTTGTATTTGTCTGAAAGAATATAATCGTAGTATGAGAAATCCTTTTCTTCCGGTCTGCGAACGTATAGGTTAATCTCTTTAGCTTTACAATCTAATGCTTCGATAACGTAGTTGATAGAAGTACCGACAGTAAAAATCTTTTCAGCGTTTTCTATAACCTTACCCCAATCCATCAGGGTATATTCACGAAGAAACTGAAGTTCTATATTTTTCTCTCCCAAAGGCGGAGTAAAACCAGATTTTCCTGAACGATCAGTCCTGAATTTGTGATTAACAAGGTTATACTTTTCACCATCCTTAAGCCCTAATACTTCATAGAACAGTTTATCCTCGCGTACCGCATCCCGTTTCCATGTAACAGCTCGCCATGTCTGCCAGTCACCGTTAAATAGCATATACTTTGATTTCATGCAATCTTTATAAGGGACGTTGAGTATAGAATTAGCGTGAAGCAAAGGAACAACCATCGCATCTTTGAAGTTTTCAAACTTCATTGATCCATAGTTAATTTTTTGCTTTCCTTTTTCTACGAATGTAATCTCAGGGAAATGCTTCTGAATATTCAGGTAGTCGGTTTCAACTGGCCACGTAACAGAATAGCCACGGTTTATCCATTCTCGGACAAGTGGGATGCAGAACAAAATATCTCCGAGTCCTCTGAACTGGTTAATGATAAGTTTGTTTGCTGTACGTCCTGCAAACGTGATAAGGTTTCCGTGAAAACCGAACTGCCCCTTATGTGGTATCGCCTTACGTCCAGGCCAGCCCTCGATAGAAAACTTACGGGCTACGTTTTCAGGTGCGAATACTACACCGTGATCCTTTTCGAGTTTACGTCTGAATGTACGGCAGATGTGGTGATCTTCAGGCTCGAACTTATTAATTGTATCGTCTTCATACAATGCCTTTAGCAGCTTACGTGAACGAAACGAAAACCCTCCGTTACCGACATTCATACCGTCAGAGTACCACCACGGTGCTCCGATATAATCATACTGAAAGTTGATGTCGTCCCATCCAGTCCAGTCAACAACATAACCATCGTGTTGAATAATCAACACGTAATCTGTTTCGATGTACGGATATAGCTCTTTCATGCAGAACTTAGAATATTCAGCGCGGGAGGGTAGTGATCTGATAGGTACTGTCCAGTTTGACTTTAAAGGCGATAGATATACCTCTTTCCCGAACTGAATATCCTTTGTCGAATTCCTTACAGGATTCTTTAGTCTTTCGATGTTGACCCCTTCAATGAAACAGATCGTTACATTCGGAAGGTGCAGCGGTTTAAAATCACAGGCAACGTCAGGCTCTTCGGTATGCTTCATCGAAGAATCAAATCCGATATGGTCAACGACAGATGGCACGGCTACGGTTATGTAGTCTTCGTTTGCAAGTGCCTTCAGACATACCTTGTGATCCCAATTACCGCCGTTAGTTATAACGTCTGTTAAGGTAGGCTCAATGTAGGTCTGATACGTGTCAAGATCGAACAGCATATTGATACCACCGACTGTTCGCTTCAGCTCATAACCTTCGTGAACAGATACCACCGGATGGCGGTCAATGCCGTTTCTTTGCTTATTCCGTGAATTAAAGCCAGATACGATTGAAAGCGGCTTATGCCTACTAAGGTATAGTGAAGTCATTACCTGTGCGAAATCGTTGCGTATAATCGCGTCAGAATCCAAGTTAGTAACAACCTCACAACCTGAATCGAATAACTCTTCTATGCCGCGTTTAAGGCTAAAGGATACCGATGAGTTTTTTTCATTCGTTAACTTCTTCACTTCATAACCATCCATCATAAAGTCACGGATAAGGCGTAGCGTTTCCTGATCAGTTGACTTGTCATCAACGATACAGAATACAGTACCGCTTTCCCATTTTGCGCGTTTCACATGAAACAATGTGCGCTCAAGGTATTTCGGGCGGTTGTATGTCGTTATCAATACGCCTAATTTCATACCTTTTCAGCCATTACTGTGAATGAATTATTCAGGTCGATACCTGAAGCAAATATGTTTTTATATCCGTTATCTTCTAAATACGCTGTTATCATTTCGGCGTTCAGGCAGTTAACGTGCTTTATGTTGTTCCACGGCCTCCAATACTTTTGCGAAAAGTCAGGAAGATAAAGAAACAGCACCCCTCCGGAACGCAAACGAGTTGACCAGTGATCTAGTACCCGTACCCAATCAACAACGTGTTCAAGGCAATGTGAGGAAAATATGTAATCCACTACGTCTTCAGGCAGGTTCATCGCATCGTACTTGCTGTTGATAGCAGGATCAACGATAACAGCGCCAGGGAACGCCCATTCTTTTCTGTTCGCCCCTACATCGTAACCGTTACCGACACATACCTCTAAAGCGAACGCCTTCACGAAACGCGAAGCATTGCCGGATGCCTGAAACTGAGGGTAAACGCTACCCTTATATGTGATAGTGTTTATCATATCCACATCAGTTCTTTAGGTACTTCTATTTTCATCTTTGTGCCGGAGCGTTCGGGCTTTGGCTCTGGCTGAAATTTAACAGGCATAATGTTAGCATGTTTGTGATTCTGAATATTCGACCACTTATAAAGATGTGCTTCGCCTTTCGCCCTGTGATACCTGATCAGCTTGTTATCGTAGTAAGTTTTGTAGGTAGAAAGTATCATTCTCGCGTTACCCCACATAGCAAGGATAAAGTAATCAGCCTCATTCTGAGACTCAGATTTTCCTGTGAGCCTGTTACCGTATAAAAGGTATTGACGCGGCGATTTAGGAATGAGTCCTAACTGGCAAAGAGCTATATTGAAATACAGTTCGTCCGGTTGACCGCCACCCCATTGGTGACGAAGTTTATTGAGAGGTATTTTATTCGCATAGTTTTCTTTTGCCTTATCGAAGATAGCTTTTGCCTTTTCGCCTTTTTTAATGAACATGAAAGACGAATTAATACAAGGCAGTACGGCTTCGTCAGATAGCGTGTAATGGCTCCAAATGTCATCAGAAAAAGCCCAGTTCATATTAGGGATAACGCGACCCTGTGACTTGGTATGTGTGTCTAAAACGGTTGTAATAAAGTCCTGACCTGTTTCGATCAGTTCATCTATCATCGGTGCGATGTCCTGCATACAGATACCGTCAACATCGAGATACAGGTTGTAATCGAATGGGCAAGCCTCGTAAAGATTCAGCTTTACGTTACACGGGTCAGGCTTTCCGCTATCGAAAAGTATTTCTGAAGGGATGCGTCCAATCTGATCGAATACCCACAACTGGCTTTCTCTGATCTCTTTTTCAAGGCCGTCGTCAGTCCATAGAAAAATCTTTACATCAGGGTTAAAATGCTTTATACTGAAAGCCATGTTGTAAGCCTGCCAATAGTATTGACGCTTGTAAGCCCAGAGAACTATTCCTTTTGTCATAGGTATGAAATTAATAAAGAGGGATGCTTACGGGCTTCCCTCTTCGTTTTACTGACCAAAGATGCCCGCAGGGGCGTCGTGAGTTGTTGGTGAATTGATGCTTTGCCACACAAGCTGACCTTTGTAGCGTGAACCATCATTCAATTTTGCACCGACGTTAACACCGCCTCGGAAGGTGATCGTAGCGTTGATGAAAATTACCTTTTCTTCATCGTCCTCTCCTGAACATTTCAGACCGATCAAACCACCGAAACGTCTTCCGTCAAACAGTTTGTTGTGGAACGTGTCGTTGATCGTAGAGATGTTATCGTTGAGATAATCACCCGTACGGTCATAGGTAGTAAGCTTCGGAGTCGTATTACAAGGGGATGAAGTGTCGCGTGTAACAGGGGACGGGTCGTTAATAGAAAGTGAAACATCTTCACCCTCTACTAAATGAGCCAGCCCGTTATCCAATGCATCCTGAACCTGAGTAGCATTAGATGGATCTGTTATGCCGTGACCGCATTCAAGAATAATAAGCGCGGGAATACCGCCGTTTGAGAATCCGGGACACGAGATGACCTCGTATTCACTCATCGGATCATCGAGGCAGTAGTCTAAGCAAGTTTCTGCCATGACTAAAATAGTTGATTATTTAAAGTCCTATCTATCTGCCTCGGACTGCTACGGCAACCTAAAGATCATGATTAATGCCCCGATCAAAAAAGGGCAACCTGTGGTTACTCTTTGCAAATATACTAAGAATTCTTATTAAAAATAACTGTACCCTGTTTCATCATCAATATTCTAATCTCAGCCAACGGGTATGCCTTCTTTTTATCCCAGTCAGGCTTGTAGTCTGCAGGATCAACGAAATATTCAACCCCGTCCACGGTCATCGTTTTACAGATTATTTGTGTCGATAATGTACTATGCTCAATGTCTCCTACATCCTCGATCAGTACGTCATAGAATTTCTCCCTTTGTGATGCCGTTATCTGTTTGCGCCCTGATGAATAAATATAGCTTGACCCGTCGGTAGGGAACGTCGGGGCGTAACGCGTAAAGTCAAGGCGTTGGCGCAGCTTAAAAGTACCATTCCAATAGAAACCGAGATTTTCGGTATCTGTTTCACATACCGCGTCAATCAGCTTTGTCGTTGATTCGGCAGCGTGTCGGTAAAAGCGTATGCAGTTCGATTCATGGCTCGCAAAAAGTACTGGCTGATACGACAGCTCAAGAATCTCTATGGTTTCCCCTCCGGTACAGAATCCTTCGTCAGTCCTACTCAAGATAACCTTTACAGGATCAGCCGTACCAGTTAGTCCAGTTATCGCGGTAACGAATGAGTAGGTAGAATTAGGATTCAGCGCTGGGATACCTACAGCGTAATTTGTAGCCCCTAAAACGAAGTTCAGGACGTTTCCTCCACCGTGTTTCAGACTTGGATTAACAAGCCCCGTTCTGAATGTAAGCAGGTAGTTTCCGTTCGATAGGCCGTTGATTGTTTTACCGAAACTTTCTTTTATTACCCTTGTTGAGATGTCAACGGTCAAAGATATTGCCCCTGTAGCTATTGTCACGTTCTGTACCGTGATGTCGTCGCCAACCTCATTAACGTGAGTCCATGAGCCAGGCACTGCAAATAGTGGGTCAGGAACGACGTTAGACCCGAAGATATTATCACAAGGATCGAATATCTTAATCGTATAACAACCCGCATCCATATCAGGCCACGTCCAACTGTAGGTGATAAAATCCTTATCAAATTCAGGCGAGAACGTAGGTTGCGTAGGTGCTATTGACCCATCCTGATATAAGGCGATTGTAATGTCTGTAGTCGCCAATAGCTTATACATAGATACGTAAGACACACACCCGTCGAAATCAGCATCGGCGCGTATAATAAGTTCGTTTGTGCCGCCTGAGGCTGATCCATAGAATGAGTATGTTCCGTTTTCTGTTATCGCGCTTCCAAATGCAACGCCAGTCAATAGAAGGCTTATCTGCCCGTCAGTCATCCCTGAGACAGTAAGTGTTACACTGTAATATTGACCAACTGCAAAAACAGCTCCTGTGATAGGTTGCATCAGGTCGTCTGTTGTTCCTGGTACGTGGCAAAACTTACCGTCTTCAAAAGCTGATCCTGTACTTTCAGGCGCGAACTCCCATCCTGCGTCAGCCTCCCACGGTGTATAAGGTGCATGAAAGTTTCCATCCTCGACAAGGTTATCGCCACATGGCGTTTGTTTGAACTGCACATACGCATCTTCGCCCATCTTCGCCTGATAGCAATGTATCGCCGTTATCTCTAAGCAATCCTCGCTGAGTACCGGATCAAAACTGATAGGCTGATTAGGGATTATTTCAATGCCCATTTTTATTAAGGTTTTTCGTTGATGTTAATGTTATCTGTGCAAGCCCTGTACTCGGCGAATGTTTTATTGTATCTATCCATCCATACTCTTTCGTGTACCCTCCGTCCATCGAGAACTCGATAAGCCCTTTTGGGTTCGCTGTTATAGCATCCATCTCGCGGACGGACATAGGGTAGGAGAAATCGTTTTTGTAGATAGCGATGTCTTCAGGATTGTAGCCGAATATTACACCGTTACCGTTAATCTGTATCAGCTTGAAATAAGACCCGTGAGCATCGAAGGTAAACGTGCCGCCGGGGAACGGAACAAATGCAATATAACAAGTATCTCCGGCACTCAGGTAGGCTGTAAAATAGGCTGTTTCGCTAACGATAGGCGAAAGCCCAAACATATTAACGGGCTTTTCTCCATAAGTACCGTTGCTGCCGTTAAAGGTGATGTACATATTAAACGAACCACTTGCTAACTGATACGCCCTGAGTCCAACTTCAAAGGTATAAACTGCGCTGATCGGTGCAGTATATTCGTAGGTTGTGTTATCGTAGTTACCTCCTGTATCAAAGTTTGGTGGTGTTGAATCGTCATCGAAGTCTACAATATTAGGTACTGTGATATTCGATGTCGTTTTCTCAGCCCTGAAATCATTCGTTTCAACTGAGATGAAGTTGACAATAGAATTAGGAACAGCACCCGCAAAATAAGGCACTATCTTAGCGTTCGTCAGTGATTCGTTATAATACCAATTAGGAGCGCCGAGGAACTGAGATTGTTTTGCTTTCCAGTTAATACCTGAATCAAAATCGCAGTCGATAATAAATATTTCTTTGTCCCAATCTTCAGTACCGATAATCCCATTCACTAACAGATATTCAATATCGTTAGTATTGGTGATAAAATCTGTTTTTATGTTCAGTTCAATATCAACGTTACACGGGCCAACAGTAGCGAACTCTTCATCCTTAAAACCGAGAAAAGTAATATCGAAAGGGAATGAAGTTCCTTGTTTATCCTGAGTTCCTCCCTGACCTAAAACAATCTTTGAATACAACTGCGCTTCATCGACCTGCGTCTTTAGTTCATCAATATTCAGAGCAAAAAACTTTATGTCGTTCTCTCTGAAATACGATTCCTTTTCAACACGTATAGAGATTGGTGATGTAGAATAATCAACTGCGAAAGCAAGGTTTCTTCTAAGGCGGTACTCGCTGAATAGCTTCTGCCAATCGACCTTATCCCAAAACTGCTTCCATACGGCTAATGTACACGGAGGTGCGCCAGCCAACGATTGATCGGCCAACTCAATAGCTCTTCCGTGTGTAAGCAGCAACCCCTCAAACTCTCCTCCTGTATCAAAAACAGACGAAGCAAAAGTAAGTTCGCCGTCTGTCATGAATTCTATCAGGAATTTCATCACATCGAACGGGCGATATGCTGCGCCCTCATAACCACCGTTAAAAGTTTGGGTTATATACGTCCCTGTTGTACACGAAAAATATTGTATTGTCTGATAAGGTATCGGTGTTATCGCTACATCATTACGTGAACGTTCGCCGTATAGAAAAGCACCTATTGACTTGCTGTTATCGACCTTTGAGTTATAGCTGTTATCGAAAATCTTTGTCTTGGCAAGGTTGCGTTTGCGATCAAACTCAACCGCTGAAATCGGTATAATACCTTCATAATAGTTTGTCCAGATACTGCCGCCGTCGATACTTATCTGAACAGTACAAGAAACACGGACACAAAAGCCGTCGTTCCTGAGTAGGTTATACAGGTAGTCATAGCCGTCGTCAACGAATGTTAGTTCGGCATCCTGTGTGACAAGGATAGACCCTTCGGTCTTATCGCGCTTGACTACCTTACCTAACTGATTCAGCCCAATCGGTTCGCTTACCTGAATCGTATCTAACAAACATCTGAACTGCATTAGTTTCTACGGTATTGAGGTTTATTGGTACTTCTTATTGTTTCAATCAACTGCTCCATTCCGATAACCTTCTGACCTCTTCGTGTCCTCCATTCGTTATCTTTGTTGATGGCGGCAGCGATCTCAGAGGCAAGCGACTTCTCGTTAAGCGAAAGCGAATATGCTACGTTCTCAGCAAACGTCCGTTGGTCGGTTATCTTAGCTGTTGATTGCGCTTTTAATAGCGCGGGTGTTACATATTTCTTCAGCACGTAATCATTCAACCGCTTGTTGCTGACGGCCTCGAATAGCTCCCAGTGTTCTTTGTTATCCTTTGCCGTTATTACCCTTTCGCCACGTGTAAGCATCGCAGGAACGGTGTCAATTCCCGGAGCAAAACGAGATTCTTTGTCAACATATTTCGTTCCTTTAGCGTACTGAGGAAGCGGTGTGCCTAATACAACAGCCGTCTGTGCTGCCCCTAATACGGCAGCTAAAGCGATCAGGTAAGGGTTAGGCGATACCTCGGCAATAGCTCGTGCCGTTGCGATGGTGATGTCAAACAGTTTTTGCGCTCTGTTAGCGATGTCCTGCTTACGTTTGATTTCGATTTCCTTCTTACGCGCTGTTTCCTCGGCTGCTTGTTTCTGTTTCAGCAACCTGTCTTCGGTCTGCCTGAATTCCCTTGCGCCTATCTTTCTATCATCGAAGTTTCGTTGGTTAGCTGATAGCTGATCGTCGAGTGCCTTCAGTTCTGCTTCTTTTACACGTTCGATCTGTGCTATCTGTTCATTAGCGGCTTGTTGATAGAGTTCATTGACGGTGCTGACAAGCTCTTGCGCTGATTGTATTGCGCTTTCTCTTATAGCCTTGTCGTTAGCCTCTTTTTGTTTCAGTATTTCATCGTCAGCCTCTTTTACCGCATCGCTTTGTATCTTGAAATCTTCAGCGTTAGGGTGAATTTCACCCGGACCTTTAGCAACAATCTTATTCAGTTCAGTTGTTTTGTCAACGATCTGATTAAGCACCGCCCCGACACTTTCCCCGTATTGAGTATAAGCCAAAGCCCTATCTTCGAGTGCCTTTTTTTCGATAGTGGCAATAGCAACCGATTTGCCGAACTCCGACAAAGTGCTTTCGTTTATTCTTTGCTTGTCTTGTGCAAGCTGAACTTCGATATTTTCAAGGTCTTGAGCAAGTTCTTTTTTACGCAATGATTCACGTAAATCTGCTTCTTTCTTTAGCTGATCCAGTCTGTCCTGAGCAGCCTTATCGAGCAGTTTATTGCGGGCTTCGATTTCTTTTACTACCTGCTCAAGCTGTTGCTTTGATGTTTCGTCGGTCTTTCCTTCGAGCTGCTTTCTTAATTCAATGAGTTTTTTCATTGAAACAGTAGCCAGATTAATTCCGTCCAGCAACGATTCAAGTCCCGTTCTTTTTGGTGCATCAATTGGAGCACCGATAAGCTGACGAATATCTTCCTGTCTTTTCTTTACCTCAAGTTGAAGGTCATTGAATTTAACCTGTTCACCGGATGCGTTTACTACCGCCTTTTCATACGCATCGTAAGCATCGCCAAGATTAGAAAGCGAAACAGATGCAACCCCGTTAAGTTTAATCTTGTTGTTAAGAATCTCTTTGATAGCAAGTTCAAAAGGCAATCCCTTAATAAGATTTTCGTTGTATTTCTTTTGTGCTGAGTTGTTAGAACCTAAAACGCTATCAAGCGCTTTGAGCAAATTACCCCTTGCTTCAGCCTGATCGTTTAATGATTTCGCTGTAGCCTCGGCCTGCTTATCCAAAGACTCCTGAGTCCTTTGAACCGCTATTCTAAAAATAAGGCTATTGTTTATTTTATCCAGAGCCTTGAAAAGTTCATCGTTGCTTACTTTCTCAGCATTAATATTTGCTAAGTAATCAGGGTATTTCGCTTGTAATTCCTGAATAATTTTAACCCGCTCCTGCGATCCTTCGTTAAGACCGAGCAACTGAATACGGGTAGCTCCGAATTCCTTTTGTTCGTCCTGTAGCTTTTCGGAAAGCGGTGTTGATGCAATGTCAACAAAAGATTTCGCTAATTGTGCTGCAGCTTCTACGATTGGAAGTATAGCTTCACCTACAGATTCCTTCAGGTCATCAAAAGCATTACCGAGCCTTTTAATAGACCCTTGAGCTGTTTCACCTAATACCTTTGCCTGACCTTCAAACTTCTTTGTAAGCTGATCCTGAATGGATGCGAACCTTGCTGACTTGGTTGCTGTAGTATCTATCTCGATACCGTATTGCTTCAGCCCCCTTCCTTGTCCGTTTAATCCCTGTATAACAGCCTCAAGTGCAGCGTTCAGGTCTTGCCCCGTCGCACTGGCAAAGTCTGCGATAAGCGGTATAAGCGATTCAATAGCGTCAGCCGTTAGCCCGTATTGAGCCGCAGCCCTTTGCGCTCCCTGAATTTCTTCGTCTGAAAAGATTGTGGTTTTCTGAAGTTCGGCAGACTGCTTTATCAGCTTGTCAAAGTCGGCCTGAATACCTCCGTTGGCACTCAGAGCGGCCTTTAATTGTGTTGCGCTTTTTTGAGCTTCCTCGAAAGCACGAACAGACTCTTTGCCGAAAGCGATTACCTCTTTTATAGAGAATGCCGCAGCGATACCGAGTCCAATATTTTTTAGGGTTGCTCCTGCCACCGAGAAGCCATCAGAAAAAAGTTTTCCGGCCTTTTGACCAGAGTCTTTAGCTGCATCCTCGGCTATCCCGAACTGCTTTGTTAGTTCTTTTACCTGACCCTTGAGCGTATTCAGATCCAGTACGTACCTTGCTATTACATCTTCTGCCATGATAGCTTGTTGTTTAGAAGATGCAGCTTTTGCCCTGCAATAGCAACCTTACGCCTGATCCGATTCCTTTGGCAGACTATCTGCAAAGTTATCTAATTTATTGATATATTCAAGAATCGTTGACCGCTTTAATTGGTGGTACTGGGTAATGTCCCCGCCACAGAGTATCATCATTCCTTTTTCGGTGTCTTCCCTGTTTTTTTTGATTCTATGTCTGATAAAGATATCTTCAATACCGCTTCGAGTTTTTGTGTCTGGTTTTGGAAGTTTTGCCATTGCTGCGTCCATTCGTCTTCCGATAGATTCCATAGCCATGTTAAGTTTTTCAACTCTGGCACTCGAAAAAAAAAATAGCTTCCCCCTTCAGTTTCCTTCTTAAACTGAATAACCTTTTCTTTATGAATGTCCTCGTTAACCGCAGTAGGCTCTTCGTCCTCACGAACAGTAAGCACCGCAAGGTAGTTGTATAGCAACTCCTGATGCAAGCATAGCGTCGATCGGTTACGCAACTCTTCGATAAGCAGCCCGAACTTAGCAGCGTTCTTTCCGGTCTTTAGTCCGTTCATTAACAGGCTATCCATTGCGTCAGCTATCTTGCCTGATTCTTTGTCAGTCAGACCTGCTGCCATGAACGTAAGGTAGTCTTTCGCCCTTCCGTGTCTTTCGATAGGCAGTTGCATATCGCCAGGGAATCCGTAATACTGCACACCGTTACTGTCAACGAAACGCTTTTCAAGTTCTTTTTTGTTGATGAACTTATACTGTTCTTCAGCATAGAGTTTTAAGAACTCGGAGCGGTTCTTTGCCCAGATGTCTTTTAGGGATGAGCCGTGGAGTAACTTCATGAAGGGATGCTGTTTAGGAAAACCATATCAGTCTTTTTTTCTATCTCTGTCATCGGTTATAGCGAGCCACATGATAAGGCAACCAGCGAGGAAACAACAGACAGCGTATATCATCTGTGATCGAATTGTTTACTAAGGTAAGCACTCCCGCCAGCTACCATGAAGATGTAGGCTGCATACTTCACGGCAGCTTGCACTATATTACAAGTGTCAAACCCAATGAACGGGAGATATATGTATGTCGAATGAAGCGAAGCCATGCAGGTAGGGCATAGTGTTATAGGTGATCCCAACCAACCCGCTTTCAAAGCGAAAGCACGTACACGCCAAAGAAGCATTTTGCTTTCAGGGTCAGGCTTGTTGGTTATCCTACCCAACTCATCGACCTCGAAATCAAACTGAGTCGATTCGTAGAAGCCTCGAATAACCCACACGTTGATGAAGGCGACAAGGATGAATTGGATAGTATCTGTAAGGTTCATACCGCCTCCAATGTGCGTGAACTAATGATAACCACATCGCCCTGATCGTCTCTAACCTTTTCAAAGTTTACCAGCACACAGGTATTCGTTTCAGTACCTATCGAAATGTCAAGCGGTGTACCTTCGATGTGTTCTGATACTGATACCTCGTAGGTATTTCCGCTTATCATTCTGACGTTACTCATGTCACAGGCGATCTCGCCGGAAGCTCCTGTTGTTGTTGCGATAACAGTATGTCTGTCTGTTGCTACGTTGCTAAACATAACATAGACCGCGGTGTTGTTCACAGTAGTTGTACCAATCACAACCTCAAGTGTACACTGAGGGACTGGCATAGTTTTTAAACACGAACAGTTCATTGATTATTTTTTAGTAAACTTCTTAGCAGTTCCTTTTTCTTTCGATGCCCATGCAACAGTCCCGCGCTTACGTACTTTCAGAGCTTTATTCATGTCTGATCGTACCTCCTTGAAAACTTCATACGGCATATCTTCGGGGCGTTTCATACTGCAAACATAAACATTTATCTGTTATTCTTTTGATGTTGTGTAAGAAATGGTTTGACGAAAGTGTTTATCGCGTACCTGACGGTATCGTGAAAGTCCCCCTGTTGGTTAATATCCTTCCGGTTGCGCTTTACGATCTTCGATTGTAGCTGATCGTATTGTACGTTTTTCATATCCCTTGATGTGTTCGGACAGGTGTTCGGGTTGATACGAAAGTCAAGGCCAGATCCTTTGATCTTAGACATTCTTAGCAGGTAGTTACAATCAGCGCGGCTGTTCTTATGGAACGGGTTAGGCACGATCTTCAACTGGCGGTCACTTATCTTTAGCCCCCTGAGTAGTTGAGTGAACAACGAAGCGTTATCGGCCTGCGATAGTTCTCCCTTGTTTCCATTGTAATCACCTGTTACCGTTGCCTGCGCTAACAAGATACGATACCTGTCATAGATTTCTTCGGCCATTGCCGGGACTGATCCTGTTTTTATTTCAAGCTCATCAATACCCCAAACGTGAAGGCCGTGTTCGTCCCTGAATATATTCCAGAATGTTACAGCAAAAGGTGTAAGGTTAAAGTCAAGGCTGATAAATAACTGATTCGCGGTGTCGATGTGTATTGTAGTGTCCTCATGGAATTGAGGGTCGTAGTCAAACATAAACGGACTCGAACCGCCGTAATCTATAAACTTGCCATAAATTTCCTGATCAGCCTCATCGCTCGTTAGTTCGTTTTCGATTTCTTTGATGTCGTCTTCTGTCAAGAAAGGGTTATCGAAACTTGTATAACACAACGATTTATACCCATCCATTCCTTTCTGTGCGCGCTCGAACAGCTCAAAGAATTTGTGTTTTTGCCCGTTCTTTTTCTCTTTACCCTTTGGCACTCCGGCGGCTATCAACTGACTGTCAGAGAAATCCATAAGCATCGGAAGTATCGCGTTGGTGTATAGGTAATCGTCCTCTAAAATGATGCCCGCTTCGTTCAGGAAAATCTTTTTGTACCCGAATCCCTCAATACTTTCAGGCGTCTCGGAAGACCTGAAATCAATTACCGAATCGTATATTTTAAGGATTTTCTTTTGCCCGTGCCACGACCATTTGCTTGCCGGAAGCTGCTTTAATGCAGGATAAAAATACCGCTCAATGTACCTGTCGATATTGCTGTTGATTGTATCAACCCAAAGAAGCGGGCTGATCCCATCAATGCAGTATTCAATAAACGCGTGTGCAGCTCCTTTTGTAGCTCCGAACCGTCGCCCCTTTGTTACGATAACAAATTTTTCAGGAGAGTTAAAAAAGATTTCTATCTGCGGTTCGGTGTAAACCAGTTCAATCTGGCTTGACATTCTTTGTCATTAT
>ERZ869929.417-NODE-417-length-27137-cov-29.414962_pt1 | contig 27137 bp, 34 predicted proteins | sample MGYA00579312_ERZ869929 | MGnify/ENA primary metagenome ERZ869929 (study PRJEB32216, sample SAMN09231818) | wastewater metagenome | place: USA: Maryland | collected 2016-08-09 | study: EMG produced TPA metagenomics assembly of the PRJNA472060 data set (Reclaimed... | reverse complement strand
AGTGATATGGCCCGCGTGGGATGATTCCTTTTGACCCGGCGTGGTTTTCGTCATATCTGGAATCCCAATAATTCCCCTGGGTAGATTTTATGAACACGAATTCAGCCCCAGCGCTTTTCATCTTTTGAAAGTTGATAACGCCTTGCCAAACTGATACGTCATTACCCGGTATTGTCATTCCGTCTCCTATGGTAAATAAGCCCAAATCGCTATCCAGGCATCAAACGTTCCCGCGCCGCTTGCGTCTATCTGATAATATATATCACCGTTGGCGTCACACGGAACAATAGCCGAGCCCCTGAATCGCCTATCATTGACGGGTAACGGAGAAAATATAAACCCCTCCCCTGCGGTGTTGTTTGGCGCTAGTGTCAACTTTGTGTCAGTTGCGGCGCTATCGCTATCGCGAACGGCCACATAAATATCTATTGCCCGTATCCCTGCGGGTACCCCAAACACAACAGATAGGTCAATCAGGGTTTTGGCGGTGGTGGAAAACGAATCCCCATCCCATGACGTAGAGGTAAGGGGGGCGGTAAGATACACCCAATCATTTGACGCGTTTGATTCAAGAACCTTCTCGCGCTCCATGTCCTTTTTTAGCTGTTCTATTTCCCTCATTAAAGTACTCATAGGTATCCAAGTATCCTGTTATCAAGGACTTCTTTCCCGTTTTCAACCGTGCCATGTACGGCGTCAACATGGGCATCGATTGAGTACTCCTCGAATTGTGCTACCACAATGTCACCAAAGTCGTAATGCACCATGAACTGGCAGCCTTCGGTTTCCACAATCTTCCCGCTAATCATCTTGACAGGCCGGGCGGCTTCCAGGGCGGCATAAGCCTCATTCACCAGGGCGTCGGACGTGCTGCACATCCGAGCGTCTACCCACCCCTCACGGCGGCCAAACGGAGACCGCCGCGAGCGGGTGGTGTCTTCCGCCCCCTCTATAAGCCGAAGAGTGCCTTTGCCTTCCCCCCCTGCGTAAACGTAGGTGTACTCTTGGCCGTGTCTTTCCGTGTAAACAACATCTTCCAGGCTCTTGAATTTCTCGGATAGGATGACTGGATTTACCGACGTAGTACCATGATTCGTACCCCGGCAGCCCGTGAAGGTTTTGAATATCAGGGTGTTAGAATCGATGTACTCAATATCAAAGGATAGGTAGGTTCCCTTTTCCCGGCTTTCCGCTGCCAACTCTTGTAGAACAGGCATAACCCGGCGGCGGGAATAATCTTTTGTGGATTCTTGCGCCAGGGTCAAATCAGGGTCAACCGATAACCAGGCGCTTATGTCCCGGTCACTGGTTGCATCGGTGGTCAAGTTTCCTCTGACAATCGCCTTCATCACGTCATCAGCGGCGGCGCTGGTACAGCCCGCGTTGGTAGTTCCTGAATCATAGGCCACAATCGGTCCGGAAAGTAACCAGTTTGCATCGTAGGCCGTAAGCTCCATGTAACCGCTTGCCAATGCCCAGTCCTGTAAAAACCAGCACGTCTTTCCCACAAGCGAGGTCTTGCCGTTGGCTGTACGCCAAATCTCCAGTCGTGAATCGGCTTGCAAAACTGATTTATCAATCAGTCTTGGCATGGTGAGGGTCATTGCCCCGATTTCGTTTTCCTTGCGCGCCCATTCTAATTTCGTGAATTCCTGAATGATTTCCAGTAAGTCACCTTGCGGGCTGCGGTAGTAAACCTGATAACTTGCCATTTAGAACACCGCCCCGTCAAGTGAAAGGAACAGGTCAACGTATTCCATTGTCATGTAAGCGTCACTTGTAGCCGAGGTCATGAAGGCGGCGATATTGTTATTCCCAGGCACTAGCGGAAAGTCGAAGTCGCTGCCAGGCAAAACATAATTTAGCAGGTTGCCCCGCCAGTAGGAATAGACCCGCACCCTTTCGGGATTGAAGTCTATCAGGATGTTTTCACTTGCCTGTACTATTAGGTTATTGAAATATAGCGCCCGGTTGGTGGTGTAATTCTTGACTTGCCATAGTTGGCCTGGTCCGTGTACCCTGACAATCGGATAGACTAGAGCGGAGCCGATGTTCGGGACGGTGACGGTGTTGGATAGGGCTGTAGCGCCAAAGTTATCACCTCCGATATATATTCTTCCTCTGCTATCAAAACTCGTGGTATAAATTATTGCGGTTCCCTGAACGTCAACATCTAATGGCAAGAATGTTGAACCATTCCAGGCTCCGATTTTATCAGGTAAGTTTATTCCGTTTAAGGTTGTAAATAATCCCCCTATATAAACAAGGCCATCACTACCGCACGTAACAGAATAAGCCACGGCATCGGCTCCGCTGCCAAGCGGTGACCATGCGCTGCCATTCCATGACGCTATATAAGGAGTTGAGACTCCGCTCATCTCCAAGAAATCTCCAGCAACATATAAAACGCCTTTTTGGTCAATGTCTATTTGATTTATGCCCGACCCGCTTGTCATTCCAGTCCCAAGCGCAGACCAGTCATTTGGTACAGCGGATAACAAATTATAGCGAGCAATTGCCAGCGTATTAGGCTTCCCGCCCATTTCGGCGAAAAATCCGGCTGCGTATAAATAACCGTCTTTCCCGCATTTTATATCTCGCACATCCGTATAACTAGATACGCCAGTACCAACCGCCGTCCAGGTTGAACCATCCCATTTTGCTATACTTCTAGTATTAGCAACTCCACCCATTTCAGCGAAATACCCGCCCGCATAGAGATTCCCGCTGTTATCAAATTCTAGTGTCTGAACGGCTGTACCTGAAGTCATACCAGTCCCAAGCGCCGTCCAGGTTGTACCTCCATCCGTTGTTTTGGCTATTCCGTCGGCTGCGGCAACGCCCCCGGCATCTGTGAACGCACCACAAACATACATCGCCCCGGCTGCATCAAAAATAATATCCCAAACCCTTGCATTTATTCCGGTGCCAAGCGATACCCAGGCTGTACCATTCCATTTTGCAAGATAAGCGGTATTGGCAACTCCACCCATTGCGGCAAAATCACCACCAACATAAATACATCCATCGGTGTGAGGCTTGATAACGCGAACGGTATCAGCCGCAGAAGATGACCCCGTTCCCATTGCCTTCCACTGGCCGTCTGTGTCACGATAGCCAATATTCTGGAAATTCGCCACCGAAGTCTGATACCCTAAACTTACCGCCTGATTCCCGTCACCCTTGATATACGGGCTGTTGGTCTGGAATTGCAAGGGGATTTCTTCATAGCCGAATTCCTGCCAGTTGCCCTCCAACCCACCGGAATACTGGCATTCAATCAGGCACGTTTCTGCGGCTTCGTTTGAAGTTGCGTCAAGTCCCCGCCATTCCATGACAAGCGGCTGAGGGGTGGCGGTCTTGCGGAAACTTATAGAATCCACCAGGGCATCCCGTAAGGTCAAGAAAGCGCCGGGGGTGGTGCCGTTCAATTCGCCCACAATCGAAAACGTGCGGTCGGTTGCGATTGTGTTCTGGTAGAAAGAGCCGCCCAGGTTGTGAGGCGTGGACTGATTCAGCACCGGGGGCATTCCCAGCCCCATAACCGAGATAGCGGGTAGCGAATCTTTCAAGCGGGTGCGCGTGCCGCCCTTGCGTGTCTGTCCAGAGCGCCAGGAGGTAGAGGCATTCCATGCGCCATTCCAGCCGAAGTCTGTTTGACCAGGAATAAAGCCAACATAATCCCCGTCAAAGTAGGTTGATTCCGTGCCTTCTTCAATCAAACAGCCGTCAACGTAAAAATCGCCCGTAGTGGCTGCGAGGCTGTAACCCCGGCCAATGATGAATACAAAGTTACCTGAAGCCGTGGCGGTGTAGGTGGTGCATCGGCGCTGCCAGTGTCCGTTACCTGTCCAGGTGGTCGGCGTGTTCACCAAAGCAAAGGCGGTGGTCATCACCTGCGATAGATACGATTCCCCATTGATTGTCATGACGTCAATGGAGAACGAATATTGCACCGTGTCAGTCAGGGCGATGGTGTAGTAAACGTAGGCATCATCCGAGGTGGTGGAAGGTGTGACCTTGCAGGAGTAAGCGCCGCGCCGCTGTTCGGTTGTGCTTTGGGCGATGCTGGATTGAAGTGCGGTCCAGCCGGTCACACCGTCAACAAAGGCGGGATTCGTGCAAAGGTTGGTTGCTGCCTTTGGCTCGTAAATGTAGAATTCAAACGTGGTGAGTGCCATTATTGTAGTAACCTCGCCATTTCATAAGCCTGCTGTACCGATTGTGCGCTGGCGTTTCCGCTGTAATTGAAGTTGAAGGTGCGCTTGTCAACCTGTTCGCTTTTAGGGACTACCACCACCCGCTCGCCTGATTCGACGTAAATCGGTCCAAAAGAATCGTTAGGATAGCCGGGGGGTACAATGAAGTCGGTGCCTTTGGCGTAAAATTGCGGGATTTCTTCGGGGACGTACCCAGTACCGCTGCCCTGCGATCCTACATTGTGGAAGTAGGTGGTGATGGTTATTTCTTTGCTGGTTGGTATTCGCTCAATCGCTAAACCCAAAGCGTCGGCTTTGGCGGCCGCGGCTTCAAAGGCGGCTATTTCCTTATCGGCATCGGCCATTAGAGCAACAGCCAAATCAGCGGATTCCTGGGTGATAATTCCCATATCTACCCCGGCTTGCATCGCCCAGTTGAATTCGGCTTGCGTGTACCCGTCTATCGCTAACTTGGCAACCATCATGTCCCAAACGATGCGCTTTGTGGCTGCGTCGTAAGCGTCGCCCGTCTTTGTCATCTCGCCTTGAATATCTATCAAGTCTTGCTTTGCGGCTGCGATTCCAGCTTCATCCGCCGGGTAATTCAATTCAAGGTTCGCTAGAGTTGCTTCAGCATCTTTGTATTTCTGGGTAAGTTCGGCCATCTTGTCGGTATAACCGCCCGTCAAGTCGGTGAGCTTCAGGGTCAAGTCAAGCTGCCCTTTTAGGGAATCAGATAGGTCGATTGCCGCCTGTGCAGCGGCTTCCATCTCTTGTTCTGCAAGTTTCTTGATTGACCCGGAAAGGTCACCAAAATAAACCACGCCCTCATCTGCCATTTGATTCAGGCCGTTCAAATCATCTTTGGCTGAAAAACTGGCTTCGCTCAATCCGCCTATCTCTATTACTAATTGTTTTAGCGCCTTGTCGTATGCTTCTCCAGACAGTTTCCCGTCAATCAGGGCATCGGCCATCCGTGCGCTCATCTCGTGAAACTGCCCGGTTTCCTGTCCGGCTTTTACTAGCCCAAGCGCATACTCTTTCCAGGTTACGGACGAATCTTCCAGCTTGTCGGATGTTTGCTCAAATTCAGTTTTCAAATCCTGGGTATAAGTGATAACCTTGAATAACCCACCCGCCAATTTAGTCAGTCCAGGAATAAGGGCTTGAGCAATGACGTTCTTTGCGCCAGTCCAGGCATCCGAAAGCGCATCTTGCGCCAAGCGCAATTCCTCGGCTCTGGCTGCGCTTTCCTTTGTGACAATCAGGTTTTTGTCTACGGCGGCGGTTGCCTGGGCGATTCCAGCCGCGCCCAACTCCATTAGCCGCCCCATGTCAGCGCCAGAGCGCCCGAAGGTCTTCAGTAACAGTTGCGCCTTTTCGGTCGGGTCGGTTAGTGCGTTATAGCGTTCCGATAATTTTTGCAAGCCGTCAATGCTAACATCGATCCCCTGGCGGCTGGCAATGGTGAAGGCGGTTTTCATTTGCTCTTGGGATAGACGAACATCATCCCCGACCTGTACCAATCGGCTGTACTGGTCAATGGCAATGCCCGTCAAGCGTGAGCCGTCTTGCATGGCGTTAGCATAAGAGATGTAAGCGCCGACGGTTTCATCCACAACCCGTTTTGCGGTCTGGAATACCTGATTGGCTATATTCATCCCTTGCGAGACAATAGACATGCCAGCGGCAAGGTTGACGGCTCCAGTATTCAGCCCGCCCATTGACTTGGAAACCTTTGTCAGTGGCGCAGTGGCTTTGTCTACCGCTTCTATAACTATCTGGACTTTTTCAGCCATTCCGCTCCTTCAGTATCATCTTGACAATCTTCCAGGCCGCCGGTTGATTCTTTATAAACTCGTCCGCTTTTGAACCGCTGCGTTTCCAAGCGCTCCAGGCATCATAGACGTTTTCAGCCATTCTCATTCGTTTCAACAGCCCGGCGGGTTGGTCAAGTTGCCCGCCCGCTTCAGGTAAGGCTCCGTAAGCCCTGGCGTTCCAGGCAAATTCCAACTCAACAGGCGGCGCGCCTTTGCCATCAGCACAATCCACCGCCGCCTGGATTAGTCCGGGGGGATTGTGAGCGCCTCCGCTACCGCTTCGTTGATTTTCTTGGATAACCTTACAACCTCGCCAGGTTTCATATCGTCAACCTGTTCAGGCGTAAGGCCGGGAATCATCCCGACCTTAGCAGCCGCCCGAACAATTTGCCCGGCATACTCCGGCGCGGATAATTCAGCCACCGGAATTTCGCGTAACAGGGGGAAATAGGCATCGATGTCACGTTGCCTTAAATCGCGCTTGATTTCCATTGTCATTCCTTATGTCAAAGCAGAAAGTTCGTTCACAACGGTGATGTCCAGTGACAGGGAAGTTCCGGCGCTATCGTACATGACCTTGAAGCTGCCCTTGATAATGTCGTTCCCGTCCATTTCGTCAATGGCGTCAAAGCTCATCCATTTGCCGTAGGCGTCAATGATTAGCCATTTGTTTTCGTACACCGTGCCGGTGGTGGTGACGGTTGAACCCTGGAATTTTAAGCGAATCCGTTGGGGGGATTCGGACCGCCATAAGACCTTCTCTGCGATGCTGATGGCATCATGCTCAAAGGTAATGTCCAACGTGGCTTCGGGTGCGGTCATTTTCAGAAACGAGAAGTAGGGCTGTGCTAATCCATCAGCCGTCCAGACTTCTTTTAGCCCGGTGTTGACTTTTAGTTCCATGCCCAACAGGGTATTCGAGCGGGCGGTCGTGCCAATAGCATCCGAGCTAACATCGATGTACAGCGTACCCCGGCTAAACAGAATCGCTTCTACTGTTGGGACAGTCAGAGAGGCGGTGAAGGCTTGCGGGGTGACTTCGCGCCCGCGCCAGGTGGTGGACAGTTTCAGCGGTTCCCCGCCTGCACCTGATAACGTAAATTCAGGGACGTGAGCATATTCCATGACTTCCGCGCCTGAGTTATCCCCGCCTTGCAGGGTGTAGGTGGTGGGTGAAGTCGGGGCAAGTTTTGCGAGGGAGTAAGCGTAGATATACGCAGTTCCTGCACCGTCTTTCACGCCAGCGATATTATCAATGCCAGCGTTCAGGGTGTAGGGAAATTGCTCAAATGAAGCCTCTGATTCAAATGACAATTCCCCGCCAAGTTTTGCGGTGCGGGTGTTCTGGTTTCCCAGGAATGAACCCACGTCGCCCATTTGGTTCACAATTTCACGGGTATCCTTCAGCGTGCCTTCTCCAATCAGGATATTGGTCGCTGCCTGGATCACGCCCGCGCTTGAACCCTCCAGGCCAATTTGTACTTTTCGTAGTGCTTTCGATCCAGCCATTGTCTAACTCCTTTATGAGAAGGCTGCTTGAATTTTCACGTTTTGAACCGTGAAACGTAACCCTAATGTGTCCTGTCCGCCGTAGTTCATAGCGATTAGCCCGCTACATGAGACAGGGCCGCAGGTGGATATATTCCCCCCAAGCGTGGTATCTTTTAGAATATCGCTTGGGATTGATTCGTGGTACGTCATTGCTCTTTCGGCGTCGCGGGGTAAGTCTTTCCGCGCAACGTGCAAATCTACAATGATTGAACCCAGATATTTCAACATTCCCGCAGGTTCGCCCGTTCTGAATTCACCCGACCCGGCATAAGCCACCACGAAAGGAAAGGCGGTGGCATCCTCCGGGGGATATTCAGGAGCCGAGCGGATTCCGGCTATCCCGCTGATGGTGTTTTGAATGTCCTTTATGGCTTCGGTTATACTTTTCAAATCAGCCTCTTGACGCCCAGCAACATCAGTTCTACATCCGGGTCAATCTTGGCGATAGGCTGCATCTGCCCCATTTCAGGCGAGCCGGTCACGCCAAAGGGTGCGTCTTTGCGCTTGAAGATTCGGGCGGCCTGAATCAGGCAAGCCTCCCTTACAACGTCCGGGTGTGAATCCGTTGCGTTATAACCAAAGCGCCCGGTTATCTTTACGCCCTTCCGCACGCCTTCAGGAAAGGCATAATCGCCGTAGGGTGCCAATTCAATTCGGGTGTAAGGCTTTCCATCCAGAACGGCGTTATCAGGTAACAGGTCGTAGTCTGTGGCCGCCCAGGTGTTCTCGTACGTCCGGTCGCCATCATCATCCGTTTGCAATGTGGTGATGGATAGCAAATCATCTGTGTACAGAACATCCCCGAATTCAGCGGTATAGTAGCGGGTTTCATCCGCTGTGGTGGAGTAAAATCTACGCCCGGTCATTGCGTCAATGGAGCGGCTTACGCCCTGCACTACCGCTTCCAGAATCGTGTCATCCTGAAAGTCGTAAATATCCAACCGGGCTTTGAGTTGCGCCAACGTGCAATAACCAGCAGTAATGGTCATGTTTTACCCCGCGATAAAATTGAAGGTCAAGGTCAAGTCATCGTCAGCGGTGCGGGCGGCGCGTGCCACCACAAAGCCATAAAGGTCATTGCTGCCCAGCGGGCTACAAGCCATTGACAGGGCGTTGGCTTGTCCCACGCAGTTATCGTCAAACTGATAAAACGTGGTAATTGAGACACAGCCAACAATATTTCCGAGCAAAGCGTCAGGCACAACCATAGCGCCATTATCCACAGAAGTGGTGGAGGCCATCGATGCGTCACAGATGAAAACGTCAATGTTTGTCGCCAGGGTGGAAGTGTCTTGCACCAAAACACTTTGCAAAATTGGATGGTTACAACCGGGGAATCGCACGCCCGCAAGGGTGAACGGCGCGCCCATTAAATCCCCGGTTGCATAGATAGCGGTCGAACAATCTACCGTTGCGGTTACTTTCATTTCACAACCTCCGTGACCTGTAGGGCGCTTAGTTCGTCCAGCTTTTCATCGCCGGAAGCTACCACGAGCCTTTGGTCAAATTCGTTTAGATAAAACACATTCTCTTGATACAACCCAGACTGTATACCTAATTCCTGCGTCAGCTTTAGTACCTCATCCAGGAAGGATAGGGTCTGATTTCGGGCCGGCAGTGACCCGCCTTGAATCCAGGCATTGAAGACGTACTCCATCTTGCCTGTGGTGGCGTAGACTTGCATCCTTAGCGGTTCGGCATCGCTTTGGGCTTTGGCGGCGTGCCATTCGTACTCTTGGCGGTGGATTGTGTCAGGCCGTTCACTTAGCCGCTGTGCCGTGCCTTGCTTGCCAATCAATGCCCCAAGTTCCTGGTAAGCCTGTTTTGCCTCGGTGAGCAATTGCGGGAAACGCTTGACTTCCTTGTCAATTCCCATGAGGATGTCAGACAAGGCGGCATGTAACCGGTCGCAGCGTTTCTTCAGGGTTGGTAGGTAAGCCTCGTGAATCTCAACCCGCTTTTTGAAATACTCAGAACCCACGCGGGGGTCTTCGTCGTAGCCGTACATCTTGCTTTTGAACAGGTGTTTCCCGCCTTCCATGATTCGGAAGTTATTGCCAAGCATTCCCTTTGCCACACCGACCCAGTAGCGCCAGCAGTTCGCTTGAAAGGTGTATTCCGTGTTGCTGGACAAGTCAATCGCCCAGGTGTGGATTTCCTTATACCCAAGAAACAGGCCAAGCGCCAGGATGTAGGCCGGGGATGACGTGAAGTAAAAATCTTTCCCGTTCGGCTTGGCGGGCGGCCAATCTTCCATTTCCTTCAGCGGGTAGCGCACGCTATCGGGGACTTCCGGGTCAATGTCCTGCATCCAAATCGGGATGCCGTGGTTTTGCTGTAACCATTCCCAGTGATTCATATTGCTGATACCGTTGGGATTGTGGTAGGTTTCCGGGCGGTGGATATTGAAGCTGGCGGTATAGCGCTTGCACCAGGGGTACTGAGGCGCTTCGTTTATCACCCACACATCGTAGGATTCGTCATCCCACGGCCCAAGTTCGCGGGTTTCTGCGTGGCTGCCAACGATGGCAAGTTTGTCTGAGGTTCGTTCAAAAGTGTGTGTCGAATTTTTGTTCATGGTTTCCTGTGCCTGTGCTTCTGGTTGGGGTGGGTGAGTGGTTAGCCCACCCACCCGGCCCCAGGAGGAGAGGGAGAGATTAGGCGGTGGTAGACCGCATGCTGGTTTGTGCGTGTTTTGCCACACCAATGGCGATAGCGTCCAGATTGGTCACGGCGTTATCGGTGTCCGGGGGAGTGATAACCAGGCGAACCCAGCGGGCGCTTGGCACGTCGGTTTCAACTTGCGCCGGGTCCACATCCACAACCAGCAGGCAGCCAGTCGCAGCCGAGGTCAAAGCGGCCACATCGCTGGAAGCGCGCTTGGTCACGTCGCCCATTTCGTCAGCGCCCAAAGCGGAAGTCGAAAGGCGATAGTAGAAGCCAGCGGCAGTACCGACGGCTGTACCGGCGGCGGTGGTGACTTCGATGGATACGTCCCAGGTGTCGGTCGCAGCGGATGAACCAAACTCCGTGATGTTCGCAACGAACGTCACGTGGTTCAGGTCCAACAGATCAACGTATTGGGTGTAGAAAATACTGGAGGCGGTGTCAGCGCTCAGTTTTCCGGGAATAAAGTGGAGGGATTCGGAGAGGTTCATTTTTAGTTTCTCCTTTAGGCCGTAGCGGTGGCTAAGGTCACGTAAGGGCTCAAAGTGCCGCTACCCTTGAAGGGGGTCAAAGCGGAAGCCCAGAGAGGCGCACCGTCCACGCGGTAGACAAAGCGGAATACCGATTCGTCTGAGGTGAAGTTGACGTGGATGCTGGACGCAGCCTGGACGCCGCCGTTATCAATCAATTGGTACTGCGAGGGGGACATCAGAACGATGTCGCCGACCGTGCCAAGAGCGGAGCAATATTCGCATTCGATGACGGGCCGCCCAAAGATGGACATAACTCCATCGGGGCCAAAGGAAGCCCAGCGGGCATTGGCATCATACGAATTTGCAAGAACCAGGGAATTCAGTTGTGCCATAACTTCCTGGTTGGCAAGCCAGATGTAATCCTTGTACTGGCTCCACCGGCGCGCCCACATGTTCACAATGTCAGCGGATGCAACCAGGAGCAGTTCGTTCCGCAGAACGGTTGTCAAAGCATTGGCGTTCAGGATACCCTGGGGCTTGCCAACGCCATTGCCTTCCACGATTGCATCTTCCACGCGGAAGCGCAATTCTTCAGGAGCCACACGGCCAAGCCACGAACCCAGGGTATTCACATCACCAAGGATTTCATCGGTAGCATAGCACAGCGCAGCGACCTTGTTCAACTTCAGGTCAACCTGGCGAAACTTGGGTTTACTGGCGGTGATGGCGTTAGCCTCGGCCACCCAGTAACCCAACACGCCACCCTGGCGGGAGCCATCGGCGCGGCTGGATTCGTCAACACTGTTGTAAATCATGCGATTGCCGCTGATCGGGTCGCGTGCGACGCGGGACAGGATGTTACCAGTTGAGTACATTTTCTCCATGATGCCGGAGGCATACTGGGGAGGAACCAGGAAGCCGCCATCGGTCGGTAAAAGTTCACCGATTCCGGTCGGGGCTTTGGTTGCATAGAGTCGGCGGTCCATGTCGCGGGGTGAGAGGGCGGCATTTTTGACGCTCATGTAAAACTCACCGAGAGACTTCCACGGCTGGTCCGCTTCGTCTTTCGTTACGACCACATTGCCGTTTCCGTTGGTGGGCAGCTTGTCAGCAAATGCAGCAAGCGCCGTCTTAACAGAGCCGTCAATGAGGGTTTGGATTTCAGGAGTGATTTCCATTGGATTTTCCTCTTTGATTGGTTGAATAACAGGTGTTGAAATAACCGCCTTGACCGCTTCGCCTTCGCTTGCCGGGGCATTACCTGCCCCCTCTGGCTCACCTTCTGGCTGTTCGGCTTTGGTGGGAATCTCCATGAGAGATTTCAAGGGAACCGCAGAATTACGCGGCTCGGCTGGCGTGGGAGTTAGGGAACCCTCGCCAATAATCCAGCGTTTAATCCATGACACGGGCGCATCGGATTTATACTCACGCTCTACCAGGTGAGACAAAGCGCCAGATGACCAACCGAGGGACTTGACCTTTTTAGCGATAGCCTGGTCATACTCATCCCGGTTGTAGAGAATGGCATCCATTAGCAGCCCTTGATCGTCAAGAGTTATTGACCCCTTGCCAATTTTCCGGGTGATGGTGATGGTGCCACCCTCGCGGGTTTTCATCGGCTGGCCGTGATTGAAATAGACGGGCAGGGATTGTGTTTCGCCCTCATCCATGCCAAAGTCTGTGTCTTTCGTGAAATAATCGCCAGTCAGGTCGGGAGTAGCCTCGTCCGAGAAGCGCACAAGATAACCACCAACGTGAACGCCCTTGTCTGTTTCGCCCAAGAATTTGATTTCTCCCCCAAAGGCAACCACCGTTTCATCCAGGCTCAACATGTGCCGGTCATCCTCGGTCGGGTTGACTTCCGGCTTGTCTTCATCGTCTGGCTCTAATTCCATCGTGGTATCGTGGATTTCCTTAGCCTTTGCCCGGATCGCCCGGATGCGCCGTCGGTCGTCTGTGTTGTTTCGGTTGCCTGTTTTGATAGATTTAACTGTTGCCGCCCATTCTGTTTTTGATTCAACCTCTACCCACTCAGAACGCGGAGCTATTTCTACCGATTCCCCCTTTACGATAATACTTGCGCGATAGTATTTGTCGTTTTCATAAACGATAATTGCATCGTCAAAGTATTCAACTACCCACGGACCACTTGGGCCGATAGAATCTGGAATAGCGATTGGTTGAGGCGGTGGATATATCTCGTTCCATGCCATCTCAATAGCGTTTCTTCGCAGTTCAAGATTAATTGATTTTCCAATCTTGATTTCATCTGTCATGGTTCACCTCGCAAGTAATAAAAAACCCGTCTGTCTGTTGACAAACGGGCGCAGGTGCGGCGGTTCGTGATTTTCGTTATGCCGGGGCCAAAGGCGCAGGCTGGTGGGGTGTGATTATCCTATTTGCAGAAACGGCGTTCCCGGTTCAGGGCTGTAAATCCCGCCCTCATTTTCTTTGATTAGGTAGCGAAATGTATAGGTGTCATCTTCTTGCTCGTCCTGATTTTCAACTTTCTGAACGCTGAAATAAGGGACGCTGAATTCGTCATGCACGCCATAATCATCAAAATCAAAATTGTAAGTAAAAACCATCATGTCAGACGGGAACTGCTTTAGTTCCTCGATTATGTCGCCAACTGTTTTTATTTTACCGTCTATCATTTATCGCTCACCTTGATTGTGTTACTTGCTGAACTTAGAAATATCTCTTTCTGGTTCTTTGATTATGTAATGCGCTTTCTCCACCGATTCGATTATGTAACCGCGAATATGTGCTAAAACTTGATTCATGTCATTCGGCGTTGGATTTAATGGAATTGGTTCGCCGTACCATGTCGCCCGTGAATATATATTGCAGGTATCTTCCGGCGTCATTTCGCTTTCGTCTTTTAGGATCGTAACCGTGATAACCATTTTCATTTATCGCTCACCTTGATAGTCTTAGCAATGTCTATCCCGTAGCGTTTGAATATCGCCCGGATAATCATAATTATAGCACGCCTTATCTCGTTTACAAATTCCTCGTCTGTCATTTGATGCCCGCTTTACGAATACCTTTTTTTACCCCCGCCTCGAATTTGCGGAGAAGTTGCGTCCGGTGTTCTTTCATCCGTGTAGCGGTATCCTTCCAGCCCATCTTTTGATGTAACCTGTCTTGTTCACCTTCGCCCATGACAAAGGCGGCATAAGGCGTCTCATTGGCAACAATCTGATTCCGGCCCTGCCCGTAGGTCTTCCATGCCCGGCGTAGTTTCTGCGTTCTGGAGTATGGCAGCTTTCCTTGACTGGCTAAGGCGTGTACTAGCTTGAATTGCGCCCAGGATGAGTACCCTATTTTCACCTTACCACCCGGTGTAGTAAATCGCAGGTTCGGGAAAGCCCGGCTTCGCCAAATGTGCTGATAAGTCTGATACTCTTGCATTATATTCACAACATAAACGTTTGTTTCTTCTACGGCCATATCCTGAACAGCTAAGGGCAAGCGGGCAAGTTTCGCCGCCAGTTCCTTGTCGCCCATGATGTCGATGCCGATAAAATCACTTGCCATTTACGTTATCCCGTAGCCATCCATCAGAGTGAACACCCCGCCAGGCGTCCGGCGCTTCGTGGTGGGGACTAGTGAACACTGGCATTTATACCCGCCGCACCTGAGCATGTTTGTCTGTGGCAACCAGCCCGATTCAGTCCAGTTGTCCGACCAATCCACGCAGCCCGCTAATCTTAGGCAAGTCTCGCAATGTTCAGTGTCACCCATCACCCATTCCAACTTATTCCGGCCACAGGTCGCAACCGCTAAGGAAACGAGTTCATTATAGCGATTACTCCACATTGACACGCGGGCAAGCAGGGGAGCGATAGGGTTATTCTCTTTGTCAGCGGCGGCGGCTTCAATGTCACCCGCAAATCCTTCAATGGCGTCGATTTCCTGTTGGATTCGTTCATCCAACACATCCTGCCATTCGGGTTCCATGTCCTCTTGTGGGTCAAGGCCAAGAGAACGCATCCCTTCATTCCATGCCCGCCGGAATTGTTCCTCAATCAGGTAAACTTGTTTATCGATAAAAGCGAAAGCATCCATCTCGCCATTGTAGAAGTCTCGCACGGCGGCGCGTAGGGCTTGATCGTAGAAGCCCTGGGTTTTGCATAGCATATCCCAAGTAGCGTCTATCACCTTCGCCAGACGGTCACGCAAGTCGGAGCGTTTCAATCTATCATCTCCAAAGCGGGCTGTAAATCCACCAGGTAAGAATTAGCAAACTCAATCCGGCGCTTTGCGATTTCGATATATTCAGGATTCAGGTCAATACCGATAAAGCCGAACCCCTCGAATACCGCTGCCTTGCCAGTGCTGCCAGAACCCATGAACGGGTCAAGGATAATCCCGCCGGAAGGTGTAACCAGCTTGCACAAATAGCGCATCAGGGCGGTGGGCTTTACGGTGCTATGGAAATTAGTGAGCGGCAGCCAGTTTTCTTTGTCGCTTATTGTTGACAGCATTTGAGATACAACAAGATTTACACCACGGGCTGATTCCACTTTTCCGTTTGTAGTATTCTGTATCAACAGGCTTGATTTCCCCGCATTTTCGGCATGGCTTCCACCATTGCCCGTCCCTGAGTTCACAGCCTGAATGAATTCGTTTGTGAGTGAGGGCGTCCACGAGTTCAAGATTTGCGATGTCGTTATTTTGCTTATTGCCGTCAATATGGTGGATAAAATATCCGACTGGCACAGCCCCATGATACTTTCGCCAGACTCTGCGATGAGCCATATCACCGCTAATCCTGATGTAACCTTTTGGAGTGATATTACCATCTCCGTAACCACGTCTTTGCATGACAAGCCTCCCAAAAGAGATTTGTCACAATTATACTTTACTGTACACGTACCGTCAAGCCCGATGTTTCTATCAGACTTTGAACTTTTCGCGCAGTAGAAAAAGCGGGCGGCGCTGCCGGAGGATGGCTCGTGAGAAGCCGTTACTGGGTTTCCATTACCAAATACACCGCCAAATGTGCATTGTCCAGACTTGAAGCCGCCAGTCTTTACATCCGGCATCAGCGCCAGCACCTCATCCGAGCCGTCATGGATGAAGTTCGCAGGCCAGCGACCTTTGTCGCCGCTTCCAATGGCAGCGGGCAAAGAGCCGTCGGGGTTTCTGCTTGCGCTAAAGATGCCGCCATAAGTACCGCCTGCCAGATTATCGCTTGTTGGTACCCTGCAGCCGTCCACGTTTATCGCCCCCGTCCCCCACGCTTGCACGTTCTGCGCTACGGTGCAGCCGAACGGCTTGCGGGCTACGATTATCGGCTCCCAGGCGGGCTTCAAGGCTGTACCCCAGCCTTCCCATTGTTTCGCGGCAGGCGTGGCGGGGGAGGTTGTCCATGCTGTTTCTTCGTCACTGCCTTTCTGTGTTCCGTATTTATTGCCATCGCCAAATGATTGCTTTCGTCCGGCAGAATAATATGGGTCTCGTCCCACCACTTCCCTACTCGCCCCGGCCTCCCGGTCTATCGCCTTGCTAACGTCATGCGACTTCGGAAATCCGCTGCCATATACCCACATGACACAATCTCGAATCTCCCAACCAGCATCCTCAATCGCAACCGCTAATCGGTGGAAGGTGCGAGTACCTCCAAAGGCTAACAGGTGCGCGCCGGGCTTTGCAACTCGCAGGGCTTCAACCCAGAAGTGTTCACCGGGTACGCCATGATCCCAATCCTTGCCCATGAAAGACAGGCCATAGGGCGGGTCGGTGACAATCGAATCGATGCTATTAGCATCCAATTCTTTCATCACGTTAAGGCAGTTGCCAAGTCTCAAGTCTATCAACTCGACTTCTCCAGTGCCAGGCGGGATAATCGCAGCTCGTTCACCAGGTCAGCAATATTCAACGGCTGAATATTAGACTTTTCGTTGAACGCTGATCGAATCGACGCTTCATCCGTTGCCAGCGCCAACGCCTTAGCAATCGCCTGATGTACCTCAGGCAAGATAATATCGGTGACGAATTCCACATTTGGTGACTTGCCCTTTTCTAAGGCCTTTAGAGCCTTACGCATCCAGCGGGACTTTTCGGCCTGTACCTCGTCATCATCAGGTTCGACTTGCTCAACCGGAACGGCGGGTACAGCGGGTTCGGCGGCGGGCTTCATCTGTTCGGCCATTGCCTCGCGGTTTTCCTGCTTCTTAGCCAGCAATGCCTCGAATTTGGCACGGGTATCGTCATCCATTTCGTAACCCAAAATGGACATGGCTATGTCGGCTTCTTCAGGGGATGTAAGCGCCTTGACTAGTGTACCTAAGCTTTGGGCTTTCTGATTCTCGTCTTCCTGGAAGGCGTCCAATCCTTCAGGCCGGAATACCATTTTTAGGCCGAGCTTGCTAAACACCTGCTCATTTAGCGATTCGGCTATTTGGTCGCATAATGGTAAGATAGTGCTATTCAGGAAGTTTAGCCAGTCCTGTTGTGCCGTGGCATAATTGGCAGCATCACTGAACAGGATAGCAAAGGGAATTCCCATAGCGGTGGCAATGGCTTCCTTTTCCTCGCGGGTGAGTTCGGTATTGGTAAGTTCGGAGATGCCCTCGCCAATGACCACGGGCTTCAGGTTCTTGCTGTTCGTGATGATGGTGCTGAACGACTTGCTAATACCAGCCGTCATGCGTTTCCACCAGGACAGGAATTCATCCCGGTTTTCTTTCTGCATCCCCTCGGCTTCAAACAGGGTGACTTTTACAGCGCCGCGCTTGAAGAACTGGGTCGCAAATTCATCCACGTTGTAAAGCACACCGGCGGCTTTGGCGGCGGCCAGGGCTGGGTAAGCGGACGGCGGGCCAATCTCAACCAGTGGGTCCTGCAGCCAGAAATATACAATATCCTCCGGCTTGGCTGCGATCTGATAACTTCCCGCGTAGCGTTGGAATCCAGTCAGTCCAAGAATCGGGTCAATGACAGGTTGCACCGAATTAGGCAGGATGTAGCGCAGCCCCTTTGTTTTCAGAGCGTTATACTCTTTCCACAGGTAAGCCTTGCCAGTCAGGAAAAGGGAGGCGGCAACCAGGTACAATAATTTCTTGGGGGACGGCAGGAACCCGACCTTGTTTTGCCAGTCGGTTGATACGTCAACATCTTCTTTGTTTTTCACCAAAGCGAAAGGAACGCCCGCTACATTGCCAGCCACAAGCTGAATAGAGCGAAACATCCAGGAGACGTTTTTGAAATACACGGGGATGGTATTATCATCTGTTTCGCCGGCGATAACCCAGCCTTCCTCTGCGCCTCCCCATAGGGTCGCCATTTTTGTACCGTCGTACATCATTAATTTATGTGCCATGTCACCCCGCCGTAAAGAACCAGCCCTCGTCTGTCATTTCATCCTCGTAGGCATAGCGCAGCGCATCTATGAGGTGGTTATTTTTATCCACTGGAATCGGCAAGGCGTTACCGCCCGCGTCCTCTTTCCACTTGTAACCCGAAAACTCGTTCCGGGTGTTAATACACTTTGAGTCAATAATGATTGTCTGCTGCTGTAACCACTGGATACCGTGTATTACTGAATCCTTGCCCTTTGCCGCCCCGGCCACATAAAGCCCGTAGGCTTGCAGCTCTGCGATAGACTTGGGTTCGGATGAATCCGCCTTCCAGTAGCCGTTACCGTCTAAAACCTTCAACCTGTCTGCAAGTATGTTATTGGTAAGCCCGGTCTCATACAATTCTTCAAAAACATAAATCTGTTTATGCGCCCGGTCGTAGTGCGTAACCACTCCCGCCGCCGGGTCGGATGCAAAGCCAAAATCCAGCCCGTGTCTGCGATTTACAAACTGGTTGCGAATCTCGGATAAATCCTCCACCCGCCAATTTGTAAAGATGACGTTCCCCAACACGCCCCAGTTACCCAGGGTATAAACCGCGTGGTAATACGGGTCGGATTCGTTTTCCAGGCGGTCAATGTCCTGTTGAGTAAGATAACGATTATCCCTGTAGGTGGTTTTCAGGATGGTGAGATTATCCGACCGATATTCTCTTTGGTCATCTGCCCAGGCTAGGTTTTCAAAGTACTGTTTGTAAATCCAGCTAGACCGTAAAACAGGATTGAAAGTAAGCACTATCCGCTTTGGCGTGGATTCGTCACCGCCGCGCTGCCGCTTTTCCAGTTGCTTGAGACTGGACAGTTCGGTCTCCGTTGCTTCTTCGATCCAAACGTCCGTGAATACGCCTTTGGCCGGGGTGATGGATTTCAGCTTCTCCACGTCATCTAAACCAGCGAATACAATTTGATACCCATTATCGCAGGTTATGGTCCCGTCTGTCTTGTTGACACTAAACAGACTTCCCACGCCCCAGGCGTTTATGACTTTGGTAAGTTCCTGGACTACGCTGCCTCGCAGGGTTCGTCCGACCTGCCTACACACAAGGAAGTTGCGCCCGCCTCGCATGACGTCTCGGATGTGTCTCTGTGCGATAAAGACTGACTTTCCAGAACTTGAACCGCCGTAGTAGATTTGTAGCCCGGCCATATTATCAAGGTGAGGTTTGTAGGCTTCGTTGTAGACTTTGCGGGATATGTTGACTTTGGCACTAATCATGTTCCTTGACTTCGATTATCAGGGAGCCGCCGTCCAGCCCGGTGATTTCTGTCTTTTCTGGCGGCTTGCCATAGGCATAAGCTACAAACGCTTGTTGTAGCCTGGCGTCTTTTGACTTCATCCAGGAGCGTAGTATCATCTCGGCATTGGTGGCCTTGTGTCCGTTTATGATGATTGGATTCCCTTGCGCGTCTGTGGCGACTTCGTTGGCCAGCTCAACCGAAAGAGACCGGAGGGCGTCAAACGTCTTCGGTCTGCCTTTGCGATTGATGCGTGGGTCGCCTTTGGTGAATTTCATCTGTTATCGGCCTGTATAACTGGCCTTCCTGTACTTTTCGCTGATAATGGCCGGCACGGTACAATCCCAATTGATTTGATGGTGAAGTCGAGGGTGATTACTTCGCATCAATCTTATTTGAATACTACCCGGAGAATACATTACCGTATAAAATGATTTGATATAAGTGCCAGAATCTAAATAAAGTTCGGTCATTCCGCCGCCCGTCTTTTGGCTGGCGTTTTGTTGAATAGCCAAAAGCGGAAACGTTAAGAATAAATTGCCTAAGCTCTGATACCAGGTGTAAGTATTTACGTCCTCGTTTATCCGCCCTACGAATTGAAACTGTCGGTCAACTGAACAAATAAAGGTATTCATACACTTACGGCGTCTATTCAGCGATTTGTCAATGTCGTTTGCTAATCCGCCTAAGAAATCCCCGCCCTGCGCAACCGCTATACTTTTTGCCGGAATTGACTTGTAATAATCTAGCAAAAGCTCGAATACCTCATTTAAGTTTTTTACATCTTCCTTGTGGATTGAATTAAAATGACTATCAGTTTTATATCTGAAATCTGTATAATCATCATCCAATTCCATAAAGTAGGTAAATCCAAGTTGACGGGCTATATCAAAGCAGGCGTTTCTGGCGTAGATTACCGCCCTGCGGTCTTGGAAGTTATCGCCCTCGTCGAACGTTTCAGCGATAGCGGATTTATCAAACATAATGACTTTATCGCCAAAGTTCTCATAATACCGCACCGCTGTTTTATCCTCGTTGTCTATGATGATATAAAGCGGGCCTGTATAGCCTGATTTCGCAAGGGTCTTATAAGTATCAACCTTGTCGGGTCGCCCGTGAGAGAGGATGAAAACTACAAAGTCCTTATTATCCATAATCCGCCAGGTATTGATCTGCTATTTCTTGCGATAGTTTTACGTAACCCAATTCAATCGCCCGTTCAAAGTCAATGATAATAAGCGCACTATCTTCCATCAGTTTTTGAACGTTTTCAGTTGAATGTGCGTAGTAATCAGCGATTCGTTTGTAATTCAGAACGGTATGCCGACGGGCTGCTATTCTCAGGAATTCTTTTTCGTCCTCTGGTAGGTCTGCGGCTTCAATCTCCGCCAGTAATTCGTTAGCCCGTTTATCATCGTATAAATCTTTTACGGATGGCTTCTCGCCTTTTGGAGTATAGATTGGAGCCTGAATATTCCTACTGTAATTCTCGTCAATCTCCCCTTCACTCCCTAACATATTTAGCAGGGCACTAACGTCCCGCTTCCACCCTTGCAGGGCTTCGCTGTCCATCCCCCACTCCATCAAGTCGGGCGCGCTCCATGAACTCAGACTATCCCAATCCCAGGAGCCAACCGCCCCGGCGTGCAGGGTGACAACCAGCCGCTTTTGTTCGTCCTCTGACAGTTCCCGGCTCGCTTGCCTCGCGTCCACCTGGTAATCAGCACCATGCGCGGCAAGCAGCACATTCAGCCGTTGGTGGCCGTCTAGCACTACGAGGGATGGACTAATGGCAATAGTCTGGACTTGCCCGAATTCCTTCCAGGATGCAAGCAAGCGTTTAGCCGCCGCCTTTGTGATGGTCTTCGGGTTTGCCGCCCAGGGCTTCAGATCACCCAGCCGAACGGTGGTATTTTTCCAGTTTATCGCTTCCAGATTAGCCTCGTTTTCTTCAGCATCCTTGCCCACGTCCAAAGCACCGGGGCATTGTCACGAACGGCGGGGGGAATCACTTGGCAGGACCTCGCTTTGTGATGGCCTTATTCACGGCGTCAACATTTGCGGCGGAAGCGGCGGCAATCCTGGCGTCAACTTTGGCATCGTGGTCATGCAATTCTTTTAGCACAGACTCAACCATGTCAAGGATTCTTTCGGTCAACTCCAGGCGCTTCTCGCCGTCCTCGCAATTTGCCTTGTTTAAGACCGTAAAAAAATCCCGCCACTCTGCATCCCTTTCCTTTATGGTTTTCAGAAAGATGACGACTACGATGATGACAGCCCCGGCACTGCCAAGATTCACGAGGGATGAAAGGGAGCTGGCGTCCATCGGCTACTCCGATAGGCGCTTCACCTGGGAGGTTTTCACCGTTACGGCGTAAGCCCCCTGGTTGGCGATAATGGCAAGGATAAAGATTTTCAGCAGGCCGATTAGCCCGGCTTTGTTGCAATCGACGGTCACGCCGATTTCAGATCCGTAACCGGCGCAGGATAGGCCAAAGATGGCGCCGGATACCACGAACAGCACGCCCACCATAATCAGGCGCTTAATGTCCGGTGACTTGGCGGCAAACCAGGTATTCAGGCCGGGAAAGTAGGAAAACAGGAGCGATAGGAAAGCTCCGGCAATCAGGATGAGGGTGTCAGTTGTCATGGGGATTTACCTCTGTTCTTTTTCCAACATGGACTCAAGGGAGTAATGAGGATGACGCCGTTCAAAGTCAACTTCGGATTGATGGCTTGACACCATCACCCGAACAAAAGGCGGCCACTGGCTGCGCTTTCTGCCGTATTTAGCAGAGCAGGCGCAGCAAAGAGGGCCATGAGTAGGAATTGGGTTTTGACAGACGGCGCATGTCCTCATATCAGATAATGGCATGGGAGCCTCGTTTTGTTAACTATCAATTTATTCCGTATCCCGAAAGTCATCATAAATCGTTACTGTCTGGAGTCGGCGCAAACTTCTCTTTCCCTTGCCCGTTTTATCAGGTAGTAAGCCGCTGGTTTGCTGATTCCCATTTGCTCGCCAATCTCCCGGTAGGTGTAGCCAACAGCCCGCAGGTTAACCGCCTTCCGCTGGCGTGGGGTCAATTCCGCCAGACATTCGGCAAGCTCAAGGTTGGTCTCCGCCTCGCGAATCAATTCACACCCGGCCAGACAAGCAAGCCGATTATGATGATTAGCACGGTCAGGAAGAAGGCCAGAATGGTCATTCGATTACCAGGGCGTCGAAGGTTTCAACAACGCTCCATTTATAGTTGTCGCCCGTCTCGTTTCTGTTGCGCCCATCGGACACTTTTTCATAAAATTGGCTGTGTCTCCACTTGCCGTCATTATACAAGTATTCCGCATGAACAACCATCACCTTTTCAGGCTTGAATGAGGCGTCCATGTCTAACATATCCAATTCGTGATTGTCGTCTGCATATTGAATCATAACCCTTGTTTCGCCCGGCAAAGTCCGCAAGTATTCAATCAACTCGTTTATTGTCATTCGTCCTCCTCCTGCATGTCTGATTGTATCTCAATTTCGTCACGCACATCATCAAACGACCGCTTTATGTCCAGCCATTCACGCACGCTCTCGAATAACTCCCCGCTGTGAACCATGTCAGCGGTTCCGGCCATGACTGCGTAACCGTGAAGGGTGGCAAGGTTCATCTTGCGCAAGTCTCGCTCGATTCCGCTCCCGGTGGTGTGTCCGCTTTTGGTCCAGGTGCCGCCCTGAATCTCAACCAGCAGGCCAGAGATCAGGAAGTCCCAGCGGTATTTCCTGCCAGGTGCCGCCCGGTATTCGCGCTCGAATTCGATGTTCGCGGCGCGGAGCTGCAAGGCGAATTCATCTTCAAGGGCGGAGCCATAGCGGGGTCTGGTTTCGGTCATGCTGCCACACTCATTCTCTGGGGGTATCCGTAACGCCCGGTTACTTCCCAAACGATTGTACCACAGCGCAGGCGCAGCCCCGGCGGCAGGTTCCCCGCCTGAAGTGTGTTATACACGTCCGAACGGGTAAGCTCTGAAAATCGAAAGTCAAGGTAATCCTCTTCCGGCGTGTTGAATTTGCGTACATGCCCGGCGTACCTGTACAGCTTTTCCGTGCCGTCTTTTAATGCGCGCTTTTCAGGGTGCCGTTCTTTCCACGCCTTCCGGTTGCAAGCCTGTGAGCAATACTGCTTTTCTTGTCCGGTTTCCTGGGCGAATTCTTTATGGCAGACTTTACAGCGGCGCAGGATTAGGATGCCCATTAGTTCACCATCCTGTAATCGGTATCGCTGTTCTTTATGACGGTGCCTTCCATCAGGCGGCTTACAATATCATGTCTGATATTTACTGGATCGTTTGCAATAACGACCGTGCCGAGTTCATCCTTGCGGCGGTATCGGTTATCAAAAAACATGGATAAAATTTCATCCACCCATTCGGTCGGGCGCACCTTGTCTAATTCGTCGATTATCAGCACCCGCACGGATTGTAAGCGATCCAGGCGGCGCATTGCAGATTCATCCTTGACCTTCTCTGAATACCCGTCTCGGATATAAGCAAGCATGTTAGGCCCGGTGACATAAACGGTCTGGTATCCTAAATCAACCAGGCGATTCACCATTGCATAAGCCAGGGTGGTTTTTCCTACGCCGTTGTTACCGTGAATAAATAAGGTGCCCACCGGGTCTTTGACGAACGTCTTCCCTGCCTCGATCATCTTGCGCGTGCCGCCGCCGGTGTTCTTAAATACTGGCATTGGTTGATTCCGCTGAGATTCAGTAAGTCCACAATTCAGGCGGTATTGTTCTTTGTCTTTTTCGGCCTGACAAGAACACCTATACATTTTTCCAAACATAGGGTCGGTTATTGCAAGCTCTTGGCTCAACCAGCCCACCCCCTTACAGATAGGGCATTCGTTAGAATTCGATGTCATTCCCGTCATCCTCCGTTTCAAATTTCTTGGCATCTCTCTCACTGGCCGCCATTACCATATCATGATTTAATTGCTGTTCTGCAAGCGGCCTGCCACTACGAGGGGAAGTTCCTCTACCTTGTGGCTTTGTCTTTTCTGATTTGAATCCCTGAGAATTCCATCTAAAAAGGATGGCCCTTACATATTTCAAGTTACGGGCGTTGCTCTTTACTGCCTCTCGGATTGCTTCTACGACCCAAAGTTCTGTGTAAGTCTTTTCCAGGTCGTCAAGTTCATCCGCTATCATAGGGGTTAGAAGCCCTATGTTTTCTTCATAAACTTGATAAACATTTTTTCTTTTTTCGCCTGTAGTAGTAGTAGATTTAATTTCTGTAGTAATTTCTGTTAAGGAATTTACACAGGTGTCAGATGGAATTGACAACCGTGTAATATCGATTTGACAAATTTGTAATATCGAATTAGTTAGCTGTTCGATGTTCACTCTATAATGCGTGGTGGGCGATCCATTCGCCCGGTGAATTTCGGTTATTATCAGCCCTGCTTCTTCCAGTTTATCGGCTGCATATCGAACCTGGCGCGCCGTTATTCCTAATTCGTCTGCAAATTCCTCGGCGGTCTTGTAGAAAAACCCATCCTTGCGCCCGGTCTTGTCGCTCCAATAAAGGCACTGTGACAATATAACGGCTTGCGCTAAGTCTCCTGTTACTTTCACAAAAAGTCTTGGGATTGTAATGACGTTCTTTTGGCCGCTAATCTGCTTTATTAGCTCAAAAAAATCATTTTGCGCGCTCATATTTCGCTCCTATAAAAGACTACCCCGACTGAAGTCGCAGCTTCAGCCGGGGTAATACACAAATTAGGCGGTCTGCGAACCACACAGGAATTATACCACAATCCCCGCCGCGAATCAAGCAGGTCATACCCACTCCCATTGAGCCGCGAAGGCATCGGCAATTCCCTGATAGGTTCGGCTGCGTTCTTTGCCCCGATTAGGTCCAGGTGGCATTCTGTGAATCCTATCATCGCGCCCGCTTACGATATCCGTAGGCACCAACTTTGGCAGGTTCTTCAACCAGAGGCAGGTCGCCTTCGTTTCTCCGTGTCCAAACATCCACGGCTGAATGATCTGGTCGGGCTTGCGGATTCTGGTTGAAATCAGGCCGATTGGATTTTCAATAGCGATTTTCTTGATTGGTGCATCCATCAACCGCTGAACGAATTCCAGGGCTTCTTCTTGTTCCTGTTTCCGATTAGCCCACCACCGTGCGCCGCTTACCGCCAGATAAGTACAGGGCGGATGCGCTATCATCAAATCCCAGTGATCCAAGTCTAAAATATCCATAATGTCGCCCTGATAGTGTGGACCCGGCCTTTCGCTTGGTAACTTGTCGCAAGATAGCACATTATGTCCGCGCTTGATAAACGCATCCCTGACAATACCGCTGAATTCACACGCAACTAAGACGTTCATCACCCCACCCCCGGCCAATACAGGATGCCTACCAGGATGAACAGCACAGCCAACACGAACGCTAACACGGTGTAGAGCATTAGCGTCGCCTCCCGCGCTTGATGTTTTCGAGGCTGTTAAATAATATGTCACTCAGAATATAGGACACGACCGGGAGTCCGATTATAACTGCCAGCAGAAATAAAACGCTTTCCATCACTTCACCTCCGGGGGTTCGGGCTTTGGCCTCCAGTATAACCCTGATGTACCCAGCGAATAAAAACCACCCCAAACATGCAGGGTATTGGCGGCTGTAACGTATCCCTCTTTTGAACGTTTCCAACCCTTATAAAACCAATCTACAATTTCCTTTTCTTCCGGCAGTCGTTCCCCAACCGGAATCCACCTGGCCGCCTCACGCAGCCGCTTATTTTCTTCCTGCAATAGGGCATAGTCCTCGCGCCATACACGTATTTCCTCACGCAGCCGGGCGATTTCGTCTTTCAAATATTCGATGCAGTGAAATTGAACGTGCGCCTCGAATTTTGAAAGACCCTTACCACATAAAGGACAAGTTTTATCTATCACTTTTTCGATCATCTCGTCTCCTCCGGGGTTTCGGGCAGGGGCATCCAGTGGGTGACATCATCTTCGTCAAAAGTTCCCCGCTGAAACCACACGATACAGACTGGAAATTCTGGACATAACACAAGATAATCTCCAGCATCTTTTGGCAACCGTTCTTCAACCGGTATCCACCGCGCCGCCTCACGCAGCCGGGCGTTTTCGGCATCCAACCCCTTCACATCATCCACCAGATTCTTCTTGGCTTCCTCGAAAGCTCGGTTCCAGTAAGCATATTGTTGCCCGCCATACCCGCCTGAAGCGCTCAGGTTGGTGACGTTCTCACATGCTTCAATTAAGTTTTTCACCCTCTGCTCAATATCCATCTCACCCTCCCGAGGTAATTTCATTACCTGGCTTTATCCATCCCCGGTCTGCTGGATGGACATACTGCCCGCCGCCGCCGCCAAGTGGAAAAACGCTGCCTTGAAGCAGGTAGTTTATTAGTGACGCCAATGCAGATTCAATTGTTTTACCAGTGCCAGTAACGTTGTCATCTCCGTTGCTTACAACGGCCAAGAAAATACGCTTCTGATCATGTCCATCAAAACTGGACATGATCTGCAAAACCCAATCACCAGGGCATAATCGCTGTGCAACTACCAGTAACTCCCATGCTGATTGCTCAATGGCATGATAATGCCCTAATACTCGATTTTGATATTCGTCTAACATCACTCCTCCTCCGGTTTTCTAACCCAGTAAGCTGCGCCTTGATAGGTCAAAACGCCATGAGCACCAGCTGGAAATTTCCCGCTATCCACCGGAATCCACCTTGCCGCCTCACGCAGCCGGGAAATTTCTTGCTCAAGTTCAAAGTTTTCATAGGCAAGATT
>ERZ869929.416-NODE-416-length-27156-cov-5.634958_pt1 | contig 27156 bp, 20 predicted proteins | sample MGYA00579312_ERZ869929 | MGnify/ENA primary metagenome ERZ869929 (study PRJEB32216, sample SAMN09231818) | wastewater metagenome | place: USA: Maryland | collected 2016-08-09 | study: EMG produced TPA metagenomics assembly of the PRJNA472060 data set (Reclaimed... | reverse complement strand
CGGAGTTATTAGATTTGTATCAAAGAATGGTTTAATGATTAAATATGATAATAATAATTATAAAGTTATTAAAATATAATAAAAATATATTTTATATCGCTTTTTTAAATTAAACTATTTATAGTTATAATTTAAAAATATGTCTGAAAGAAAAATTGCGTATAGTGTTAGAGATTTTGCTGGTCTTAGAGAAGAAATAGTTAATTACATTAAAAACTATTACCCTGATGTTGTTAAAAACTTTAATGATAGTAGTATTTTAAGTGTTTTAATTGATATTAATGCAGGTATTGCAGATAATTTACATTATCATATTGATAGAAGCGCACAAGAAACATTTTTAAGTTCAGCAACACAACGTAGTAGTTTATTTAATTTAGCAAAAACATATGGTTTTAAAATACCAGGAAATAGACCTTCTATGGCTATTTGTGATTTTACAATAAATGTTCCTGTAAGAGGTGATAAAGAAGATACAAGATATTTAGGTATATTAAAAGCAGGAACAAAAATTATTGGTGGTGGTCAAGTTTTTGAATTAACAGAAGATGTTGATTTTTCAACCTCAGTTTCAAATTTAGGAATACCAAACAGATTAAAAATCCCTATTTTTAATCAAGCAGGAACAATAGTTAGTTATAATATAATTAAAAGAGAAATTGTATATAATGGTGAAACCAAAATATTTTCAAAAACAATAACACAAAACGATGTTAGACCTTTTTATGAGATTACATTAGGTGAGCAAAATGTTTTAGATATTGTTTCAGTAATAACAAAAGAAACAGGTTTTAGCGCAATATTACCAACAGATAGTGAGTTTTTTGATGAAAATTTAAGATGGTATGAAGTTGATAGTTTGGCTGATAATAAAGTGTTTGTTGATACTGGTATAAAAGATAATGATGGTTATAAAAAAGGTAAATATATTGAAACAAATAAAAAATTCACAAAAGAATATACAGCAAATAATTTTTGTGTTTTAACTTTTGGTGGTTCAACAAGTGAAAATGATGTTATTAGTGAATATATGTTAAATGAATATGGTATCACAAGTAATAACATATTAAATAGTTTTGCGTTAGGTACAAGTTTAAAACCAAATACAACAATATTTATTAAATATAGAGTTGGTGGTGGTGAGCAATCTATTTTAAATCAAGGCGCTTTAAATTCATTAGCATTTGTTAATTTTGTTTTAGATGATACTTTACCATTAGCAAATAATGTAAGAACTTCTTTATCCGTTAATAATATAACTTCAACTTTTGGTGGAGCAAATCCTCCATCAGATGAAGAAGTTAGAAAATATATAACATATAATTTTGCTTCACAAAATAGAGCGGTTACCCTTAATGATTATGAAGTAATTATTAAAAAAATACCTGGTAAGTATGCCGCACCTTCTAAAATTAGTGTTAATTTAGATCAAAATAAGGTTAATATAAATATTTTAGGTTTTGATACAAATGGTTCTTTAACAGATGTTGTTAGTTCAACAATGATGGATAATATTGCGGATTATTTAGAAAATTATAGAATGTTAAATGATTATATTGTAATAGCACCAGCACAAATAATTGATTTAGGTGTTGAATGTGAGGTTTTTACTTCTAAAAACTATCAAACAACAGAAATAGCATTAAACATTAATAATAAAATTAAAGATTTTTTTAATATAAATAATATGCAATTAGGTAATAATGTTTATATAACAAATCTTATTAGAGAGATATTAGCAGTACCTGGTGTTATAAATTTAATTAACCTTAAATTCTATAATAAAACAAGTACCGGTTATTCTTCAACAATACCTTCACAAGGTGTTGATCAAGATGGTGTTATAAACATAATTGAAAATACATTATTCGCAAATAAAAATCAAATTTATAATTTAAGATTTCCAGAAAAAGATATAAAAATAATTGTTAGATAATGGAACAATATAAAATAAAAAATTCTAATTTAGATAAAAATATAATTATTAATTTAGAACAAGATGTTAGTTTTATTAAATCACTTACATTAAATTTTAATGATAGTGAAGAATATATTAGCAGAAATTCTGAATGGGGTGTTGTTGCTGGAAAAATAACAACAAATAATAATATTGGTATTCCTAATGCTAAAGTTTCTATTTTTATTCCTTTAGAAGAAAATGATAGGAATACTATCTATGAAGAACTTTATCCTTATACCTCTATTACAACAAGAAATGAAAACGGTGTTAGATATAATTTATTACCAAAAAAACAACAAAATAAAAATCATACACCTGTAGGAACTTTTTTTGATAATCAAGATATTTTAATTAGTGATGAGATTAAATATGTTTATAATAAATATTATAAATACACAACAATAACAAATGAAAATGGTGAATATATTATTACAGGTGTTCCTGTTGGACAACAAACAATTCATGTTGATGTTGATTTAAGTGATATTGGTTATTTAAGTGTTATTCCAGAAGTTTTGGTTGAACAAGGAATAGCAAATGAAAAACAATTTGATACAAATCCAGCCGGAACATTAAAATATAAAAAAGAAAATAATTTAAATAATTTACCACAAATAAAAACAATAAATAAAACAATCTTTGTTAATCCTTATTGGGGTGATCCTAGTTTAACAACAATTGGTGTTTGTAAAGTTGATTTACAAATTGATTATACATATATACCATATGCTTTATTTTTCGGAACAATTTTGGTTGATAATTTTGATATTATTGGACATTATCCTTTTAAAGTTAGAAAACCTGATAATGATGGTAATTATTCGCCAAGTGATCCTATTGAATATACTAGTGTTTTTTATAAGCATGGTGGTAAATTTACACCATTGAATATTGAATATAATCAAAAAAATAAGTTGTTAAAACAAACTAGATTAAGACACCATAATTGTACAATTAGAAAAATAAATAAAAATGGTGATACAAAAGATTATAATATTAAAAATGGTAATTTTATAATACCAGTTTTAATGTATGAGAAATATTATGTTTTAGATCAATTTAATAATTGGGTTGCTAATACAGAAAATAATGGATTACCAACACAAGGAACTTATAATTTTGAAATTAAAACCCAATTAGGTAGAAGAAAATATATTGAGATTAAAGGTTTTACCCCAACATTATTAGATAATAATGGACAATATTCAAATACAGAAGGATATTTTGCAAATACAACTGATAATAATAAAATTATTAGTGAATTAAGCGAAGAAGGTTATACTGAAACAGGTTTAGGTTTGGTTGTAAAAAATCCTGGTGAAAATACTAATATAATACCATATCAAATTATAAACACTAAACAAGATATGGAATATTATAAAACAGAAAATGGTAATAATCCTAAGTTTGGTATATTTAAATTTGATTTACCAAATTTAACAGATAAAACACCTAAAATAAAATATTATACAATCTCAAATAGAAACTATGGTGTTTTTAATGGTAATAATACATTATATCCTAATTATATTACCACTAAAAATTTACCAGCAAATGATGGTTGGGAGATTATCTCTACAACACCATTAACAAATATAAAAGCATTAAAAGTTGCTTCAGCGTATCATTGGCCTTGGTATATAGCCTCATTACCAGATGATGTTGGCGAACAACAATTTTATTATCCTAGTATAGATAATTTAAATCAAAAAAACTTTGGTAATGATTTAAGTGAGGTTTATTCTTATTTTGGAGAAGGTAATATTTGTCATGGAAATGTTGTTCTAAATGCTATTAGAACTGATAGTGATTTGTTAATAACAAAAGCGGATAATAGCACCGCACCACAACCTTGGTCATATGTACCAGGACCATTAACAACAAATAGAGATAGCAATAATACTAGTTATTATCCAAACTCAAGAACAGGTTATAATATATTATTAACAGAATTATCTATTGATGTAATTAAGGAATTAGAAACTAAATTAGTTGGTAAAACAACCTCAAAAAATAATAACAATCAAAAAATTTTAGATCAATATTGGTTTTTTGGTAGTAAAGTTTCAACAAATGTTAAAAATGTTGAAAGTTCTTTTGAAAAATTATTAGAAAAATTATGGGAATAATTGTTAAAAAAAGTAATAAAAAAATTAACTTTAACATCTTTCTTGAAAGAAATGAAGATATATTAGAAGAAAGTAATTATGTATATACATTAAATCTTCAAGAACGTTATACCAGTGATCGTAATAATTCTAATAAATATCGTTTATCGGGAAGTTTAAATTTAATAACATTTAATAATTTAAGTATTGATGATATTGTGAATAATTATATATTTGAAGTATATTATGGTATAGAAAAAACTAAGTTATTAGGATTAATGGTTAAAAATGAAAATCTTAATTCAGAAATTAAAACATTAACAACAAAATATAATTATGAAAATATTGAATATAATGATATAAAACATAATTTAAATATTAATGATATAATTTATATTCATGAAGTAAAACAAACATTTGTTGTTAATAATATTATTTCTGATACTGAGTTTGAAATATCAGATAATTCATTATTATTAAATTATTCTTATTTAACAATAAGTAAAGTTGAATTAATAAATGATGTTTTAATTGAAACTGATTATTATTTATGTAAAGGTAAAAAATTAGGTGAGTTATTTCTAAGAAAAAATAGTTTTAATAAAGATATTTATAATAATAATTCTTATTTATATTTTAATAATTTTGAGTTGGATTTATCTAATTTATTGGATGAAAATGAATTACCAATAACAAACTTATTTATTAAAATAAAACATAAAACAAATAATGAATATTTTTTAAATAGACGTGTTTATACTGATGATGATTTGTTAGGAATTTTTTCTTTTAATAATTATAGTTTTGAATTTGGAATAAATCAAATTAATAAAATAAAAAAAGAAAATTTTTTATTTGATAGCATTATTCAAATACCAGTTAAAAAGTTTTTTAATACAACATTTGAAACTGATGATATTACTTTAATTGGTCCCAATGCTAAATTTATAAATAATTTAGGTTTATGGGTTTGGAGAGAAATTTTATTATATGGTAGTTTTGATGAACAAGAAAATTTTAACTATCCTTTTGTAAGTGGTACTAATTATATAAATAAAGATATAACATTAATAATTAAACCGCAAGATATAACCATATTATCTAATTATAATGATGTTAATAATTTAATTAATAATTTAAAAGATAAAATTAAAACAAAAGATATAAATAATCAATTTGAGTGTTAATATGAAATTCGAACTTAAAAATATAACAACAGAAAAAAATTTAACAATACCAATTAATTTAAGTTTTACTGAATTTGGTAGAGAAGATGCTATTAATCAAATAGCAGAGGATTTTTTATTAGAACAAAATAGTTTAATTGATTATGATGTTAATTTTTTCACATATAAAGATGTTAATAATAAAACAGATTTTGAATTTAATTTTTTCTTTAAAAAAACAATATTAAACGAAAAATATAGAAATTTATTAAATGTTTTTTTTACTGCTAAAAGTAATAATGAAGATTGGGTTAGTAGTTTAAATAATCCAACAACTTATATTGAGGATGAATATATTAATAGTTTTTTTCCAAAAATAAACCCTGATGTTTTAACAACAAAAATATTTGATTTTAATCAAATATTAACAACAAGATTTAATGGTTTAGAACAAATAACAGGAATAACAACACCAATAACTTTATTAAAAAACGATCAAATTATTACACCATATAAAATAAATAATAATTTTGTTTCTTATAGAGTTAGAGTTTTTTTGGAACCTTTTGATAAAAATGATTTAGGTAATAGTTTATTAAGTATATTTAATAGTGTTTATTTTAATCAATTAAACAATATTGAAAATATTGTTGATAATTGGAATACATTTAAAACAAATCAAGGTTTAACCCCAATAGTTAATAATAACCCTAATGTTGAGATTAGTTTAAAAAATACATTAACAAATTCAAATACAAACTTAACAATAAATATAAAAACTAATGGTTTATATGAATTTATAATAACACCACAAACAAATGAAAATTTATTTGATTTAATAACAACACCTGATTTCTTAACACCAAATGTTAATTATTTATTTGCATATAAAGTTGAACCAATTATAAGTAATTTAGAATATTTTGATTATAATGTAATAATAAATCAAAATATTTTATTAAACTCTGTTTTTATTTTTGATTATTATAATAATACTAATTATAATAAAATTAAATTATTTACAAATTTAGTTTATATAAATGATTTTAATGTTTTAGATGATACAATATATAATATTGCTGGTTTAGATGGAAATGTTAATTTAATACAACAAATTAATGTTAGCGCGCTTTATCAAAAAATACAACCATTTAAAATAAATAAACCAATAATAAAAGTTGATCAATTTTCACAAACACCAATAAATAGTTTAAAAATACCGAATAATTTTAATTCAGATACAATATATTTAAAAATTAGATATTTTAATTCTAGTAATGGAATATTTTCAGATATTGTTGATGAACAAGGAAATGAATTTATTCCAATAAAATTAAATAATGATAAAACATATTATTATTTAAATAAAATTAATAAAATAAATTTAAAAGAAAAATAATGGATTTAATTAAATATAAAATAAGTTTAAGTAGTTTAAAATTTTCTGATTTTTTTAATTTAAATAATATACCAGAAAATAAAACAATTAGTTTAACTATAAATTTAAATAATGATTTTAAAAATTTAGGTCAATATGAATATTTAGAAAATACTGATATTTTTCCTTTAGAATATATTATTGATTTTGGTTATGAATTAACATTAAATAATAATAACACAACAACAATTCAGTTTTATAATTATTCAACAATAGATGGTAGTTATTTATGGGATTTTGGTGATGGTGAAACTTTATTAGTTGATAATAAAAATATTAACCCTTCACACACATATAATAGAGAAATAACAAATTATAGTGTTAAATTAGAAGTAAAAAATCCTTTTAATCAACTTTTTAAAATTAAACCAATAAATGTTGTTAATATTATAGATAATAAATCTGAGGTTATTGAGGATTATTTAAACAATGAAAAAATTTTAATTACCGGAACAACAAATTCAAAATTAAATGAATTAATTGGTTATAGAAAAACAATTAAAGTTGGTGATATTAGAGGTAATAAAAAAGTTATTGGTATAACTGGTAATACATATGAATATATTGAAGATAATGATAGTTTAACACCAATTACATATATTGATAATGGTGTTAAAGCAACATATAGTTTTTATTCATTAGGAAGTTTTACAGGTAATACATTTTTAAATAATCCAATATATAAAAAAGAAAATTATAATGAATTGGTTGAACCAATAAAAATAAATAATAATATTTTTATTGAAAGACCAATCATAAAACCTTATAATGATATAATTAAATTAACTGAAATTAATTCTTTAAATAAGTTAGAGAAATATCAAAATAATAATATACAAATAAACATAAACTAAACTATTTATAAATATGTTAGGAACATACGGAATTAAAAAACCAGCAGATTGCTCTCCAAGCGATATGGAGGCCATTATTACATACAAAGAAACTAGGGATAGCGAACTATCACCAACAATACAAAAGTTGAATGGTGAGCAGATATTGACGCAATTATTACATAATGATACAACTGGTGGTAATACAAATGAACCATTAGGTGGTTTATATAATTTAAATTTACCAACAAATTTATTTAATCAGGTTGGTATATATAATATTTATATTAAACCAATTGAAATTAGAACTAAAATTTTAGATTGTGGAAATTTGGCTGCTTCACCAGAAGTTAAAGGTTTAATTTTTGATGTAAGTAATGTACCAAGTAGATTTATAAATAAATTTGTTAATGGTGGTTTGGTTGGTTATAGAATTGAATATTTTGATAATGGTGTAAAAAGACAAAACTTTTTTAGAATTATTACAAGTTGTTTTTTATGCGAACCAGTTAATTTAAATTTAACAAATACAAATCAAAAAGCGGTTAGATATAGATATACTGATAGTGGAACATTATTATTTTGTACAATTTCACCAAGTTCAGCACCAAGCAATAAAACAAATGCAATTCCTTTTATTGGTTTAGCGAATCAAGATGTTTTATTAACAAATAGTTTTTTTAATCCATTAAATCTTGAAATTGAAATTGTTGATTATGATATGGAAAGTATAGCAGTTACGCTTTTAGGTAATCAAAGTAAATCAATTGAAAGTGATGGTGGTGGAATATATACAATATATGATTTTAATAATAATATCTATAAACAATATGATTTATATGAGATTAAAGATCAATTTGATCAACCATTATATGAAATAAGAAGAATGAGAACAACAATTGATGAAAGTAAAGATTTTGGAACAATAAGTGAGCCATAAAAAAAGGGGGTTAATTAACCCCCTTTTTTTATAATTAATAGTTTATATGTTTTATCATTGTTTATTAAAACATATTTATTGGTTTCAAATTCTTTAAAATCATCAAACCAAGTATTTAATAATAATTTTCCTTCATGATTTATAAAATTATATTTATCATTTAATTTAACCATTGTAAAATCAAATTCATCAAAACTATAAATATAATCAAACCAAATTTCTGATAATAATTTTCCTTCACGATTTATAAAATTAAATTTATCATTTAATTTAACATCTGCCAAACCAAATTGATTAAATTTACCAATATAATCAAATCTCTGATTTAATTCGGTTTCTTTTAATAATTGTTTATATATGCTAATTAATTTCATTATTTTATTATTTTATTATTTAATTATTAACACCCCAAATATTAAACCACCACCAAACCATAAATATTTATTTTCATACCATTTTGGTTTATTGTTTTGATAAAGAAATTTATAATTATTTATTATTGTATCTTTTTCTTTAACAACGTAATTTAAATTTGAAATTCTTAAACTATCCAAATAACTTAATTCTTTATATTCTTTAATTTGATTTCTATAAAGATTTAATAATTCATCTTGTTTTGTTATTCTATTTTGTAAAAATCTAATATTATTATATATATTAACAACTTGTGTTTGTTCAAAACAAAATTTTTGTTTTATATTATTATCTTGAGCGTTTAGATTTAACGATAAGAATAGTAAAATTATTGTGAAAATTTTTTTCATTTTTTTATAATTAATACTTTATATGTTTTATCTTTGTTTATTAAAAAATATTTATTATTTTCAAATTGTTTAGTTTCAAATTGTCTAATTTTATCATACCAATTATTTACCAATAATTTTCCTTCTTTATTTATTAAATTCCATTTTTTATTTAATTCAACTTGTGCTAAACCATTATTATCATAACCATAAATATAATTAAACCAAATATCTGATATTAATTTTCCTTCTTTATTTATTAAATTCCATTTTTTATTTAATTTAACTTGTGCTAAACCAAGTACATTAAAACCATAAATATAATCATAATTAAACCAATTATCAAATAATAATTCCCCTTCACGATTTATATAATTCCATTTATTATTTAATTCAACTATCACCAAATCATCTTGATTAAAATTACTAATATAATCAAACCAAATATCTGATAATAATTTTCCTTTTTGATTTATATAATTCCATTTTTTATTTAATTCAACTTTTGCCAAACCAAATTTATTAAAACCATCAATATGATTAAACCAAGTTTCTGATAGTAATTTTCCTTTTTGATTTATATAATTCCATTTTTTATTTAATTCAACTTTTGCCAAACCAAATTTATTAAAACCATCAATATGATTAAACCAAGTTTCTGATAGTAATTTTCCTTCAGGATTTATTAAATTCCATTTTTTATTTAATGCAACTTTTGCTAAACCAAATTGATTAAAATTACCAATATAATTAAACCAAGTTTTAAATAATAAATTTCCTTTTTTATTTAAAATAGTATATTTTCCATTATAACCAATAAAATAGTTTTTGTTATTTTTGATATAATTAGTTATATCATAATGAAAAAAATCATATTTATTAATAACTAATAATTTATTATATAATTTATTAAAATAGTAAAAATTAAAAAAATCATTAAATAATAATTCTCCCTCTTCATTAATTAAATTATATTCATCTTTATCTTTATATTTAACTAATATTTTATCACCAAGTTTTATATCAGTTTTAATAAAATTAAATTTCTCATAATTTATTTTTGGATTAATCGTTTTATAATATGCTTTTGCAGCATCAATACCTTTATTTAAAAAAATATTTTTTACTTTTAAATATTCTTTTGGGTTATTTGATTTAACATAATCCAAAAAATAATAATCCGTATCTGTTGGTATGTTATAATTTTCTTTTAATAATTGTTTATATATGTTAATTAATTTCATTTTTTTATAATTAATACTTTATATGTTTTATCATTGTTTATTAAAATAAATTTATTGGTTTCAAATTCTTTAATTTTATCATACCAAGTATTTAATAATAATTTTCCTTTTTTATTTATTAAATTATATTTATTTTTTAATTCAACTTTTGCCAAACCAAAATCATTAAATCCTTTAAAATCATCAAACCAAGTTTTAAATAATAATTTTCCTTCTTTATTAATTAAATTATATTTATTGTTTAATTTAACTTCTGCCAAACCAAATTGGTTAAAATTATAAACTATATCAAACCAAATATTTGATATTAATTTTCCTTCTTGATTTATATAGTTAAATTTATTATTTAATTTAACTTCTGCTAAACCAAAATCATTAAAGTAATCAATCCTATTAAACCAAGTTTTAAATAATAATTTTCCTTCACGATTTATAATATTTTCTTTATTATTTAATCCAACAACCGCAAAACCAAATTCATTAAAATTATGAACCCAATCAAACCAAGTTTCTGATAGTAATTTTCCTTCTTTATTAATATAATTTTCTTTATTATTTAATTTAACTTTTGCTAAATCAAATTCATTAAAACTATAAATCATATCAAACCAAATATCTGATAGTAATTTTCCTTCTTTATTAATATAATTACATTTATCATTTAATCTAACTTTTGCTAAATCAAATTGATTAAATTGATTAAAATTATAAATATAATCAAACCAAATATCTGATAATAATTCACCTTCAGGATTTATATAATTAAAACCCCTATCATTTAATTCAATTTTTGCTAAATTAAATTCATTAAAATTACTAATACCATTAAACCAAGTTTTAAATATTAATTTTCCTTCTTTATTTATTAAATTCCATTTTTTATTTAATTCAACTTTTGCTAAACCAAATTCATTAAAATAACCAATATTATCAAACCAAATATCTGATAATAATTTTCCTTCTTTATCTATAAAATTATATTTATCATTTAATCTAACTTGTGCCAAATCAAATTGATTAAATTGGTTAAAATCATAAACATAATCAAACCAAATATCTGATAATAATTCTCCTTCACGATTTATATAATTATATTTATTATTTAATTCAACTTTTGCTAAATCAAACTTATTAAAGTAACCAACCCTATCAAACCTTTGATTTAATTCACTTTCTTTTAATAATTGCTTATAAATGTTAATTAATTTCATTAATATTATTTTTTGAAAATTCGTTTAGAAAATTAATAGCGTTAATAACACTTGTATCATTTTCAATCGGTTTATTTAATTCATTTTCTTTTTGATTAATAATTTCATTATTAATATTTATTTTTTCTCTAATAACTTTACTTTGATTCTCAATTTTAACATCTACTTTAATAGCACTATCAATTTTACCAATAGAGTTATTAATTTGATTTTCAATCTCATTTTTTATTTTATTATTAAAATATGTTTTTGTTGGAGACCAAAATATTTCAACCAACAAATATGAAACCAAAATAAATATTATTATATAAAAAATATTATTATTCTTCATTTAATGTGTTATTTAATTGAATTATTTTGATAATTTTTTCTTCATTAATTTCATTAGAATCTTCATTTTCAAAACGTTCTTTAATAACTTTAAGTTTATTAATCAATAAAGTATCTTCACTTTCTTCAATTAAAGTATCAATTTTATTTAAAGTTGTTTGTTTTAAATTATTATAACTTTCTTTAAGTTTTTCATAATCTTTATCCAATACTGCTTTAATTATAGATTTGTCTTCTTCGTTTAGATCTTTATATTTTTCATTAAATTTTTCAACTAAAACACTACTATAAACACTTAAAGGTAAATTAACTTCAATCTTTTCTTTTTTAGGTCTATTAGAAACATTTTCAATTAACCTTTTTTTAAGTTCAATTCTTTCTTTAATTTTAAATTTAGGTGTGTTGATAATATCATCAATTAAATTTTCTTTAATTGTTCCATTATTTCTATCAATAAATTCTTTTAATTTTTTTTCAGAACAACCACAATATTCTAAATTATCTTTAATAGAGTTTAATGTTTCATCAATAAATTCTTTTATTAATTCAGGTTCATCTAAATTAACATTTTCTATTTTATTATATAAAATATAATTCTCTCTAAGAATTTCAGAGTTATTCAAAATAGAATAAAATTCTTTAACTAAAGATTTGAATTTATCTTTATTTCTATAATTCTCTATAAGAATAGATACACCAGCATCTTTATATTTACCAAAATTAATCATTTTATTATTTTTTATATAAATAGTTAATTTAACTAAAAAATAATAAACTATTTATATAGATAAGAAAATATTTTATACTTAATTTTATGGAAAATAATCAAAAATTAACAATTTGGCAAAGATTAAATAAAACAATGGACGATCCACAGGACGTTAAACAATTTATTAATCCTGAACCAGAAAAAGAAATTTTAAAAACAAAATCAAAAGAAGAATATGAGTTTGAAAAACTGCAAATGCAGCAAACAAAATATATCGAAAATACTTGGGAAGTTGTTCAGAATAAACAATTTGAAAAAGCAATGGTTGTTAATCCAAATCGCTTATCAGGTTATTATGATTATGAAGCAATGGAACAAATGCCAGAAATATCAGCAGCATTGGATATATTTGCAGATTCAATAACAACACAAAATGAAAAAGGTAGGATTTTATCAGTATTTTCAAACAACCAATTAATTAAAGAAATTTTAGAAGATTTGTTTTATAAAAAATTAAACTTAGAAACAAATCTTTATGCTTGGGCAAGAAATTTGGTTAAATATGGTGAAAATTTTGTTTATTTAGAAATAAATCGAGAAAAAGGTATTGTTGGTTGTGAGCAATTACCAAACGCTGAGATACAAAGATTTGAAAAAACTTTAATATCACAATCAAAAAAAGTTGATAGAACAAAATTCTTTTGGGAAACAAATGGAAATATGGAGTTAGAACAATTCCAAGTATTACATTTTAGATTAACTGGTGATGATAAATTATTACCTTATGGTGTTAGTCATTTAGCCAAAGTAAGAAGAATTTTCAAACTTTTAATGTTAGCGGAAGATAGTATATTAATTAATAGATTAACAAGGGCTAGTGATAGAAGAATTTTTAAAGTATTTGTTGGTAATATGGATCCAAAAGATAGCGAACCATATATCCAAAGAATTGCTAATAAATTTAAAAGAACACCAATGGTTGATCCTAAAACTGGACAACTCGATTTACGTTATAATTTAGTTGGTCAAGATCAAGATATATTTATTCCTGTTAGAGAAAGTAGCAACACAAATGTTGTTGAGAATTTACAAGGTTCAACAAATTTAGATAATATTCAGGATATTAAATATTTTCAGAATAAAATGCTAACCGCTTTAAGAGTACCAAGAGCATTTATTACTTTTGATAGTGATAGTGGTGGTGCTGCTGGTGATGGTAAAAATTTAGCCTTAATGGATATTAGATTTGCTAATACCGTACAACACATGCAAAAAGCATTAATAATGGAGTTAAATAAAGCGGCTATTGTTCATTTATTTTTATTAGGTTATGAAGAAGAATTAGAAAACTTTACACTTACATTAACAAATCCTTCATTACAAAGTGATGTTTTAAAACTTGAAAATTGGAAAGAAAAAATTCAATTATTTAAAGATGCAACAACACCTGTTAGTGAAGGTGGTATGGCACCAATGTCATATGCTAATGCGAGAAAAAGAATATTTAGCGAAAGTGAAAAAGAAATTAGAGAAGATTTATTGGAACAAAGATTTGAAAAAGCATTAAATGCTGAATTAGCAAATACAGCACAAATTATACCAAAAACAAATTTCTTTGATGATGTTGATAAATTATTTAAAACAAAACAACAAGTTGCTCCACAACAACAAAATCCTAGTGGTGGTGGAGTTGGTGGTGGTTCAATGCCAAGTTTTGGAGGTGGCGGTGGATTAGGTGATATGGGTTCATCAACACCAGATTTAGGTGATGATTTAACTGGTGGATTAGGTGATATGAATATGGGTGGAGAAACACCTAATTTAAGTGGCGCTGAAGCAACAACACCAGAAGCACCAAATACAACACCAGCACCAGAAGAAGAACCAAATTTAGAAACATCTTCAATTAATGCTAAATTTAATTTATTAAAAGAACAAAAACAAAAACAAATTATTGAAAACACAAAATTAACATCAACAATTGATAATTTGTTAAAAGATATTGATAAGTTAATTAATGAATAAAATCGTTAATAATCTATTTATAAAAAAAGAAAATAATAATGATTAATAATGGTGGTGAAACATTTAGTGATAATTTAGTTGGTTTGCAAAAAACAGGGCGAGATGGTTTTTCTTTATTTACTTTTGGTAATTTTAGTTTAAGACAAAATACTACAACAAATCAAACACAAGATTATCGTTTAGGTGGTTTTAATAAAACAATATCGTTAAATGATCAAATAACAACATCATTTAACGATATTGTTATTAATTTTGATTATAGAAATTATAGTGATTTTTGTTTATATGGTTCTTTAACTGAAAGATTTAGAGTTGCTATAAATAATATAGTTAAAAATTTTCCAGCCGCATTAGTTATTGAGAATTTTAATTTAAGAACAAATAATATAACATCTGTTAAATTATTAGATAATAATACTAGTTCTTTTGTTGTTAGTGATAATAATATTATTAACCCATATTTTATTGCGTATCTAAATACTGATACAAGAAACTTAAATATAAGAGATTTTATTGATTATTATGCTGATTATGTTCTTGAATATAATGGTAATGAATATCCTATATTATCTTATTCAGCAGATAATTCAAATAATATAACATTTACAATAACTGGAACACCTTTTAATAATGATATAAATCAAAAATTATTTATTAAGTTAAATAAATTTAAAAGAAAAGAAATATTAAATAATTTAGGTAGTATTGAAAATTATTTATTAAATACTAAAACATCACCTATTTATACATCATCTTTTAATGTTTTTATTGAAGATGAATTTACTGGTGAAGAAACATTAGAAACAATAAATTTAACTTGGCCTTGTTTAGATGGTTATCATCCTAACATTGATAGTGCAGATTTTAATAATTACGTTGAAGAGTTAAGAAGGATTGGTGTTGCAATTGATAATTATAAAACAAATGTAATTGTTAGACAATTAATAACACCATCAATTTTAGAATTTGATACTGAAGATATTAAAATACAAAAAATATTACAAATTTATGGTAGAAGTTTAGATGATGTTAAAAAATATATTAATGGTTTATCATATATGAATAAAGTTTCATATGATAAATTAGGTAATATACCAGATCAATTAATTAAAAATTTTGCTGAAACATTAGGTTGGGAAGTAGCATCATATAATAATGAAAATGATTTATTATCAAATGTATTTGGTGATAATACAAAACCAATTAGTGGTTTTAGTGAGCCATTAACACCTTTTGAATTAGATATTGAATTATGGAGACGTTTAGTAATTAATAGCAAACAATTATTCAATAAAAAAGGAACAAGAGAAGCAATTAAATTTATATTAAACTTTATTGGTGCTCCTGAAAGTTTATTAGAGTTTAATGAATATGTATATGTTGCTGAACAAAAATTAAATTTAGATAAATTAGAAACTATTTTAGCATTACCTGATAATGTTGATAATATTAGTAGAGATGATTTATTTATTGATAATTCAGGAAATCCTAGATTTGTTTTTGTTGAAGATCAAAATAAATATTTTGAAAGTTTAGGTATTGATGATTTAGGTAGAACATATAAAAATCATTATGAAAATATTATTGATAATTTTGGTTTTAATTTAACTAAAGTTGTTGATAATAAAAAAAGTTGGGTAAATTCAGGTGCAACAACTAATTTAACTGGAAGTTCATATAACAGATATTATGGAATAAATAATCAATATACTAATTATAATATTATTGATGATAAATTAGTTATTAATACAAAAAATGTTGATTTATTTATTAGGGGTTCTAAAAGAATTGAAAATGAAATTTTTAATTTTAATACAAAAATATCGGGTATAACAGATACAATTGATACACCGGATAACTTTAATAGAAACTTAGTTTTTACACCAACAGGTTTTACATTAAATACTTTTGAGTTCGTTGATGATAAAATATATCTTGGTGGTAATTTTACTGGTGTTAGTGGAACAAACTTTTCAAGAATTGTAAGGTTAAATCCTGATGCTTCGATTGACACTTCTTTTAATGTTGGTGCTAGTATTATTGCACCACCAAATAATCAAACAAGTAGAACTGTAAATAAAATTAAAAAAATAAGTGATGGTATTATTGTTGCCGGTAATTTTGGTGGTTTTAATACAACATTTTCACAAGCAATATTTAAATTAAATTTTGATGGAACTTTAAATACAACATTCTCACAAAATTTAATGATTGGTTATCCAAATTTTCCAAGCGGACCAAGTCTTTTTGCTGGATTAATACGTGATTTTATTGAACAAGATGATGGAAAACTTATTATTGGTGGTGAATTTACTAATTTTTCAGGTGTTTCTGGATATAATCATGTTATTAGAATAAATGGTGATGGTAGTTTTGATCCATCTTTTCGAGGTGGTAGTTTTACTGGTGGTCCAAATAGTAGTATTAGTATCGTTAAAAAATTAACAAATGGTGATATTATTTTGGCTGGTGATTTAACACAATATTCTGGACAATTAAGTAATAGAATTGTAAAAGTTGATAAAGATGGTTTTATTGTGCAAACATTACCAGCAGCAAGTGGTATTCCAACTGCAATAGGTAGAGGTATTAGAGCGGTTGAAGTTCAAAAAGACGATAAAATTATTTTAGGTGGAGCATTTACTGGATTTTCATCTGGTGGTTTTGGTTCGGCTAATGCTATTGTAAGATTAAATTCAAATCTAACAAGAGATACTAGTTTTGTTATTGGAACAGGTTTTCAAGGTGGAAATGATCAATTAACAACAGGTCTTTCAGGTACATTTGTTTCAACAATTGTTATACAAGAAGATGGTAAAATAATTGTTGGTGGTAATTTTACTAATTATAATGGTACATCTGCAAATAGATTAATTAGATTAAATACTGATGGAAGTATTGATACATCATTTTTAACTAATTTAGGTAGTGGTTTTAATAACAGAGTAAATAATGTAGCAATCTCACCAGATGGTGGTATTATTGTTGTTGGTAATTTCACACAATTTAATGGTAAAAATTTTGATGGTATTGTAAGATTAGATAAAGATGGTTTATTATTTACAAGAAGAATTATTATTGAAAATTACGTTGGTGCAATTAGAGATTTTAATAATAGATTACCTTATAGAACAACTATATCAACATCGGTTAATACAGATTTAGAAGCAACAACAATATATAATTATAATAGTGATGTGTTCAATAAAACAATAACACAAAATAAAAGTTTTTATGAATATATAAAAGAAACATATTCAACTTTAATAAATGTTAAAAATAGAAAAGTAAGTAGAGGTTATCCTAGTTTGCAATATCTTTGGTATATTTATTATCAAAGTGTTTATAATCCAGATAAAACAATTACTTATTCACAAATCTATAAATATATGAATTATATTGATGGATTTTGGTTAAAATTAGTAAAACAATTTATTCCAGCAACAACTATTTTAACTGCTGGTAATAAAGTTGATAATACTATATATGGTAGAGAAAAATATAATTATAAACATGGTATTGATGATGGTAGTGAATTTAAATTAAATGATGAAACAAATTATAAATATCTTGTTAATAAAATAAATAAAACTGGTGATACTATATCACAAACAATTACACCTGCAACCACTAAAATTAACATTAAAGTTGGTGAGGTTAAAGGTTTATTAAAAAATAATAATTTTTATTTTAAAAGAAATATAAACCCAATATTTGTTAATAGTGATAATGTTAAATTTAATAGTTATATTGGTAATACTTTAAATTTTAGTTTATTTGAAGGTACTGTACTAAATAACATAACATATCCTTTATATCAAAATAAATTGTTAAGAAATTATACAATTGATGGTTTTTATTCAAATGATACACAAGTTGCACCATGTAATCAAAATCCATTGCCGCAAGATTTGTGTGAAATATGTTCAGGTAATATAATTCCAAATAAAGGGCAAATTATATATAAAGGAACTATTATTACATTACCAAATATCGATCCTAATGAAGAAACACAAAATTTTATTTGTAGTATTAATTCTAATGATTTTAATATAACAAGAAATAATTTATTAAAAAATGGTATAAATAATGTTAAGATTGATTTAAAAACAATTGATAAAAGAATTTTATTATATAATTTAAATTACGAAGTATTAACACCAAATAATTTTAATGGTTTAATTGAACTTAACAATGGTGTGTTAATTATTAATTTTAATAAGGATATTAACCCAACGTTAGATATATTAGACATTAGAGTTTTTGGTGATGGTGTTTGTACCTCACAAAACGCTGCTAATTTTGTTGTTAGAGTTGGTTTTAATCAGATTAATACAATTTTAACACCATTTAACCCAAATAATCCTAATTTAATTGCACCTTCAAATCCAATTAATTTAGAACCACCATCAAATAATGATAATTAATATGGCATCATATAAAACAATAAATAATCGTTTAATAACTAATAGTAATAAAATAAACACAAACTTTAATGTTTATTTAGAAACATTTGAAAGACCTGAGATTAGTTATAGTGGTAATATAACACCAATTAATATTAATGGTGGTTTTAATACTTATTATAATACAGGTATTACTGATGGTTTATATGTTTCATATAATAAATTTAATTTAAGTGGAACAACTGGGCAAGGTATTAGTTATAATAATTTAAGTTTATTTGTTGGTAATACAACAAAAAATTTATATAGATATAAATTTGGTGATAAATTAAGTGATTTGGTTTTTTCATTTGTTAGTGGTATAACAAATGTAAATAAAATAGATTACGATCCAAATAATAAAAACTTTTTTGTTTTAAGTGGAACACCAAGTTCTGGTGGTGATTTATATTTTATTAACGAAGAAACATTTCCAAATACATTTACAAAATTAACAGGTTTAAGTTATACTTTTTCATATAATATTGATGATAATATATTATATAATATTGAGTATAATAGTAGTGTTGATACAAACACTTATTTTGGTTATAGTGGTGTTAGTAAAACAAATTATTTAAAATTAAATGATCTTGATATTACAAATCTTGATAATTTTCCAAATACTTCTAGTGGTGTTAAAAGTATTTATAACTTATTTAATAAACAAACATATTTTTTTAGTAATAATTATTTACATATTATTAAAAATAATAAAATTTTAAATCAAATAAATTTTAATAATAATTTTACTGGAAATACTTCTGAATTAAGTCTTGATTTAAAAAATGGTAATATATATTTTATTAGTGGTAATAAAATATCTTACATTGATGTAAATAATAATCTTAATAATTTATTTACTTGCACAAATACACCACAAACATTTTTATATAATAATGTAAAAGAATATTTTTATATACAATTTACAGGATATACTGGTGTTTATGATAAATTAGGTAATGAATTAGCAAAATATAATAATAGTTTAAAACCTTTAACATTTAATGAAACAAAAGGTTATTCATTTTTTAGTGATAGTATAAATAATAAACTTATAATTAGTGATTTTTCTTATATTGAAAAAATAAATAATTATAGTGATTTTATTTACACTAATAATTCAAATATAACTTTTTCTGGTTCTATAACAAATAATAATTTTCAACAATTAGATTTATTATTATATAAACAAATTAATAATGAATTTGTTTATGAAAAAACAATTAAAACATTAGCAACTAGTGGTTTTAACACAACAATTTTAAACTCTGAATTAACAAATGCAGATTATTTAATTAAACCAATATTAACATATAAAAGTAATGTTTCGTATTTTGATGGAATGTTAATTAACACATACTCTGTTAATAATAATTATAATTCATATAATAACGTTAATAAAGAAACAGATGGCTTTTTTAAAATTATTACACCACCAAATAAACCTACTTTAGTTGATAGTTCTATTATAACTGAACCTAATAATGAAATTTTAAATATAACAGAAAATTTTACATTAAATAATAGTGGTAATACTTTATATTTAACAAAAATCCCTAATGGTGATATACAATTATTTAGTGGTAATGTTTTAACAAATGAATACACTATTTTTGAAAATGTTATTACATTAACAAATACTGCTAATAGTGGTGATACATTTACGGCTTTTTATGGTTCAAATAATCCAGAATTAAAGTATAAAACTGAAATATATAATTTATCAGGTACAACAGCATATAGTAGTGATACAACACAACAAATATGGGTTAGTGGTAATACATATGTTTTAAAATTAACAAATAAAATTATCGGATTACCAATAATAAGATTAAATAATGAATTATTAACAAATGATAAATTTTATTTATATTCAGATACACAAATAGGTTTAAGAAATTTAAATATTACGGGAACGCCAAAAACTTTAAATATTTTTTATCAAACAATTAAAACCTCTGTTGGTATATTAACAACAAAATATCCAAAAATTGTTATTAACACAAATGAGGAAAATTTTGATGGTAATACTTTATTAATTGTTAAAAATTCTAGTGGTGATACAATTTTTACTGATACAAGAAATTGGATTACAAACACTAATATTTATGAATTTAATGTTATTTTAACAACTGGTGGTACATATAATTATTATTTTATTAATAATAAACTATACAAAAGTATTAATGGTAATTCTATATTTATAAGTACATCTGGTGATACTTATAGTTTTACTATATCTAATGATGATTTTAATAAAATTTTATCAGAAGAATTTAGTGAAAAAACACCAAATAAAACAAAAACAATATTTAATACTTTAAATATTAACTTTTTAAGTTATGGTGAAGATGCTCCAGTTGATTTGGGTGAAGGTGAAAGTGAGCCATAAAAATAAATAAATAACTATTTATATAAAAAATAAAAAAATGTCTTATATTTTAAAAAATAATGTTAGTTTTATAAATACAAAAATAACAGATATTGGTAGAAAAAAACTAAGTGAAGGTAGATTAACTTTCACTTATTTTCGTTTAGGTGATAGTGAAGTATGTTATGATTGCGAAGAAAATAAAACTGATTTTTCAGATCAATTTATTTTTAAACCAAAAGATGATAATGGTGATATAAAATATCCTATTCCCTTAAACGCTGCTTTACCAACAAACACATTTAATTTAATTAATGGTTTAAATTCTGTTGAAAATATTATTTATAATACAGGAACAACAAGAGGTTTTTTTAGTGGAACACCAACAAATCTTTTAATTAAACCAACATTATTTAAAGCCTTTGCAACAGGAAGAACATTAAGTAATTCTTTAATTGTATCAGCACAAACAACAAGTTATAATGTTGGTAATACTTATACAATTACATCTGGTGATACTATTTTAATTAAATTTGATAATAATAGTAATTATTTAAGTTTTTCATCAAATACACCTAGTTTATTCTATCAAATAACTAGTGGTTCTAGTATAGCATTTTCTGCCGCAACTGGTTCAACACAAGCACTTTTTACAATTGATAGAGTTCCATATACAGGAACAAATGTGCAAATGTATTTCTTACCAGGTGGCGATGCAATTAATAATTATTATGGTTCAACAACACCAATTCCTTATTGGGATGAAACAACTTTAACATTTGAAAATAATAACACAACAAGTAATACAGCGGTTGATGTTTGGAATTTAAATATACCAAGAACTGAAACAATTTTAGGAACACCTAGTAGTGGTAGTGATTTTACTTATTATGGTTCAAAAGAGTATTTCGGTTCAAAAGAGTATTTAGGTTATGGTAGCGAAAATTCAGAACAAAAAAGTATTGCTATTATACATTATACAAATAACACAATAAATAATTTTTATGGTGAGCAATTTTATAGCAATACTGCAACATTAGATTTACCAAGAATTTTATACCATAAAACAAATCAAACAATAACGTCACAAAAACCAGGTGTTAGATTTAGTTGTGGTACAACACTTAAAACATTATTATCACCCATTGATAATAATGTTGTTTTAGAATATTATGATTTAATCGATAGTTTAAATAATATTGTTGGTAAAGTTTTTCCTAAATTAAAAATCTTTGTTATTGAAGATGAAGAAGTTGTTGCGGTAATGGATTATAAATCTAATAGAAGTTGGACTTTACAAGAACCAAATGTTTCTTTAACAACACCAGTAGGTGCAACAGGTTTAATTGAAAATCCAACAGAACAAGTTTGGGTTAGTTATATGCTAACAAATACTGGAACAACAGGTAGTTTGCCTTGTCAAAAATACCAATATATTAGTAATTTAGTTGGTCAAAGAGATATTAAGATTAATTTTCCAGCATTTAGTTTTCCTTTCTTAAATACAGGGTTTGTGGCAACAAACATTTTGGTTTTATTACAAAAAACAAATATTGGTGAAAGACCTAAACCAGAAAGTTGGAAAGTTATTGATTGTACAAATAAAATAAGTAGTTTTACAACACCTAACATTTTATCTTATCAAGATTTAGAAAATACAACATTTACAATATCTGCTAGTGAATATAATAATGCAACAATATTTAATTTAAATAATTATGTTAATTTACCAACACCAGCACAACCAACAATTTTAAATTTTGGTGATCAAAATTTCTTTTTTGGTAATGTTGATACAAGTATTCAAGCAACAACATATACATCATTATTCACTTTTATTATTGATGGTGATAAATTTAACACTTCTTTAAATCCAACATTTAGACCTGATATTGATAATGTTAAATTTACTGAGGTTGGTATTTATGATGATGAATTTAATTTGGTTGGTATTGCTAAAATGGCCTCACCAATTGAAAGGGCTAAAAATGGTGGTGTTAATGTATTACAAATAAGTGTAGATTTTTAATATGGGATTTTTAAACACTGATAATTATAAATTAGTTGGTTTTCTTACAAAAGAAGGTAGGAATGCATTATTATCTGGTAAATTAAATTTTAAACAATTTGGTTTAGGTGATAGTGATGTTAATTATCTTACGTTTCTTACAACAGAGGCTTTAAATATTATTAACAACCCTAATGGTACAAGTGTTAATGATATTTATGGACCACCTATTACATATTCAGGTGGAACAAATTATAGTGGAATAACAATACCTAATGTTGGTGGTGTTAATAATTATCCAGAGTGTATTCAACCAACAGCAATAAAACAAATAAAATTTATGATTTTAAGAGGTGATTGTGAAGAAAATAATAGTGGAATTTCTTTAAATTCTTTAATATAAAAAAAATAATAACTATTTATAAATATGGGTTTCATAACTAGTGCAACAACGGAATATTTAGATGTTCATTTAAGCGGTGAAGGTAGAAAAAATCTTTTACTAAGTGGAGGAACTATCTTTAAATTCTTTGGTTTAGGTGATAGTGATATTGATTATTTAAATAAAACAACAAGAACATCCGGTAATTTACCTGATGTTACAGGTGATCATACTGATTGTATTTATAGTATGGCAAATTCTGTATCTATAAATTATCCAATACCTTTTGGTGAGATTGATAATGATACAACACAACAAACATTTGATAGTGATGTTGTATTATTCTTTAATGATTGTAATAAATTAGTTTATTGGAATTCGGCTGAGGTTGATATTTATTTACACGATTATTTTGTTTTATTTAAACAATTAGCCAATTTAAAAATTGGTTCAACCTCAAATCTCACATCAAATACTTGGTGGGGAAATAGAAGTTTAGCAAGTTTTGCTAATAATAAACCAACATATATATCGGAAGAAGATTTATATTTTAGTTTAGAAAAAATTGCTAGAGGTGTGTTTTTAGATTACTTTGATTATGTTAAAGTAAAAAAAGGAGCAAATTTTTACGATGGTAATTTTGAGGTTGTTTTAGATCAATTAAACTCTGAAATATTTACAGAATTAACACAAGCAATTTTTAATTTTGAAAATGGTTTAGATAATTATGATATTGATGGTAGTGTTATTGATTTAAGTGGTAAAACATCACCATTTACATTAACACATAGTAGTTTAAAAACACCGTTTGGTGAATATAGAGGAGCGGGTCCAGCAGGTATTTCAGTATATCCTTTTGATTATGGTTATATTGCTGTTAATAAAGATGTTTTAATAGCAAATAATGTTAATTATAATATATACCCAAAATATGTTGTTAGTCCTGGAACCGATAAAGGTTTTTATAATGCTTATAGTTTAGAAAAGGCTGGTGAGAATTTAGTTGTTGATTTTGTTAAACCAAGTTCAAGAATTTTATTAGCCGATGGTTCAAGTTTTTATTATCCGTTAAGTAATAATATTTTAAATAGTACAACAACATTAAATGCTAACACAAATAGTTTAACAAAAACAGCCACAGCGTTAGAAACATATACTTTATTTGGGACACAAGTAGAATATACATTTACTAACACTAAATTAGAACCTAGTTTAGATAATTTAACAACAAGTGGCGAGCCAATCTTTTTATTTTCAAGAATGATTAGTTTAACTGAAAACTTTATTGATAGTTTTGTTAAAAAATCAAAATATAACCAACCTAAGTTAGGTGTTGTTGTTGATGAAACTAACTTTAAAAAAATAACATTTAATATGGTTATTCAAGAACCAACACTGGTAAGAACAAGGCCGGCTAATTTAAAAGTTAATATAATTTTAAGTAAAGTTGCTTTAAGTCAAAGTTTGCCAATTAATATTAATAATAATATTAGAAAATTATTTGATGATACAACAATTAAGTATTTTGGTGAGAATTATTTAGCCACTCCAAGTAGTGGTTTTACTTCAGACCCATTAGATTTTAATTTTATTGCAAATAATACAACATATAACACATTTAGAAAAATTAAAGGATTACGATAATGGCAGCAATTAGAAATTTTATTTTAGAGTTTGAAAATTTAACAGATAATCATAGAAATAATAGTATTCTATATGATTATGAAACACCATATATTGATGATCAACCATTATCAAATAATTTTGATAGAACTATTGGTGATAATGTTGATAGAGAAATAACAGGTTTTGAAACAGATCCTGGTAAATATATCTCAGTAAAAAATAATAAAACAAATGAAAATAATAAAATATTTGGTTTTTATACTGATTATTCTAACACAAATACTTTATTAGGAACACCAATAACAACATACATGAGGTTTTATTTTCCAAATAGAAACGCATTAGTATTTAATAATAACAAAACAAAATTAGTTTAAGATGTCATATTTAAAACAAATAGATCCAAGTTCAGTTGGTAAAATAACAAAAGAAAAATTATTATTTGGAACAGATGGAACAAATACATTATCTGGTACAAATTTAACATTCACATTAGCGGATAGAACTGATTTAACAACAGAAAAATCTAATTTATTCATGAGTTTTAATTTACCAATAACTGATGAACAAAAATTATTTTTTACTTCTGGTGGAACTTTTCAAAATACATTTTTCACTGGTTTTAATACTGATAAAATTATTGTTGTTGAAATCCCAAAAAATCAATATGGTGAGTTAATAGATGGTAAAACAATTAAATTAACTATTCCACAAAATAGTGGAAGTGGTGCAACTTATTTAATCGATATTTATACAACATTTGAAGATTTAGGTGGTAATAGATCTCAGTATAATAAAAAAACAAGTGACAGTTCTTTAAATGCTGAGTTTTTTGGACAACCAAGATTTGATTTTACTGGAAGACCTATTAATCCTAAAACTGATAGTAATGAATTTTATGAAAGTAATATTGCTTTTATGTTTTCAGATACTATTAGAAGACCTTTAAATAATTCTGGTGAAACATGGTCTGAGAATTATAGTTTAACAAATAATAACCCTTACACAACAAGTTCAACAACAAATAATTCTGATAGAAAAAATCTTTTTGATTTTGGTTTAGATAAACCAATTGGTATAGCTTATTTAGATAAAGGATTTTTTGTTCTTACAGATATTGATGTTGTTAATAATTTTGTTAGTGGTGCTACCGCAACTGATACTTCAAGAATAGCTAATGGTAATTTTAAACCAACAAAATATAGTTTTACTGGAGCAACAAATAGTGGTATTACAACAACATTTTCTAGTTTTAGTTATGAATATGCTTTAAATTTATTATGTATAGCCGGTTCAAATGAATTTTATTCAACATTAAATCCAACAGCAGCACAATTAGAAGGTAATCCTCTTGGTAGTGTTACTTCATATTTAGGTGAAGATAAACCAATTTTAGTTACTGAATTAGGTATTTATGATGAAAATAATAATTTATTAGCGCTAGCCAAACCAGATAAACCGATAAGTAAATATTGGTATGAAACAATAGCATTTTTAGTTAAAATTAAAATTTAATATTTATTTATATTAAAAAATATATTATTATTAAAATATGAGAAGATTATTATTAAGTATTGATGTTTCTACAACAACTTTAGGTATTGCAATTTTTGA
>ERZ869929.415-NODE-415-length-27194-cov-7.052176_pt1 | contig 27194 bp, 35 predicted proteins | sample MGYA00579312_ERZ869929 | MGnify/ENA primary metagenome ERZ869929 (study PRJEB32216, sample SAMN09231818) | wastewater metagenome | place: USA: Maryland | collected 2016-08-09 | study: EMG produced TPA metagenomics assembly of the PRJNA472060 data set (Reclaimed... | reverse complement strand
ATGTTCTCGACCGGCAACGCTTGGCTCGAATCGATGCGGGCAAACCACGCCTCGACGACGATTTCCTACAGCCGCGGGAGCGATCCCGCGGCCGAAATCGGGGCCATGCTGGGCCGGTCGGAACATCCCGGCGTCGACCGGAACGGGTTTTACCAACGGGTGGAATCCAGGGATTTCATCGTCGGCCGCTCCGACCTGGTGGCGGCCGGCGTCTGGCCTCCCCTCCGCGGCGACAAAATCACGGACGGCAGTTACGTCTACGAGGTGCTGCCGCCGGTCGGCGAGCAGGTTTACAAATTCTGCGACGCGCACCGCAACACGGTCCGCATTCACACGAAACTCTTGAGCAGCGGGGCGTGAAATGGCCGGCGGGATGAACTCGATCGCGGAGGCCGTGCGGGAATATCTCGCCGGGGCGTCGTGGGACTTGCCGCTCACGGTCGTCCGCACGCATTACCCGGATCTCGAGCGCCGCAATCTCACGGCCGGGGCCACGCTGGCGCAGGTGTTGGCGACCGGATTCACCCCGACCGCCGGCACCCGCGGGGCGAAAACCCGCTCCGTCCCCGTGCAAATCGGCCTGCGGACGCGGACCGAAGGCGAGGACAACGCCACGATCGATCCGTTGGCGGACCTCGCGGAAGCGATCTCCGAGGCACTGTTTCAACTGCGGCTCGGCGAATGGGTGTGCATGGAAAGCGAGGTCGTCCCCGATCCCGCCTCGCAGCATGAGGACCGCGTTTACATGGCCGTGGTTTCCACGGTCTGGAGGAAAATCGCATGACGGTTCGGCGGGCCTCGGGGACTTCGCGCAGCGGCAGCGTGGCCGTGCGGTGGTTCCTCGACGCGCCGGAAGTCATCCGTTTGATGGGGATTGCCGACGCCGAATCCCTGGCGAAATCCGGGCGATACGTGCATGTGGTCGCCCGCAACAGCATCAAGCGGAGCAACAAAAAACCGAGCCCTCCCGGCAAGCCGCCGCGAACCCGCAACGGATTCCTGAAAAAGGACATCCTTTACGGGTTCGATCCGCAAACCAAAACGGTCGTGATCGGCCCGACGACGGTCCCGTTCCTGAACACGCTGCACGAAGCCGGCGGGTCGCAGGTGCTGAAACGCTGGCGCAACGCGACCGGCTCCGTCAAATTCACACGCGAGGCGCCGCCGCGGGCGAACGGGCCGTGGCGGCAGGACGGCACCGTCACCGCGAAATACCCGGCCCGGCCGTTCATGAGCGCGGCCCTGGAAAAATCTCTCCCCCGAATTTCACGCTTTTGGCGGAACAGTTTCCGCCGCCGATGAGGTGCCCCGTGAGCGACAAGATTCTCAGCATCCTCCGCTCCGCCCTGATCTCCGCGGCGGGGGCCCTGCTGGCGTACCTGCTGGCGGCCGTCACCACCGGCGGCCTCGACCTCGGGATGTGGGGCCCGCTCGCCGCGACGGCCCTTGCCTGGGCCGTGAATACCCTCCGCGTGAATTTCCCCGACATCCTCCCGCCGGCGTCCCGCGTCGTGCTGTGGATTTTCGCCGGGGCTTCCATCGCGGCGACGGCGACCGGTTGCAACCCCTGCCGGTGCGACCGGGACCATGTGCAGCCCGTGCGCGAGGAGGCTCCGGCCGAACTGAAAACGGTCGTGAAATGGGCGAAGGGCGAAACTCCCCGCCAGCAGCACGCCTACTGGATTCCCGGCTTCGCAAGCGTCGAGCGAGGCCCCAAGCCCGGCCTGTACGTCGTGGGGATCACGGCCGTCCGCCCCGAGAATGCCCGGGCTCACGAGATCATCACCGCCTACCCGGAAGACGTTCGGCCGATGCTCGACGCTGCCGCGGCGAAATTGGATTGGGTGATCGATCACACCACCATGCCGACGGCGGAGCAAATCGACGCCCTGCCGCCGAAGCTCCCGCGAAACGAGGAGTGAAATGACGATTTCCCGCAACATCCAAACCGGCCTGCGGCTGGCGTTCGTGGGGGCCGTGCTGTTGGGCATGGCGATCGCGGCCGTCGTCCACGCGGCCCGTGCGTGGCTCGGAGGGTAATGCTGTGGATCTTCTGAACCTCTTCCCCGGCCTCAACCCGGTGTCGCTGGTGCTCATCGCCGTGGCCGTCGTGCTGCTGGCCGGTCACTACGCCCCGGCCGTCGTCGACTGGGGCCGTTCGCTCCTCCCCGCCGGCGGACACGCGGCCGAACCGCTCGATGCCGTCATCGCGGCCCACAAGGTCTGTCAGGCCGCGGGGCGGGCGGATGCCTGCGAACACCTGAGCCGGGCCGTCCAATGCGTCCTGGCGGCTCCAGGAGGGCCGGGCGATGGCTCCGCGAAAAAGTAATGCAGTCCCGGCGTTCGCCCTGCTCCTCGTCGCCCTGGCGATCGCCCTCGACGGCGGGTTGCCGAGCGTCGGCGGCGGGCTCGGCGGGACCGCTCGGGCCCTCGTCACGACGCAGATCACCGCCGGCGACCGCGTGGCCCAGGCGACGAGCGCCGCCGCGATCTACGGGGAGGCCGCCGCCCGGCTGGCGGACCGCACGTTCGGGAGCGCGATCGAGGCCCAACAGCACGTTTTGGATCGTGTGCAACGCGAGTTGGTCCCGCGGTCCGCCGGCTGGTCGGCGGTCAACGCCGAGGTTGCTGCGGCCGTGCGGGCGAAATTGGGCAACACGCCGGAGCCGGCTGCGTTGCAAGCCGCGTACACCGAGATTGCCGCCGGATTGCGAGGCGTGAAATAATGGGCATCCTCGACCGCTTCCGCGAACGTCGCCAAGCCGCGACCGGGACCGTCCGCAACTGGGCGATCCTGGCCGTGCTGTGGGCCGTCCTCACCTGGTCGGGCTGCGGCTGGCTGTTCCCGTGGATTTCTCCGGTCATTCGGCAGGCTCCGCAACCGCCCACCGAAACCGAAATTCACACGCCCGCCGAAACGGTCCTCACGACCGAATCCGGCGGCGACCGCACCGAATACGGCTGGGCCGGGCCGCAAATGGCCGCCACGGCCCGCGCCGAGCTTGGCCCGCAGATCCACGCCTACGCCTACGACCCGGCCGAATGGGCCGCGATCGAGGGCAAGAGGATTGTCCTCTGGCCGTACATCCGGGCGATCAACAGCACGTTCGGCGACCAAGACAATATCCCGCAACCCGCCGGCGACTGCGTCTCCCGCGGCTGGTCTCACGGGTGCGAATTTTCGCTTGCGGTGTGGGCATATTTCAACGGCGGGAAATTCACTCGCGTCTATCCGCCCTACATCTACGGCATTTCCCGGGTGCAGATCGGCGGCGGGCGCATCGGCGGGGACGGCTCGGTCGGGGCCTGGGCGGCGAAAGGCGTCGAGCAATACGGCGTGCTCGAATGGACCGCCGACCTTCCGCGATATGAGGCCGCGAATATCCGGGCATGGGGCCGCAACGGACCGCCGGCCTCCGCGATCGAAAAGGGAAAACTCCACACCGCAAGCACGCGGCTCGTCACCGACTGGCCCGGCCTGTGCGTGGCGATTTCGCAGGGCTGCCCGGTCCCCGTGTGCAGCAATCAGGGCTTCCAAAAAATCGTGGAAGCGAACGGCCGCATCGAGGGCCGCGCCAGCGGGAATTGGGCTCATTGCATGGTGCTGATCGGTTGCGATACGCGGCCCGGTCTCGAAGCCGCCTATTGTTTGAACTCTTGGGGGCCGAATGCTCATGCCCCCTGCGAAAAATACAAGGCCCTCGACGGGGCTCCCTGCGGCGGGTTTTGGATTCCGCGCAAAACGGTGGAATCCATGCTCGCCGCGAAAGACTCCTACGCCGTCAGCTTCGACGGCTTCGCCCGCCGGCAGAGCGCCGTCCTCAAGGCGTTCGGCCAACCATCCCGCAATTGATGAGGTGCGAAAATGCGTGAATCCATCGCCGTTGTCCTGGCCGTGGCCGCCGGTCTCGCGGGGTTGGCGAAGGTCGATCCGCCCCCGCCCGTCCCGCCGGCGGAGGCCCGGCCTGCCGCAACCGCCCCCGCGGAAATCGTGATCCAGGCCGCCGCCGAGCCGCCGCCGGAAGCCCGGTTCGGCTGGGTGCCGGAGGTCGTCCCGCAGGCCGTGCAGGTCTCGCAAGGGCCCTGCCCCGGCGGCATCTGCCCGTTGCCCGCGGCTCCCGCGCGGGCCCCCGAACCGGCCGCGGCGCCCATGATCCGCACCGCCCCGCAGGCGGTCTATCGTTCCGCCGGCGGGTGCTCGTCCGGCTCGTGTGCCCCCGCCCGCCGCGGGCTGTTCGGCCGCATCCTCGGGCGATAGTCGTCCCCCGAGTGAATTTCCGCGTCTTCGCCCCGCACCCGTGAGCATGGAGGTTCACGCATCATGGCCGCAACCCTCACCTATTCCACGAATTTCAAGGTCGTGGAAACCCTCGAAGCGAACGTGCAAGCCGCTTCGAGCACGAACAAAAAGATCACGCACGACCAATTCAACACGTCGGTGACCCTCAACGCCGAGTCGACCCCCGTCATCACGAAAACCGTGAACTACGAGGTTACGTTGTCCGGCGGCGCCGCGACGATCGACCTCACGGCTCTCAAGGCGGCGGGGCAGGCGGCGGCCGGAACGATCGACGGAACCGGCCTCAAAATCCAGGCGATCCGGCTCAAGAACAAGTCGACGAACGCCAACGCGATGACGTTCAGCGAGGGGGCCAGCAACGGCTACGCCCTGTTCGGTGCGTCCTGGCTGGTGACGCTGCCGGTCGGCGGCGAAGTCGTGGCCTACCTGCCCGAGGGCACCCCCGACGTGGCGACCGGGGACAAGACGATCGACATCGCCGGGACCGGTTCGCAGGTCGCGCAAATCCAAATCTGCCTCGGGTAATTCACGCCCCTGCGGCTGCGTATCCACTGAGATTTTTCCACGCCGGGCGGAGCCCGGGCCGAAGCCGCATGGAGGTGTATCATGGCCATCAAGTTGGGCCTTGAGGGGAAGCTGTATCGCAACGTCGGGACGTACGGTTCTCCGTCGTGGACGGAAATCGTGAACGTCACGGACGTTACGACGAATCTGACGAAGGCGATGGCGGACATCACCACCCGCGCCAACAACGGCTGGCGGTCGCAGCGCGGCACGCTCAAGGAAGGTGAAGTCACCTTCGAGATGTTCGCCGACGGCGGCGCCGATTTTCGCTTTTTCATGGACGCCTATCAGGCGAACGAAGTCGTGGAATTGCTGGCCCTCGACGGCCCGGAATCCACCCCCGGGAACGAGGGTCTGCGGGCGACGTTCGACGTGGCGGACATGAGCCGCACCGAGGCCCTGGAAGAGGGCATCAAATACAGCGTGAAGCTCGTCGTCACGACCGGCGAAAACGCTCCCGAGTGGTACATCAGCTAAGGAAAGCCATGACGACGTTCAAGGACGGCGACGGCCGCGAGTGGCGCATCACGATCACCGTGGGCGCCCTCCGCCGGCTGCGGAAAGCAGGCTGCGACCTGCTCGAATTGTTCGGCCGGCAAGATGGCCTGATGCGGCTGTATGACGATTCGGTTTTGGTCGTCGACATGCTTTCGGCGCTGCTGGCGAAGGATTTCGAAGCCCGCAAACTGCCCGCCGAAGCCTTCGAGGAATCGCTGACCGAAGAGCATATCGCCGCCGGCCGGGATGCGATTTTGCAGGGGCTGGAGCGTTTTTTTACGGGCCCGCGGGCCGACCTCGTCCGGCATGTGCGCCGGGTGATGCCGGAACTGCGGCGGCAAATGATGGAAGAGGCGGGGGCGGCGATCGAACGGACGGCAGCGGCGGCCGTCGCCGGACTGGCGGAACTGATTTCTGGCGAGAAATCCACAAGCTCGCCGGACGCCTCGGATGCAATCCCGGCCCTTTCACTTGGGCCGAAATGATCGTGATGGACGAGGCCAGGCAAGCCGCGGCCTGGGACCATACCGCGAGCCTCACGGCAGTTCTCATCAATATGTTCGGTCGCGGGAAAAGCGGCGGGCGAGTGAACGCCGCCGATCTCAACCCATACCGCCGGCGGGCGATCGACAACGAACCCGTCGCCCAAACCGTGAAGTTTTCCGAATTGGCGAAAATGTGGGGAGTGAAGCCCAATGACGACGGGAAACGCGGTAAGGGCGGGGGCGGCGTACGTCGAAATCGGCGCGACCCTGACCGGCCTGGAACGGGCCCTGCGTGACGCCACGGGGCGGCTGGCGGGGTTCGCTGGGGCCGGGGCGACCGTCGGCCAGCGGCTCTCCGACATGGGCCGGCAGGGCGTGCAATTCGGCAGCGGACTCATCGCGGCGGCGGCGGCCGTGGCCGGTTTCGGTGCGGCCTCCGCGCTCGCGTTCGAGAAATACGGGAGCTTATTGGACGACACGGCCAATCAAACCGGGGCGACGATCGAGGGGTTGCAGGAGCTTTCCTACGCGGCCCAATTGACGGGGTCCGTCACGCCGTTCGAGGATATTTCCGGCGGCCTGACGAGCATGCAACAGGGGATCGTCAAGCTCGCGCAGGGCTCGCAAAAGGCTCAAAAAGCCTTCGCGTTGATCGGCCTGAGTTTCGCTGATCTGGACGGTCTCACGGCCGAAGAGCAATTCGCCAAAATTGCCGACGCATTCAAGGGCGTGGAGAGTTCCGCGGTCAAGGCCGCGGCGGCACAAGGCATCTTCGGCGGCTCGGGAAAGGCCCTGATTCCGCTGTTGTCGGGCGGTTCGGAGCAGATCAAGGAGTTGTCCGCGGAGGCCCGCAAGCTCGGCCTGGTGATGTCCGCGGAGGCCGCCGGCGAAGCGGCTTCGTTCGGCGAAACGCTCGATCGGTTCAAGCTCACGGGCAAGGCCGCGGCGCTCGCCATCGGGCAAGCATTCACGCCGGCGGTGAAGGGTGTTTTGACCGTCATCACGGCGGCGAACACGGCATTCACGCAATTCGTCTCGAAAAATCGTGAACTCGCCACCGCGTTGGCGGCCGGGGCCGGGGTTGCGGCCCTGGCCGGAGCGGCCCTCGTCGGGCTCGGCGGCTTCGCCATTTTCGCAACGGCCGGCGTGGGCGCCCTGATCGCATCGCTGACGGCCTTGAAGGTTGGCCTTTTGGCCCTAGTATCTCCCGTCGGCCTGCTCACGCTGGGGGTCGCCGCGGGCGCGTATTGGTTCGCCAATTACACCGACGCCGGGCGAGAAATGGTTGCTGGCCTGGGGACGATATTCACTGACTTCTACCTGTCCGCCGTGAAGATCTTTCAGGGCATTTCCGACGCCGCGGCGACAGGCGACCTGAATGCAATTCAGGCGATATTCGCGTCGACGTTCAACATCATCGGCGCGAACATATACGGTGGAATTTCGGCGGGATTTGAGCGTTGCTACACGTTCGCCGTGGATACGGCCAACAGCATCCTGGGGATTTTCGTTGATATTTCGTCCGCCATCGCCAAGGTTTTCAGCCGAATTTTCCGCACTGCCTTCGGCGACAATTTTGCCGCCGGGCTAGATGTCATCGCCTACAAGGCCGGCCTCATCACGAAAGAAGAGGGGCGGAGGAGGCTCGAAAAGCGACAGGAAAGCGCAACCTCGCAAGAGCAAGTCGAAAAAGACATCGACGCGGAGGCGGATGCCCTTTTCGACCGCAATAAGTTCGAAAGGCCAGATTTCCGGGAAAGCAAGGAAAAGCGAGCAAAAGAGATCGCGGACGAACAGGCCAAACTCGACAAGGTCATCGCCGATGCGGCCGAAGCCCGCAAAAAACAGGATGAGAAGGCCCAGGAGTTGGCGGACAAAATCAAGGCCGGCTTGAATATCGAAACCGGCCTCGATGAGAAAGAGAAGAAGGAGCGAAAGGCCAAATCCGACGCGGACAAGGCGGTCGGATCGTTCGACGCCCAAGTCCTCCGGCTGACGAACGTCTCCACTCCCGCGCTCAAGGAAGAGAAGCGGCAAGAGGAGATCAAGAAAATGCAGGAAGAGGCCCAAAAGCTGCGGCAAAAGCAGGTGGCCTTGCTGGAGCAAATCGCCGACGCCGGCGGGGCTCAATTCGCGTGAACTCGGCACGGCAAGGAGGCCGCACATGCCCGCCAGCATCGTCGAAATCGTGGATACTCCGAGCCGCCAGCGGGGTTACAACGGCGAAAAATCCACGGCCGAACGCACCTGGTTGGTGGTCGACGAGACCGACGATCAGGCCGCCATGAGCCTAGCGGAAGGCACCGCCCCGACGACATTCCACGGTCTGACGCGATATTCCCAGCGATGCGAGCCCTACGGCGGCGCCGGGAATATGTGGAAATGCACCTTCGGATACAAGACACTGGACCCGAACCGGACCACGCCGCAGGAGACCGGCACGACGCGACTTTCGTTCGACATTTCGATGACGACCGAGAAAATAACGCATTCGCTGGAGACGGTTCACCGCTGTTCCGTCAACGGCGGGCCGGATGACACGGACGACTTCAAGCAGGCCATCGGCGTGACCGGGAGCGGGGCCGAAATGGAGGTCGCGGGGGTCGATATCCTCCGGCCGGAATTCACGTTCGACCTCACGAAATGCACCCCGGCAGCGGACATTACCGACTCGTATTTGTCGGACCTGGCTTACGTCGCCTACAATCCAGTCAACGACTCCACATTCCGCGGGCAGGCGGCCGGGACGGTGCTGTTCATGGGCTGCTCGGGCTCTCCCCGCGGGCAAGGCGACGATTACGAAATCACGTTCCGGTTCGCCGCCAAGCCGAATTTGACCGGGATTGAGGTCGGTGATATCCAGGCTTTCGACAAGGAAGGCTGGGATTATGTGTGGATTCGGAACAGCAAGAAGGTTGAGAATGGGCGGGAGATCGTGTTCCCCTACTCGGCCCATGTCGAGCGGATCTACACGCGGTCGGATTTCTCGCTTCTGGGGGTGGAGTAAATGACGGCTCCGACGCAACCCGTGACGGCTGGGCAGCGACTGAAAATCCCGGCGTCGATTTGGAATGAACTCTTACGGCTGGTCCAAAGCGAAGGGCGGAAGCACTTCACGGGAGCGGCCCAGCGGCTGGAGCTTCCCGGCGGCTATATCGCCGTGCAGAACGATTCCGGCGAAGCCCGTCCGCCGTTTTCCGTGCTGGCGATTTCGGACGTGATCCAGCCCCCGGACACTCCGGAGGCGGAAGCCGAATTCCCCTTCACTTGGCGGCTGAAATGCGTCACGCCGGGAGAGGAACACTGCGGGAAATTCGTGATCCTGCAATCCGGCGCGGACAACGAAGCGATCGGCAAGGCGATGGTTTCCGGCGCCACGTTCTGCCGGGTCTACATCAACGACGAGGCCCACAAATACGCCGATATCGAGGTCGGCACGACGGAACGGCTGGCCTCCCGCGATCGAGGCGCGGCGAAAATCCTATGGAAGCCGGCGGGGACGGGCGAGAAAATGTGCGTCGTGTCGCTCGGGACGACGGCCTCCGCGGCCTGCGAAAGCGACTGCGACAACGGCGATATCGACCCGAGCATTTTCGCCGGGTACGACGAGACGAAAACCCAGTATCTGCGGCACCTGCCGAAAGCCGAAGGGGCCGACCGGGTTTGCCTGGGATGGGTCGACGCGGCCGAGTGCTGATCTTCGAGGAGGAATGAAATGTCGATCGAAGGGGCCCCGTCGGGCATCATGAAAGTCCACACCTCGTCCCGCAGTTGGCGGGCGGGGAGCAACACCGGCATCACCAGCACGCCGGCGGCCCTCACGGCGACCGGCCGCTATTGCCCGCAGGGGGTGCAGATCATCGCCGCCGCGGGCAACTCGCAAAATATCCTGATCGGCGATGCGGCCGACAACTGCGTCATCCCGCTGGCGGCCGGCGGCTCGTATCTGGTGCCGATCGACGACCCGACGAAGGTGTTCGTGCAGGCCGCGAGCGGCACGCAAACGGCCTATTTCGTCTGCCATTGAGGCTGGGTCCGAGTTCACGATTTTCGTCCGGCGCGGTGCGGGAGGCTCGACAATGGCATTTTTCGGAGGAGGGTTCTACGGCGGGCCTCCGTCGGCGGGAGGGGGCGGCGGCGGGGATTCGTCGTCCATCGAATTGCCGGGCATCTGCGGGTTCCGCCTGACGCTCGAATCCGGCGTGCCGATGAGCACTTCGAACCAGACCGCCAAAACGACGCTGTATTTCACGCCGGACCCGCTGTCGCCGTTCTGCGGCCTCATCAGCAATTACGAATCGTCCGCCTGGGTCGTGCGGAAATTCGGCGAGGTTTCGTTGTCGCTGTCCGGCTACACGGCCGCGAAGCCCTACGATATTTTCGCCTACGTCTCGGGCGAAACGCTGACGCTCGAATCGGTCGTGTGGACGAACGGCACGACGCGGGCAACGGCCTTGGCGACCCAGGATTCCCGGCGTGTGAAAAATGCCGCGGCGGATCGGCTGTACGTCGGCACGATCTACACGTCGGCCGCCGGCCAGTGCGAATTTTCCTTGAGCGGCGCGGCCCCGAAACTGTACGTGTCGAACGCCTTCAACCGCCGGCGGGCCGTCGTCAAAGTCGTGGACGCCTCCAGCAGTTGGAGTTACGACGTGGACGCCTGGCGGCAGGCTCACGGGTCGGCCGACAATCAGTTTTCCTACGTCGCCTGCGATGCGGATTGTCTGATCGATGTGAACGTCACCGCGACGATGGAGACTCCCGGGGCGGGGATTTTCGCGGCGGTCGGGATCGGCATCGATTCCACGACCGTGAATTCCGCGGCCGTCAACACGCGGGAAGGGCTCGGCGTGTGGCAGATCAACGGCAGCCCGCAGGCCGCGTATTCCGGGCGACGAGCGGCCGGAGTTCACACCGTCGCTTGGCTCGAAAAATGGATCAGCGGCGGCAACGTGGCGACGTTTTTCGGCAACGGCGGCGGCAGTGATTTTCAAAGCGGCATGCTGGCCTCGGTCGAGTGCTGAGAAGGAGGCGGGGCGATGAGTTTCTTCGGCGGCGGATTTTACGGCAGCCCGCCGGCTTCGGGCGGCGGCGGGGGGGGGCCGGTAACGGTCGCGGACATCGACAGCGAGGAGGCTGCCGACGGGCATGTTCTGACCGCCGACGGTGAGGGCGGTGCGGCCTTCGAGGCTCCCGCAGGCGGGGGCGGTGGGCCGCAACACAACATGACCGCCGACCCGATGTTGGGCGTGCCGGGAGTCAATAACGACTCCTCGCAAGGATACTCGGCCGGCTCGATGTGGATTTTCACGGACCCGGCGTACACGATGTGGATTTGCCAATCGGCGGCCGTCGGGGCGGCGGTTTGGGTCGAAATGCACACCGCGTACACCGCCGGACAGACGTTCGCCTACGCTTGATCTCGGAGCCCCGAAATGCCGCTCTGGATGCGTGACGGCAAGCTGCTGGTCGACGGCGACGGCAAGCCGCTCGAATGCGACGACTGCCCGTGCGGCGGCTGCTCCTGCGCCTGCGGGGCGGACGAGTTCACCGTGCCGGACATCACCGTCGGCAGCGGGCTTTTCATCTCGTTCATGGCGACCGACATCCTCGCCAGCAACCCCAACTTTTCGTGCGTCTCCGGCGTGTGCGTGTGGACGGGGTTCATCACGTCCACCTACAACGACGGCAGCAACGACTACGCCGAAAACATCGAGGCGAGCTTTCAACTCAACGCCGACGGTACCTGGTCGTTGTCGATCGTCGGGCAATCCGAATACCTGCATCCGGGCAGCTTTCCCGTCGGCGAGTTTTCTTACACGCGATCCGGCAGCATGGGCGAAGGCTGCACGCCCATCGCCATCGGCCCCGAAGGGGTGTATTTCGATCAGGGCGCCGGGGCGATCGGCCCGTTCGATCTCACCATCGGGTTCGCCCCATGACCGCCGGCCTGCCGTGGCTCCCCTGCCCGCACCGCACCGCCGGCGACCCGCCCCGCTGCGGGCACCGCATCCGCCGCGGGATGATCGTCCTGCCGTCGATGTGCGCCGCCTGCCCTATCCTCCCGCGAGCGACCCCCGCCCCCGCGCCGCCCGCCGCCGCCGAGCTGCTCCCCTGCACCCTCCGCGGGCCCCTGCTCCGCGAGGAGCTTTGCCGGCGGGGTTGCCGCAGCGAACGGGCCCTCATCCCCGTCCACGTCTGCCCCACGCACGGCGAGTGCTCCGTCCGCCGCATCGCCCGCGACCAGCCGATGGCGTGCTGCCTCGACTGTTCGGACCGCGTCCCGTAGGCCGCCTGCGGCGTCCGCGAGGCCCTCCCGCAAGCACCTTCCGCCCCGCGGCCCTCTCGGTCGACGGGGCTTTTTCGTTGACTCGCCGTTCGCCGGCGGGAAAAATGCGGGTCGACCCCAGCCCCCGGGAGACTCGCCGTGCCTCGTCCCTACCGCCGCCGCAAGCCCCTTGCCCCGCGGCCGATCACCGCCCGGCAGGCCGAAATCCTGGCCGTGCTCGTCGCGTTCGTGGACAAGCACGGCTACGGCCCCACGCTCCGCGAGCTGGCGGCCCTCATCGGCGTCAAGACTTCGCCCGGCGTGCTGGCGAGCCTGCGGGCGCTCAAGGCGAAGGGGGCGATCACCTTCGAGCCGCGGGAGGCCCGCAGCATCCTCCCCGTGCGCCGCCGCGGCACCTGGTCGCTCCCGCTCGGCAGTATCGTCCGCCCGGACGGCAAGATCGCTCTTCGTGCGGCTTCTCCGCCTGCGGATGCGACTTGACCCCGAAGAGAGGGGTATCACTTCAATAGATACCCCCTCCCGCCCCCGGCCCGACGCCTCACCGCGCCGGGCTTTTTCGTTGCCCGCGAACCCGCCGGCCTCACGCCGAGTGGTCGGAAGCGACTGAGTTCAGGGCACTTTCTGAGGTTGTCTCCCAGACAACCTCAGAAAATGGCGGCTACTTCTTCAGCAGTTCCGCGGCTTCCTTGGCGGCTTCCGTCTCGCCGAACTGCTTGACCAGAGCATCCAACTCAGCCTTCGCCTTTTCGGTGTCGCCGGTTCGCAGGAAGGTTTTGGCGACCCGCAATTTCGATTGGGCCTGTTTTTCGCGGGGCGGCAGATCAGGCACCGTGGGCTTCGGCACGACGCGCTCGACGATCGAGGGGCGCCGCGGTCCCTCCAGTTCGAACGGCGGCTTGGGTTCGACGAGCATTGGGCTTCTTGGCGGGCGGGTTTGCTCGGCGACCGCCCATTTCAGGCGAATTTCGCCCTTGAGGTCGACGTTTTCCCCCGGCAGTTCCAGCCGCATTTCCCGGGCCGCCGGGATGGGCGGATCGAACACCAACAAATCTTCGTGCGACTCCCCGGGGGCGATCGACTGGTGATCCGCTTGCCCCTCCCAGCGGCAGAGGGACGAGGGCGAAATGCGCGGATAGACGTTGCCGTGTTCGTCCCGCAGAAATCCATTGGTTCCCGACCCGATATCGAAGAAGCCCGTCCCCCAAGTTTTGAAGTTGATCTTCCGGGTCGCCGAGCGATTTGTGATCCGCACCCGCACGACCGTCAGTTCGCTGCTTGGTTCCGCTCGGTCGCCGCCGGGTCGGATCATGCCGGGCTTGCGGAGGCTCGTTTCGATCAGCTTGACCGTCACATCATCAAGCGAGGCGACCGCTCCGGCCTGCTCCCAAACGTCGACCGGCTTGGGCTTCGCGGGGGGCGGTTCCCGCTCGACGGGAGCGGGGATGTCGTTCGACCGGGGAGGTTTCGGGGAAGGAGCGATGTCCGTTCCCGCCGGCATGGACGGCTTCGGCCGGGCGTCGTCCTCCTTGCGGAACGTATCCTCCGCCCGCCGGCCCATTTCGCTGATGCCGACGAACGCACCGCCGCACATCAGAAAACCGAGGACGGGAAGGCCGGTCAGTGCGATGACGATGCCGATCCCGATCCCGATGCCCTGGCTCACTCCCTTGCCTGTCTCCCCCATCGCTCGACCCTCCCCGTTTTCGGTGCCGTTCCCCGCCAAGGTAGGGGAACGAACGGGACCGGGCAACGGACCGCGAAAAAATTTGCCGCCCACCCCCTCCGCTGTTGAAACCACCACATGCGTATACTAGACTACCAATCGTCGGAAGGGGGCGGTGCAGACCCCCGCACGCATGGACTGCCGATCAAGCTCAGCGGCCTCAAGACGGGGCGCTGCCGGTTACCGCTCCGCCAAAGCGGCCCGCTGATCCATGAACGCCGTCCCGCAGGCCCGTACCATGCTCCGACGCATTTCCCGCCGTTTTCGGCCTCGTCGTTTCGTCCGTCGAAAAAATCCTTGCGGCGGCACCCCGCGGGTGGTAGATTGCCGCCGTTGTCCCGCTGCGCCCGTCCCGGACTTTTCCGGCGGCGCAAAAAGGCGGGCCGATGAGGAGCAGCGAACTCCCCACCGGCCCTGACCGCGGGCGACACACCAGATAGCACCTGGGCACGCCTCGACGGCTGCGGGAAGTATTCCCCGCGCTCGCCGCCTTTGCAAGCCCTCTCAAGCGATTCCCGGCCCCGTGGCCTGCGGTCCGTTCCGCATGCGCTCGAGGCCGCCGCGATACTGCCGTTGCTGCCGGATGGGGGGTATCACCAATAATGATACCCCCCATCCGGCAGCAACGGCGAAGGGGCTCCCATGCACTTTGCGAATTTGCCGCCGCCCGCTCGCGGTCCGCCTTCCCTGGAATTGCGAATTTGGGGGTCGAGGCCGGATTTTCTTCCGGCCTTACAGGCCGAGTCAACCCTTTCCGTGGCAATGACTTGCGTCGAGTCTTGGTCGGCATTCGGCTCAAGGACTTAAAATTATGGCTGTAGCCGAATGGGTCGGCCGGCGAATGTTGTGGTCATCCAAGCCGCACTCCGCGGTTTGGGCAAAGCAGGAGAAAAGACATGAGTCCCGAAAAGTCGAGCGACAACGTGGTTTACACCGTGGCGGATCTCGCGGCGGCGATCGGCACGTCCGCCCCCACGATTTTCCCGGCGCTGGCGCTGCTCAGCCTGCACCCGGCCTACCGGCGGATCAACGGCAGCCCGCTCTACGACCGGCAGCAACTGGAGCAGGTGCGGGCCAAGTGCCGCGAGATGGGCATCAAGCCGCAGGGTCGCTCGCGGTGAACCCCGCTGGCGGGACCGCGTTCCCGGAGGTGTAAGTTTGCGTCCGCCGGAAACCATGCCTAGGTTTGTAGGCGGGCGATGTGCGGCCGGCTGCCGCGATCGGAATGGGCAAAAGTCCCAGTGTGCGTTTACTATCACCATCCAATGAGAGCGACGAGACATCCATGATCGATCTGAAACCGAGGCGGCAACCCGATCCGCCGCATGTGGCCGTGTTCCTGGCGAACGCCGTCACCTGGCCGGAGGCCGACCGCAAGCGGGTCGCGGAGATGCTCCGGCGGGCACGCTGTGAGGCCGACAACCGCGAGGCCGTGGTGACGATGAGCGAGTTCCTGGCGGGGCGCCCGGATCTCTCACATGCCCTTGATGTCGAGAATCGCGCCGGGCTGGAGGGTGAGATTTTCGCCAGCCCTGAGTTCAGCAAGGAACTCACGAAATACTGGGTTCGAATCGGGCGCACCGATCCCGAGACCGGCCGCAAGTTCATCCGGTTCATCGACGACTGCGGCAAAGACCGTGCTTCTTCTTCCAACTGAAAGGCAACTATGAGCAACACCAACGACATCGCGGCCCGCATCTCCGCGGTCCGCAAGATCGAGTATCAAGGCAAGCCGGTCGCCACCTACGCCATGATCGACGAACTCCACGGCCACCAGCCCGGGGTCGCCAAGCAAGCGTATTTCCGGAACAAGGAACAGTTTTTCGAAGGCCGGGACTACTTCGATCTGGCCTCGTCGGAGTTTGATGGTAACGAATCGTTACCATCAAACGGGAAGGCCGGGCGGGGCGGGTACCGCGGCAAGATTCGCGTCTATACCCGCGACGGCTACATGAAGCTCGTCAAGATTTTCAGCGACGATCTGTCGTGGGAGATCCACGGGCACATGGTCGCGATCTATTTCGCGGCGGCGGATTCGATCCTCAAGGTCGACATCGGCAAGCAGGGGGTGCAGGTCTCTCGGGAATTGCCGCCCGCCGTGGAGTCCGCCATCAAGGCCCTCGTTGAGCGGCCGGAACTCTTGCAGGCCATTCCGGCCCTGCTGGAAGCGCTGGGGGTCAGTCGCACGACGTTCTCCCCCGGGGAAATGATCCCCGAAGGCCGCCGCATCAAGCTCTGCCGGATCGTGCGCGAAATCGTCGACAAGGAAGGGATGCACTGGATCGACCGTCGGGGCAAGATCAGGCCCGTCGACGAATCCCGAGTGGTCCGCAAGATGGTCTCGAAGATCGCGGTGCAGGCATGGACGGGAGTCTGCCGGCCGATGCAGGCGGACGACAACGCCGGAACCTGGATCGGGCACGTCGACGACGAGGCGAAGTACGTCGAAGCGTTTTGGGATGCGGCGTACGAATTGCAACGGTTCGTCCGCAAGGTCTCGCCGCAGCGAAAGTTCGACTTCGAGCAAAACTAAGAGGGCGGACCGATTGGCGTCGGTCCGCCCTCCAGCGGGAGCAAGCTCCCGGATCAACCACCGTGACCGTTGAGGCGGGTTGTATGGCCTAGGAAACCTCGGCCCGCCTCTTCGGTCTCTCGAACTCCCCGGCGAACACGGCATGCCTGCCGTTCCTCCGGCCTTAATTGGCCGCTTGGACAACGGCAGCTTACCGCGCCAAAAAAGCCGGTCAACGGAAAAATTTCCGGGATCGGCAGCCGCGAGGTACGCACCATGACCAACACGGGACCGGGGGCCCCCTGCCCCCTGACCAAAGCCGACATCGCCAAGCAGTTCGGCGTGTCGCAACGGATCGTCGAAGGGTGGTTCAAAGGAGAGCGAAGGGATTCGTCGGGGCGGTGCTTGGGCAGATTGGCCCGCCCCCTGGAGCACATGCGGGCGGGACGCGGCGTGTTCGTCTTGCCGGAATGGGTCACGGATTTCATGCGGGCGAATTCCTCGCTCGCCGGCGGGAAGGACGGGGCACCATGAGCGAGAACCTCGAAGGGGCGAGCCTCCCGCCGGCGGGACTGCCGAAGGCGACCTACACGCAGGCCGAAATGCAATCGATGCTCGGGATCGGCGAGAAGACGTTGCGGGGGATGATCCGCCGCGGAGTGATCCCGCACGTCCGCACGGGGCGCGGGACGACGGGAAAAATCCTCTTCCTCAAGCCGCAGATCGACGAGTGGTTGCGGACCGGGGGCACGACCGGACGGGGCGGGAAGTAGCCGGCGGGAAGCCGATGTTCGAAGTCGGTTCGGCGGCGGGGTTCGGCTTCGGTCGGCCCCGCCGCCTTTTTCACGAGGGGAACGACATGGCGAAAGCAAAGGGAAAACAGGATCGGGACGGGCTGTCCCGCCGGCCGAACAGCCGGTTCTACTGGATGTGCTACGTCGACGAGAACGGCGAGACCGTCCGCAGGTCGACGAAAGAGACCGACCGCAAGCAGGCCGTGCAGGTGCGGGCGGAGGCCGTGCGGCGAGTCTCATTGATCCGACAGGGGCTGCTTGATCCCGCGGCCGAGAAGCGGAAGGCCAAGCAGGCCGAGCCGCTCGCACCGCGGCTCGAAGAATTCCTGCGGTCGCTTGCGGCCGATGGAGCGGGCGAGAAACACGTTGCCGACCGGCGGAGGAACGTCGAGGCCGTCATCAAAATCACCGGCTGGTCGAAGCTGACGGACATCGAGCCGAAGGCGCTCGCTGCCACCCTGGCCGATATCCGGGATCGGCCGGGTTCGCATGCCGGGTTCGGCTTGTCGGATTGCACGATCCGCAGGCACGGCGAATCGATGCGGCATTTCGCCCGCTGGCTGGTCGCCGAAGGGCACTTGGCGAAAGACCCGCTCTTGACCTTCCGGCTGCCCTCCCGTCGCGTTCGGCACCGGCGACGGATGCTGTTGCCGGAGGAGTTTTTGCCGCTCGCGGATGCCACGCTGGCCGGTCCCGTGCGGCTGCTCCTGACGGGGGCCGAGCGGCTGTTGCTCTACCGGACCGCGATCCTGACCGGGTTCCGCGCATCGGAGCTTGCCGCCCTGACGCTCGGCTCGCTGCGGCGGCAAGGGGACGGGTTCGTTCTCTTCCTCGACGGCGAGCACACGAAGAACGGGAAGGATGCCCGGATCGACATCCCCGACGACCTGGCCCGCGACCTGCGGGAGTTGTTCCGGGGGGCAAGTCCGCCGCGGCAATCGTTGCTGCGGATGCCGCGGAACCTCGAGCGCATGTCGGACATGCTGCGGGCGGACCTGGCGGCGGCGCGGGAAGCCTGGGTCGAATCGTCGGCCGACGCGACGGTCCGGGCCGAGCGGGTACGCAGCGACTTCCTCTTGCCGGCCAACGCCGCGGGCGAGAAGCTCGTCTTGCATGGGCTGCGGCACACGTCGGGGGCCTGGCAAGTTCTGGCCGGGGTACCGATCAACGTCGTCAAGGAACGGCTCCGGCACGGCACGATCACGTTGACGCTGGACACCTACGGGCATCTCGCCCCCGGCCAGGAACGGGCCGCCTGCGACACCCTGGCCGCGTCGGTTCCGAGTGTGCAGAAAATGTGTAGTACGGGGCGCCGAAACTGGCCCCAGGGGGCCGAAAAGCTGCCGTCGGATGCCGGAGCGGCCGGACCGGCAAGCAGAGAAAAGAGCCTTGAAACGCGGGATTTTCCCTTGATTCCAGGGGTTGGAGCGGCAATCATGGGACACTCCGATCATCCGCCTGCTGGCGGGTTGAGATATGCGAAAAACGCGGTGAAAACGCAGTCATCCGGGGCCGCTGTGCAGAAAGTGTGTAGTTTGCCCCCGGCCGACCCGCAGCTTGACCGCCTCGCCGAACTGTGGCCGGACCTGCCCGAGGCCGTCCGCTCGGCCCTGCTGGCGACCGCCGAAGCCGCCGCGGCAACCCGCCCCGCCGTAACGACGAGCAATTGAGTCCGCCGCCTTCCCGCTGGCGACCCTCGCCCCGACCGCACCCACCGCGGCCGGGGTTTTTTCGTTTTCCGGCGGCTTCAGCGAATTTCGGAATTTTTTCCGGATTCCCTATTTTTGCCCCGGCCGGGCATTGGTGTAGCCCCGCCGCAAGGTAGTGCGGTTTTCGTGCAGATTCGTGCAACCCGCATTTCCGCGGGGTCGCCGCAAGCCCTGCAAAATTCGGGGGATGCGTCGAAATCTCGCCGCCTGACGAGGCCGTTTTTCGGGTTTTGGTAAGCTCCGTACGTCAAGAGCAACCTGCCGCCGGCCGCACGAATCACCATGCTCCCCCGCCCGGGGACGGCACTCGGCCCGGCACGCTCTTGACACGACCTGCCACGTCCGCCGTCCCCGGGCCTTTTCGTGTCGCGTTTTCCGCGGCACTCGGTGATTTCACGAAGGAAAAGACATGCTGGGAACCCTCCCGAACGGGAAAGGTACGCACCCGTCGATGCGGGGAGACGTCGCCGGCTGGTGGTCGGCGACGAAGGCCCCCTCCGGCAAACGCTGCTGGTTGCTGTTCAGCGACGATGGGGATGAGGACTGCCACCAAACCATCGCCGAGGTGTGGTCGGCGGATGGGCAATGGATGTGGCAGACCGACGGCGAACCGGCGGTGGCGTCGGGCGGAAGGAGCGCGATCCTCGCGGCCGAGGCGTCCCTCCTGATCACGGGATGGGATTTGCCGCACCTGGCCAACCCCAACGGCAGACCGACCGCCTGGGATCACGGCGAAATCGCGTCGTGGTACCCGCGGTCGGAATCGTGGATCGCGGCGGCGGCGGCCCGCACGATGCCGCTCGGCGAGAGGCCCGCCCCGGTCAAGCCCGCCGAACCGGCCGTTCCCCCGTCGGCCCCCGCGGCTCGGGTCGGCTACGTGGGTGGCTGGATTACGTCCTCCCTTGCCCGAGAGAGCTTCGGCCGCTGGGAGCTGCTGTCGCGCGAACTCGACACGATCGCGGTCGTCGAGCGGCGAGGCGGCAAATGGTTCGCGTCGGTTGCGGCCGACGGCGGGCGAGTTTACGGGGTCGGCTGCGGCACCGAGGCGTTTCTGTGGTGTGAGGCAACGTTGATTGCCAATCACGGCTACCAATTGCCGCACCTGGATTCGCAGGTCACCCGTCCGGTCAACACGAATATTTCGACGCTGGAAACGTGGTATCCGCGGCAGGCAGCGTGGTTCGGGCCGCTGGTCGACGAGACCAGCAACCTCCGTGAGGCCGTCCCGACCCGCGACATCCCGCAGCCGGAGCTGGCCGTCCCCGCTGCGGACACTCCGCGAGCCAACCCCGCCCCGCCGGCGATCACGTTCGACGGCCGCGAGCCGCGGGACTATCCGTTGCCGCAGGAGCAGCCGGCCGCGGCGCGGGACACCGCCGCCCCCGAGACCTCCGAGGCGACATGGCTGGAGGTCGCCGAGGGATCATGGAGGCTGTGCTATCCCGGCGTTCGCGGGCAGTATGCCGTCCTGATGGATCGACTCAATGGCAGCGTTTGGCGATGTGTCGTCTTCCCGCCCGCGGGGGGGCTGCCGATGTGGATCGGAGAGGCGTATTCGCAGCGGTCGGCGGAGGATATTTGTGCCGCCGTACTGCGGTCGATGGGATTTTCTTGTCCTCCGCTCCCTCCGGACATCCCGCCCCTCGACGCCCCCGAACGCCCGATGCCTGCGGGTCACTCCGTCGTCTGGACGCCGACCCCGGACGACCGGGAAGGGTTTTTGCGGGCCGCGGAGGGGTGGTGCCTGATGCTGCGGCACCGCAACCGGCCGCAGGACATGCCGATCGTCGTCCGCATCCGCAACGGCAAGGCGCGGGCGGCCTGCGGGGGTGTCGTGTCGCTGCTGGCCGGCGACGAATACGTCCTGATCGCCCCGCCGGCGGACGACGCGGGAGAGGCGGTGTGCCGTGGAGCCTGATGCGGAGGTCATCACGATTTACGACGCCGCCGCGTTGTGGGGCGTGAACTACAACACGCTGTGGACGCGGGTGGTCGTGGCGAAGGTCGTCCAACCCGTCGGCACCCGGCCCTGGAGTGGCGGCAAGCCGCTCAACCTGTATCGCCTCGACGAAATCCGCCCGCTGGCCGAGCGGCCCATCGGGGCGCTTCGCGGCGGCAACCGCCGGAAAAAAGCCTCGCCGAACTCGCCGACGACGGGGGTCACGGACTTCCTGGAGCGGGCAAAACGGCTCCATGAACTCGTCGTGCCGGCGGGATATGAGACCGCGATCGCGGCGGCCGAGCGGCTGAACATGACGACCAAGGCGTTGCGAAATCGCATCTACGCGCATCCGCCGCGGGGGGACGAGCGCATCGGGATCGGGCGGAAGGAGGTCGCGTACCGCACGACCTACCTCAACCGCATCGGCACAACGACGGTACGAGTCCCGGCCGCGCCGAAGCCCGTCCCCGCCGTGGTCGATTACCGCTGCTCCGGCTGCGGGCACCGTTACGCCCGGCCGTCGTGCCTGGTGTGCGAGTTGCGGCGAGTGGACTGCACGTTCACGGCGATTATGCGGCGTCCGGCGACGGTGGAGTCCGTCCCCATCGCGGAGCGGTGTGCCGGGTTTCGAGGGTCGAACCGGCATGAACGGGCTACTTACTGAGAAAGGCGTGAAATGCCAATCATTGAACATGACTTGGAATTCCTCCCCGACGGGGCGAAACAATCGAAGCTCGACGAGCGGTGCGATTTGCTGCCGCCGCGGGCGCTGCTGGCGGTCTCCCGCGTGCTGCACGAAGGGGCCGAGAAATACGGCGAAAACAACTGGTTCACGATCCCCGTCACGTCGCACCTGAACCACATGGTTCGGCACGTTTTCAAGTATTTCATGGGCGACCGCTCGGAAAAGCACTTGGAGCATGCGGCGTGCCGGGCCTTGATGGCCCTCGACAAGTTCTTGCGTGACGAGGAGGCGAAGGCGTGACGCTCTATTTCGACATCGAAACGGCCCCGGACCGCGAGCGGGAGCACCTGTTCGACCTCCCGCCGTTGCCCGATCCGCCGCCGGCCGCCCCCGCGAGCGCGGAGATTCCGCCGGCGGAATTGCTGGCGAAACCTCTCACGGACATCGAATCGCATTTGGAGGGCCGGACGTGGCGTCCGGCGTACCTCGATGACGTCCTACGACAGGAGATTGACGCACCGCAGAAGACGACGACGGGCAAGAGCCGAGGCCCGCGCAAAGGCGTTGCGGACGCCGTGGCCGCGGCCCGCGGGACCGCCCAGCAATACGCCGACCTCCTGCGGGAGCGGCGGAAGAAACTGAGTGTGACGCCGGAGTTTTGCCGCGTCGTGGCCCTCGGATGGGCCGTGAATGTGGAGGCTCCGCAATCGCTTGTCGCTTCGCCGCCGGGAGAGGACGACGAGTTCGGCAGCGGGGCGACCGAGCGTGAGATTTTGGAAAAGTTCTGGGGTCTCCAGCAAGTCGAACGGCCGCTGGTCGGGTTCAATTGCCTGAATTTCGACCTCCCGGTGTTGATGACGCGGAGCATCCTGCTGGGCATCAAGCCGCCGTGCCGGACGATCAACCTCGACAAGTTCACGGGCGACGTAATCGACCTCATGTTGAAACGCTTCCCGTTCGGCCCGGCTATGCGGCTGAAATCCCTGGCGAAGTGCCTCGGAATCGAGATCCCCGCGGGCGACACGGACGGCGGGGACGTGTGCGAGTTGTGGATTTCGGACCCCGCCAAATTGGGCGAATACGTCCGGTCGGACATCGAGATCACGCGGGCGTTGCACCGCAAGTATCAGCACTTTTTCTGCAAGTAGGACCGCCGGCGGGAAGCCTGTCGCGTGTGGAATCGAGCCCTAAAACCGAGAGGAAGAGAGCGTATGGAAGGCCAAGAGCAACCCAAACTGATTGACCCGATCGAGACCAGCGAAGGTTTCATTTTGAGCCCGCCGGGAGAAACCTGGATTTACCTGGGCAAGCTGAACGCCGCCGTGCTCGCGGTGATGCGAAAGGTCCACTACATCCAACGCGAAAAGGTCGCCGGGACCGGGATGACCGGCGTGATGGAATCGGCCGTGCTGGGGGCCGTGCGGCCCGCGATGCTGGAGCACGGATTGACCCTGCTCCCCGTGGGCGTGACGGTCCATCCGCAGCCCCCGACGACGAGCAAGGACGGCAAGGTGCTGCGGTCCGTGATCCTCACGGAGCGGTTTCGCCTGACGCACGTTCCGTCCGGTGAGTTCATCGAGATTTCGAGCGCCGGGGAAGCGGCCGACACGTCGGATAAATCCGTGGTGAAGGCCCTCACGACGAGCCTCAAAACCGTGCTCCGCCGGATGTTCCTGATCGAGACCGGCAAGGGGGCCGACCCCGATCGGGCCAATCCGCAGCACTTCGACGCCGAAACGGGCCATGTGAAGCCCCCGCGGCAGCCCACGCAAGAAGAGGTTTTGGCGGAAATTGCCGCCGCTCAGGCCGCCGCGGAGAAGGCCGCGAACCCGCCGGCGGAACCGTCGCCGCAAGCCGCTCCCGAGCCCGACGCCGACTCGCCGGAACTCGTGACCCGCGAGCAGTGCGAGGAGATCGAACGCAATTTCACGGCCCTCAACACCAACGGCGAGAAGCAGGCGAAAATCCTGGCCGATCGCGGGGTGAAGTTCCTCCGCGAACTCACGCAAATTCAGGCCGCCGAACTGATCGCGGCGCAGGCCAAGGTCATCGCCAAGCGGGCCGCGGAGGCGAAGGCAAAAAACTGACATGGCCCGATCTGCTGGCGGATGTTGTTGCCGCCTACGGGTCGGATGTCGTGTACGCGGTCGGCTTGCGGGCCCTGGGATACCCGCCGACCTTCGTGACCCATCCCGACGAGTTCTTTTCTCTCTTGCAGGCCCTCGACAAAGAAAAGGTGTGACATGGAATACGAATACGATTTCGACAAGGCCGTGGACAGCCCCGAAGATCCGTTGCCGGGCATCTACTGCGCGTGGGTGTATTTGGTGAACGACACCGGCGTGACCTCGAAGGGGAACGAACTCAAGGGGATCGAGGTCTCGTTCAGCATCACCGCCGGCGACCCCGAAGGGATGGAAAAGCGGGTCTTTCGGGACGTGTTTTGGCATCCCGATCCGCAAGATCCCGAGAAGGCCGGCCGTGATCTGGCTCGCATCAAACGGATCTGGACGGTCTGCACCGGCGCCCCGCCGGAAGGCAAGAAAAAGGTGAACTGGCAATCGCTCAAGGGAACCTTCTTGGTCATCAAGATCGAGAATTACACCAACGACAAGGGCAAAACGAAGCTCGTCGTCGCGGACTACGGCCGGGGCTATTACAGTCTCAACGATCCCGCGGTGAGCGAAGTGCCGAAGGCGTATCCCGGCAACTTCACCCCGCCGAAGGGGCCGAAGAAACCCGCGGCTCCGCCCAAGTCGCAACTCGACAAGGACGCGGAAGACGTCTTTTGATCCTTGCCGGCGTGTGAATTTCTTTCTGCCGGCGGCCTGCTCACCCGGGCCGCCGGCGTCCCTCTCGCCCATCACCCGCAGGCCCGAACGTGGCGTACGAAGCCGAAATCATGCCGCCCGAAGCCGCGGCCGAAACGAATGAACCGCAGCGGCCGGCCGACGGCAAGGAGTACCGCCGGCGGCAAGAGATCGTCGGCCGCCTCATCCGCGAAAAGCAGCGTTGGAACGATATGTCCCTGCTCGAAGTGCGATTCGAGGGGGCGGAAATCAATGACACGGTCAAGGTCGAGGCGGACCCGGAGGAACTGTCGGTCGGCGAATGTTACCGATTTTTCGGCGTCTGGCGGACGCACGACAAATACGGCGAGCAATTTCACGCGACGAGCTTCGTGAAGGCCCTGCCGGTCGCGCGGGATGCGGTGATCGAATACCTCTCGCGGCAAGGCGTGGGGCTCGGTATCGGCCTGGGACGGGCCCGCCGGCTCTGGGATGTCTACGGCTCCGACTGCCTCGACACGCTGCGGCAGAAGCCCGCGGAGACGGCCCGGGCCGTCCCTGGCTGGACGCTCCCGCAGGCGCTCGAGTTGGCCGAGATCCTCCGGCGGGACGAGCGGACGGAAGCCTGCACGATCGAAATGCACGCCCTCATTGCCGGCCTGGGCGTGCCGAAATCCATCATCCGGGCCGCGATCCAGGCGTTCGGGACGGCGGCCGCCGAGCGAATCCGCCGCAACCCGTACCTCCTGATGCAGTTCCCCGGCTGCGGTTTCGTCGCGGCCGACAAGCTGTATGTGCGGCTCGGCCACGATCCCCAGCGGCTCAAGCGGCAGGCGTACGCAGCGGTCCACAGCATCGCCAGCAACACCGACGGGCACGTCTGGTTCCCCGCCGGCATGGCCCATTTCGCGGTCGGTCAGCACCTCGGGAGTGCGGCGGCGAGGCCCGAGGAGGCCGTCCGGCTGGCGGTCCGCGGCAAACTGCTGGCCGAGCGGAACGGGCCCGCGGGCGAACTGCTGGCCGACGGCAAGACGGCCCGCAACGAGGAGCGGTTGGCGTTGCGGGTAGCCCGCGGGCTGGCCTCGCGGCGCTCGAGTTGGCCCTACCCCGAGGAACTGGAGGGGGTGAGCGACCACCAGCGGCGGGAGGCCGGCAAGGCGTTGGCGGGGCGAATCGGCGTCCTGGCCGGCAGCCCCGGGACCGGCAAGACGACCGTCGCCGCGGCGATCGTCCGGGCCATCCGCGAGCGGGTCGGCGGGGAAATCGGGTTGTGCGCCCCGACCGGGAAGGCCGCCGTCCGCCTCACCGAAAGCCTGCGGGCCCGCGGGTGCGATCTCCGCGCCAAAACGATTCACTCGCTGCTCGGCTTCGGCTCGGGGGAAGAGTTCGGCCACAACGAGAAAAACCCGCTCCGGCTGGACTGGCTGATCGCGGACGAAATGTCGATGGCGGGAAGCTCGCTGCTGGCCTCGCTGCTGGCCGCCTGCGGGCCCGACACGCACGTCCTGCTGATCGGCGACCCCGGCCAGTTGCCGCCGGTCGAACGCGGGGCCCCGCTGCGGGATCTCATCGCCGCCGATATCCCGCGGGGGGAGCTGACGGAGATTCGCCGCAACGGCGGGAGCATCGTCCGCGTGTGTGCCGACATCAAGGCCGGGCGGCCGTGGCGGTGCGACGAGGGGCTGGACCTGGCCGCGGGCAAAAATCTCCTGTTGCATCCCGCGGGCATGCCGGAAGGGCAGTTGGTTGGCCTGCTCACGGAAATCCAATTCGCCCGGGATGCCGGATACGATCCGGTTTGGGATGTGCAAACGCTCGTCCCGTGCAACGCGAAATCGCCCCTCTCGCGCAAAATCGTGAACTCGCGGCTGCAAGCGGAACTCAACCCGCGGGGCCGCACCGCCGGCGGGAATCCGTTCCGGCAGGCCGACAAAATCGTGTGTACGAAAAACGGCTACTACCCGCCGATCGACGAGGCGGACTTGCCGGCGCTCGCGGCGATGGGGCATCCGATCCGCGAAGGCAAGGTCTACGTGGCGAACGGCGAACTCGCGGCCGTGCTCGCCGCCGAGCCTAACCGCACGCTCGCGGAGGTGGCGGACCCCGTGCGGCGAATCGTGATCCCGCGAGGCAAAAAGCAGGAGAACGACGACGAGGGCGATGAAGAGTCCACCGGCACCGGCTGCAAATGGGAACTTGGTTATGCCCTCTCCTGCCACAAGTCGCAGGGATCCGAATGGCCGGTGGTGCTGACGCTGCTGGACGAATACCCGGGGGCCCTGCGGCTGTGCTCGCGGGAGTGGATTTACACGGCCATTTCGCGGGCGAAGGCTTACGGCGTGTTGGTCGGCAAACCGGAGACCGCGACGGGATATTGCCGGCGGGCGGTGTTGGGACAGCGGCGGACGCTGCTCAAGGAATTGACGGTCCGGGCCATCGAGGAGGGGTGCGGCATGAACGTGAAGCCGAAGGTGCTGCCGGAGTGGATTCTCGACGGGCACGACGGGCACTGGGAGTTGTTTTACGACACCTGCGACGAACTGGACATCGCCGCAGGTGTCGAACAAACCTCGCTGGGCTGCTGGGAATGGACCGCGTTCGGCCCATTCAGCCAATCCGGGAGATGCGACATGGTCGGGACGGAATGCGGCGCGCAAACGCCGGAGCAAGCCAAGGCCGCCGCGGAAGCCGCACTCAAAGCCGCCGGCTACGAATTCGAGGAGCCCGCCCCATGACCCGCACGACCGACCTCAAAATGCGGTGGATGTTCGCCCCGGACTACCGGTTTGCGGCCCTCATCGACGGCGACGGGCACGATCCCGACTGGGCCGAAAGCGACTTCCGGCGCGTGCTCCGGGACCGCAGCCGGCGGGGCATCATCGCCGAAATCGGCGGGCTGCCGGC
>ERZ869929.414-NODE-414-length-27254-cov-29.251553_pt1 | contig 27254 bp, 44 predicted proteins | sample MGYA00579312_ERZ869929 | MGnify/ENA primary metagenome ERZ869929 (study PRJEB32216, sample SAMN09231818) | wastewater metagenome | place: USA: Maryland | collected 2016-08-09 | study: EMG produced TPA metagenomics assembly of the PRJNA472060 data set (Reclaimed... | reverse complement strand
TAACAAGCAGTTTGGCGAAGTGGCGGTTTAATAGTACATCCGTTCATTTCAGTACTAATGATAATAAAATGTACTAAAGTTTGGTTATGGTACACAGCCGCCATTTTGCCAAACTGCTTGTTATAGGCTGTTAAAAAATTTTGACAATGTTAGTACCATTTGCATACGAACCAACACCAGAGGAAAAATATAAGCGTTATTATCTTTCTTCATTGAAAAAAGCTAAACACCTATCAGAACGAATGAAACAATTTCTCACAGATATTGATAAAAGCAAGATGAAGGAGAAAGATAAGAAAGCGATTAAAGACGAGGCTCTTAAATTTTTTAATTGCCTATAACGGTTCGCAAGTATGGGCAGTTTGCTCATCAAAATTAGTAAAAACTTAATTTTAAAAACAAAAGATATGAACACAGAAAACGTAAAATTAGAAAACAGCAAATTGCCTATACTTGATGTTAGGCAAGCGTTAATTGATTTCCTTCAACATATGTGGGAAACAGATTTTGATAGAAAAGGTTTAGCATTTGATGATTATGTAGATGAATATCTAAAATCAATTAATGTTGCCTAACTATCATATATATGTAGTAGGGCCCTAAACCCTTGATAGCAAATCTCTTAAATCGCTATCATATCGAAATTCAGTTTCTAAATCCGTATAATCAAGGGGTCCCCGGGGGGACACCGCACGAGCACCCATGCACACACGTACGTACGTGCGAGGGGTTCCGTTTTTCTTTTAGGTTAGAATTGTCTACATTTGTCTTACTAAAAACAAACACATATGATAGCTACCATTGAAACCTCCCCTGATTATTTTGGCAAGAAATGGCACCTTGTCCTCCAAACAAAAACCACAACCAAAAAGATGTTCTTGGGGCAGGATGCCAAAGTGTGCCAACGTCTCTTAGGAATGACCCCCAAAGAGGTGGTGGAAGCCATAGGGGACAACAATTTAGGCGACCCTAAAACCCTACAGAAACTTGCAGGGTTAATTCTGAATCACCTCAAGACTCACCATCTTATCACGCCAAAGAAAATCCTGGCTATGGAACCCTGGGACCTGGCGGTGGAATAAAACTCATTTACCGAAACCAAAGTCCGAGCCGCACCGCTCGGACTTTTTTGTGGACCTGGACCTGGTTCCTGGTGTGGCTCCCCCGCTGGACACTCTGTGCAGGCCTGGTGGTTTTTGCACAGAGACTTTCTATGTGGAACCCCCGCCGAATGAAGAATCGGGCCTAAAAAAATTTCCAAGAATTTCGGGGAATTTTTTTTTAGTTTGGCCGGGATCCCATATATTTGTCTCATCAAACAATCAAACACAAATCATTATGAAAAATTCTCAAAACATCCTAACCGCAGAAGAGAAAAAAGCCAAAAAAGCTGCTGCAGCCAAGGCCTTACGGGAAAAGAAAAAAGCGGAAAAAATCGCCCTCGAAAACCAAATGAACGCCCTACCCGAAAAATTCGAAAGGGCCTTTGAATTTCCGGTCCGCCTCTTCAAGAACCTAAAACTTGAAAACGAAAACTCCTACAAGGCTTCTGCCGGGGCTCTCCTCAAGTTTGAGAAAATCAAAACCCAAAACAATGTTATTGTTTTCCGGGTCCGCCGCACCGGTCGCCGCACCTTCTTTACCACCTCTAACGAATTGGTTACGCCCCTAGAGGCGTAACCGATTCCTAACGAATCTAAAACCCTCGGGACCTCCGGGGGTTTTTTGTGGGCCACATCCAAACCTGAGCGGGAACCCCAGAAAATTTACCTAAGAGCAAACTCTAAAATCCTGCCTATGCAAACTCTGAGCGGGAACCCCATCCGGAGTGACTTGGTTATATACAGGAAAAACTCTATGGAAAACTTCGGCCCTCATCTGACCCTGGACCTCAAAGGATGTCCTCAGCATCTATTATCGGACCTTTCTCTTCACTTCAAGTGGTTGAAGGAACTGCCTCATTTAATTGACATGACACCCATCACACAACCTTATGTGTTTCCCTATGAAGGTCTGGTGCCCGGAGACAAGGGCATCACCGGAATAGCCATCATAGCTGAGAGTCACCTCTCCATTCATTCCTTTGAAGAAAAGGGCTGGTGTTACATTGACATCTTCTCCTGTCGGGGGTTTGACACCGAGAAAGCTGTTGCCATCACCAAAGAATTCTTCCAGCCCACAGAATGTGTGGTTAGCCTGGTTGAAAGAGGCATAGGTTTTCCCAGAGGTTAACCCTTGTGGGGAACCTCCTGAAAGCACTGGGTTTGGGATTCCATTTTTTTCTTTGGTTGGAATTTTCTACTTTTATCTTAACAATCAAACACACACATCTATGAAAACTCTTCTGAAAAACTGGGACCTCATTTTTCTTTGCACTTTCATTGCGGGCACAATCGCTTTGGTCATCTGGAATTGTGTCCATCATGGTTACCGCTGTCCCATGTATTAACCACTAAAAAATCAGGATTCCGTTTTTCCCTTTTAAAAGGTTTTCTTATATTTGTCTTAACATTAATCAAAACGTAAAAAAGGGCTCTTAGCTCAGATGGTTAGAGCAACTGACTCATAATCAGTAGGTCGCAGGTTCAAGCCCTGCAGGGCCCACAAATATCGTTCTTTAAAAATATAAAACGACTACTGATTAATACTAAACAGTAATGTGCTTGACGAAGTATTGGTTAATTTCCAGAGAGATACTGGGTACTAAGGTTCGATTCCTTAGACGTTACAACACAGTTCTAAGATGTGTTTGGTTTAGGTTAATGTATTGAAATATCTGGAAAGGTATTTATCTCCACCATAGGATGTTGGTAAGATTCCAACCAATACTCCACTTAGAGGACAGTAGTTGTTTTTCTAATAGTCAGGTGGCGGAAGGGTGTCCGCTCCATCAAAAAGCAGTTAGATGATAGGATGGTATCAATATCTAACAGCCACAGGTTCGAATCCTGTCCTGACCACTAAAGCCCTCGAGAAATCGGGGGCTTTTTTGTGTGCTTGTTTTCTCGTGGTTCCCCCTCTGACTTAGGGTGAAGTGGGAACCCCAGTCCACAAGAAAAAGAATTTAGGTTTCCGTTTTTCTCTTTTAAAAAATTCTCTTACATTTGCCTTAACATTAAACAAACAGCCATGAAAAAGATTATTCTGACAAAAACACTCTTCACTCTCGTTGTCCTCTTCTTCATCGTTCTCCTCTCCTCCTGCACCGAGAACTACTCCACGGGAGAAAGGGTGGGCATGATAACACGCTTCTCCCAAAAGGGTCTGGTTTACCCCTCATGGGAAGGTTCATTAAACACCACCCAGACTGGAATGAACTCTGCAGAACCTTTCGAGTTCTCCGTGGATAATGACCGGGAAGACCCATTGGTTATTGCCCTCTTAGATTCCGCAGCCACCGAGGGTTGGAAGGTGAAGATCCGGTATCACGAAGTCATTGGCAAGAACTGGTTTAGTAATAGAGGCATGACAGACCACTTTGTGACAGATGTGGAAGTTCTAGACCGGGATCCGGTAGGCAGCGTGTTTGGAAATAATAGGGAAAAAGAAGAAGTCACTTCGGAATCACCTCAGTGTAAATGTCAAGGCAAAATCGTAGACACCATATACGTGGTCATAGATAAGACAAAATAGACTAGGTCAAGGGTAAACATGGTCAACATGAAAAAGTGGCTTAAAATTAGCTGTTTGTGTGTTTGGGGTTGATTGTTTGTTTGATTGGTTAGTCAAGTCCCAAGAAAAGGCCCTCGAGAAATCGGGGGCTTTTTTGTTGCCGGTGCCTGCCGGGGTGGCACCTCCTTTTGTAAGTATAGACCAGACCTAGCAAAGTCCCCACTGAGAGGGAACCTCCTTTTGTAAGCATAGACCAGACCTAGCAAAGTCACCACTGAGAGGGTTCCTCCTTATGGTAAACACAAGGGAACTTTTTTAGGATTCCGTTTTCCTCTTTTAGAAATTTCTCTTACATTTACCTTAAACAAATCAATTAAATCTTTTCGAAATGAAAAACAAACTGTTTCTTTTTTTCTTATTTTTTGCATTGTCATTAAACTCACAGAAAGTGACATATGAGCAAGTCCAAGAGGGTCTTTATTCTGGTCCTTTCACAGAGTACACTTCTAAGGATGGAGGACACTACAGAATAGGCGACAAGTTGCACATCTTAACACCTTCTTCTCCCAACGGAATGTACCTCACAATACAGAAGGTGGACATTGCAGGAAATATTACAATGGTGGGAAACGAAGTCATTAACACTCACGCAGAAATTAAAAAGATGCGAGTCATAGGTAATAAACGATCGGGTTACAAGATGCAATTTCAAACAAAAGGTTGGACTGGTTTAGACAATTACTTTATTTATATAGAAGATGCTATCTCAGTGGGAGAAGTGAAATCGACGGGAATATCCAGTAAAGATGCGTTGGAAGAATTAAAAAGAGCAGCAGATAAACTAAATCTTGGGCTAATCACTCAAGAAGAATATGAAGTGATTAAAAAAGAACTAACACCTTTTATTAGGTAAGGTGAACAATTCTTCTTAAAACTCTTTCAGACAAAAAGGGACTTCGGTCCTTTTTTTTGTGGACCAGACCTAGCAAAGTCGCCACTGAGAGGGTTCCTCCTATAGTAAGCATAGAAGAAAGAGTACAGAAGAAAGAGTGCTAAAACACAGTGGTGTTTTCCGAGGCGGAACCCCACACAGACTCAAGAAACCATTTAAAAAAAATTAGGATTCCGTTTTTCTCTTTTAGAAATTTCTTATACATTTGCCTTAAACAAATTAATTCTTTATGAACATACAAAAGTTAATTCTCTTGGTCACTTCCCTCGTGGGAATTCTTGCAGCATTCATGCCTTGGGCAAGCCTACCCTTAATTGGAGCAATCTCAGGATTCTCTGGGGATGGAAAAATCACAGCTTTTCTTTTTCTGCTTTCGGTTCCTGTGCTTTTGTTTGACCGGGGAGGGGTTATGAAGCATTTGGATGATCCGATTCGGAATAGCAGATTATGGATTTTGCTCCTCTTAAATTTTTCGGTTGCATTAATAATGTCATATAAGGTGGTCACCATGTCCACTAAAATTGTTTCATTTATTTCGATGGGATTTTGGCTAACCCTTATTCTCTCTATGATTGCCACCCTGTTTATAGTTTTCAGGCTGTTCACGGAACTGAGAAGGAAATAAATCTGTTCACAAGCTTCTTGAACCCACCCGCCCTCGAGAAATCGGGGGTTTTTTGTGGACTGAGGTCACCTTGAGGTGGAACCCCATTATAGTAAGCATAGACCAGGCACAGCAGTGTATCCACTGAGAGGGCGCCTCCTTATTGTAAAGCATAGAAGAAAGAGTGCTAAAACACAGAGGTGTTTTCTGAGAGGGCGCCTCCTTATTGTAAAGCATAGAAGAAAGAGTGCTAAAACACAGTGGTGTTTTCTGAGAGGGCACCCCAGCCAGACTCAAGAAGCCATTTAAAAAAATTAGGATTCCATTTTTCTCTTTTAGAAATTTCTATTATATTTGTCTTAGATTAATCAAACAAACAAACCTCAATTATGCTTTCACTCTTCATTCTCACCCTATTCATAATCTCCGGTCTCATTGTGGAACTTCATCATTTAGAAATCTATCAGGTCAAGAACCCCAAGAACCACATCATCATCTACTTTTTGTTTGGCTTGTTTCTGATTTTCATGGAACACCCCAGAATCTGGAACACCGGACCAGAGGTCATTCTTTTAATCTCCTTGAGTTTAGGACTTCTGAACCCTCGGAAATTTATCCCATGGGTAGCCAAGGCGGATGCTTTGTTCTGTATTTCGCTGTTAGTGGCAATGGCCTTACATGCCACAGGGGTAATCCATCTGGAGCCCTGGACCTTCTAAAGAGCTTTTGTGTCTGTGTGTTTTTTGGCCCTCGAGAAATCGGGGGTTTTTTGTGGACTGTGATCACACCGAGAAGGAACCCCCCAGGAAGAAATCTAGGAAAAACCTTTTTTACCTATGGGGGAACCCCAGGAGGGAACCAGGGAAAAAGCAAAGAAATCTCTGAGAGGGCACCTCCCTGGAAGAATAGGGCTTTAGGAGATTTTCTTCTTTGGGGCGCCCCCTCAGGAAGCATTGTTTCTTGTGTGCTGGGGTAGGGGTGATCTTAGATGGGGGACCCGTTTTAAGGGGGGTAAACCCGGTGATAGATCAGGGCTAAAATAGGGGGGTAAAAACTGAGGTAAAAGACCCCTTAAATAGGGGGGTAAACTTGGGGGAGGCCCAATATGTACGTAACACAGTTTTTTAGATGTGTGTGACTAAGGGTTTAGAAAAAAACAGGGATTTGACATTTTCAGGGATATGGTTGGCCCCCCAGACTTTTGCTCGCGCGCGTACGCGCATAGTTGGGGGTTGCGCCTCGGCTTATTCCAGACCTCTAGGGCTTACACCTCGGCTTATTCCAGTCCCCTCTTCATTAGTTCTCTTATATGGATATGGCTTACACCTCGGCTTATCCCAGACCTCCAGGGGTTGCTCCTCAGCTTCACTAGTCTTATCACAGTCACATCCCAGAGTCCACACAGTACCCCTGTCATTATTATAGGGGCATTCTCTTGGAACTCTAGGGGATGGGACCAGGCCCCTTAAAATGGGGTTCGTCCAAAACTAAATTTTTACGCGCGGGGTGGAAATGGGGTTTCTAGGGATGCGCCTCGGGTATATAGTGTATGATACTCGTTAATCTATTAGAAATCTCGTCTGGCGGATCCGGAAAGAATCTTGTCTACCGGTTATACTCTGGAGACAGCGAGGAAGAGATCAAGAAGAAAATCGTGGAGGGCTTACAGGACTCCTGGGGAGATTATGTTCGTGGTGTGGACAAATTAGATCCCAGTAAACCCTTGAAGGAGATCGTATGGAATGCTAATAAGATAATCCAAGACTACATGGACGAGGACTACGGGGTTCTGACAGATTATGATTTATTAGTGGAAGGACCTTATACAGATCTGGGTCGGGCTTTTGATTTTTACAGGAACTACCACCGGGTGACTGAAAGAGATGATTATGACTATGAGGATGCCGGTTTTTATTTCTATGGTGATTATGCCATGAGTCTCCAAGAGGTGTTTCCATATCTTTCTGGACTCAGGAGTGAATACGGAGTCTCTATTTCTGATGAATATGTGCAAAGACTCTCTTCTCTTCTGGTGAAGTGAAGCCCTCGGGCTTAGAAAATTCTAAAGATCCTGTGGGGAGGGCCAGGGGCCTCGATCCCGGGTCTCATTGGACTGTCTGGGATGGGGCCTGGCCCCTTAAACCTGAATCGAGCCCGAACAAAATTTTTGCGTGCGGGGCGGAAATGGGGTTCCTAGGGATGCGCCTCGGTGATAGATATATAAATTTCATACCAAAGATTTATGACAAGGATCAGAACATTTAAAGCATACGTGCAACATCTAAACGAAAGTCTAATCCGAAGAGAACTCATTAGAATTTTACATGAGGGAGTACCCATGGTTAGGAAAGACGAGATTTTAAACGAATCCAAATACCCAGAACTTCGAAGAATGTTGGATAAAGCAGAACAAGAGGGAACAACACTTCTTATAGCAGAATTTGTTCCCGAGATAGAAGCACTGGTGGATAAGTTTGGACAATCGGGACAATCCGGAGCTTCTGCCCCATTCACTGCGGGTGCAATCATTGACACTCTCAAAAAGATGCTAGCGCATGAACCTCTGGGCGATGGCATAGAATGCACTGACGATGAATGGAACGATCTTTCTGGGATTGAAGACTGCGAGACAGGACAAGGGACTTTTCAAAATAACAGACTCAGTTCAGTCTTTAAGGAAGGTAAGGAAGGTAAGCCCTATTATTTGGATGCCATAGTTTTTAAACCCGTTGGAAAAGATTACACATTCACCGGCAAGGTTGGTGTGAGCGAAGGAAGTAAGAAAATGATCGGATCCAGACAGTTTATTAAATCTCTGCCCTTCCGTCCCAAGACTTTCGTTATCGATGTTGAGGAGAAAGAGTACAAAAAAATGCCGGATGGTTCTCTTGTTGAAGAAGCAGGGGGAGGCTGGTGGGAAAGTTGGCTCAAAGATCCCAGACAATTGGAAGAGGTCTTTGAATATTACGACCGGATGGAGTGATCCGATTTCTAACAGGAAGCGGAATTTCGAAAACTAAAATGCGGAACCTTTGATCTGCGTGGGTAGAGAGTCTTATGCTTGTGCTTGACTCTCTATAAATCTAATAGTGTCCGAAACCCTTCCTCCTGATGGAATCAAACTGATGTATGCTTTTGAGGGTTTTCACGATTTTGTGTTTGCAGTTTTTTTACACTTCTAGAATATATAACTTTGTGATATTGACATTTTCGGAATTTCTAGAAGAAAAGAAAAACCCCTGTTGGAGAGGATACAAACAACTTGGCACCAAAAAGAAGAACAGAAGGCCAGTTCCCAACTGTGTCAAGGTTAATGAGAACCAAGAGGAATTCGATCGTGCCGCTTTTTATCTGGAATATTACAAGAACCTTTCGCCCACCGGTTTCTCCCTGGAGAGATATGGAGATTTGATTGTGATTCGAGTTCCGCAGGCCACGGAGGAAAATCACCTCTTGTGATTTAGAACGTCCCCCTGATAACATTTAATTTTTCATAAACAAAAGGGATCATAATAAAATTTTAAAATTTTAATGGTTTTTTTAAAACTTTTTTGTGTATTATAGATATGATATAATGTACAAATACCTTATATGAAATTTTTTATTCTAACTTTCCTTCTCTGTGTTTTTACTGGTGTTAATTTTTCGCAATCTTGCTCTACTGTTGTTGCTTACGATAATATAGAAACTTTTTCATGGGAAGGTGTATGGACTCCGTCCTCCATCACTTCCGGGTTTTTTATAAACGCTTTTGTTTCCCCCAATTCGAGCGGGGCAGTTTATGGAATAGGACCATCTGGATCTGGTGTAGAAAGAGGGGTCTATGTGTTGCCCACAATTACAGGTTTAGATCCCGGAAAAAAACATTCATTTTCGTTTAGACTCGGTTCTTATAGGTTTTCTAGTTCGTCTTCAACGAGGGGTGTAGATCTATCCGATTTTGTGGAAATTAAAATCAGTTATGATGGTGGGATCACTTATGAATCAGAAATGAGAATAAGAGGGAACAACAATGCACACTGGGCTTATAATAATGCTATTCTATCAAAAGTTGCTAATGGGTCCTTGTCCTCTTATCAACCTGGTGGAGGGGGAGACAGGACACTTACAGGTGATGGATTTTCTTCGATTGAATTAATTGTTCTTCCTGGGCCGACTCAGCTTTCTTTTGTCATAGAATTTGTTGTGAATTCTGCAGGGGAAGAGTGGTGGTTCGACAACATTTCTCTCTCCCAGGTAGACTGCCCAGCATTACCTGTGGATCTTTTAAGCTTTGATGCTTCTTGTGATTTAAACGCGGTTAAAATATCTTGGTCAACTGCTTCAGAGGTTAATTCTGATTATTTTTTAATAGAAAGTTCCAATGATGCCATTAATTGGGAGGGTGTTAAGAGTGTTAAGGGAGCAGGTTGGAGCAACCAAAAAATCGATTATTTTATTCTAGACGAGATAAAATCCAAAGGAGTATATTACAGGTTAACCCAGTATGATTTTGACGGATCATACAAGAGATTTCCTTATATTTATAAGGATTGTATGGAGATTGTTAAAGATGTAATCGTTTACCCCAATCCCGCCAACAACTCGTTTGTTGTTGCGTTGAGCAAGGATTTTTCGGGAAAAGAATTGGTTGAGTATAAAATACTAAACACGGCAGGAATGGTTGTTGAAGCGGGAACAATTGAAACAGATTTGTTCAGAAGTGTTTATATAAATTCTTCTGATTGGGTACCGGGGATTTACGCTATTTGTATAAACGTAAACGGGACAAACTGGTTATCCAAAAGGGTTTGTATTATTAAATAATGTAATTCAGCCGATTCAGAAATTCTCTGTGCGGGTGAAAATTTCCCAATGATTTCCGAAAAATATTTGAACATCCTTTATATATCACCCGAAACGGGTCGGATTTTTTTCGGGATCCGTTTTTTACTTTAGAGAATTTTCTATAATTTGGCTAAAAGTTTAAGGGAAATCATGAAAAACATACACATATTACCGACAGATAAACTAAGTAGGTTATGTTTATCAAATAACAGTATCTTAATTATTATAGCAGAGGCTAATTATAATTTTTCTCACATTCAATCTGTAAACATCTACATCACTTCTGATGAAGAAATTAAAGATGGTGAAAAGTGTATAACTTTTGGCTCTGATAAATGTGAAGGACAACTTGATACATTTCAAAGTAAGGTATCATATAGTAGAAAACCTCGTAAAATAATTCTAACAACAGACCAAGACTTAATCAAAGATGGCGTACAATCTATTGATGATGAGTTCTTAAAATGGTTTGTAAAGAATCCAAGTTGTGAAGAAGTTGAAGTTGAAGAATCTACTTTATTAAACACTTCGAGAACTCATTTAAATATTGATAAATACAAACTAATCATTCCAAAAGAAGAACCTAAACAAGAAACACTTGAAGAAGATTTATTAGATACAGCAATACAAATAGTTGGTTCTAATAATGTTATAACTATAAGAGAATTTCTTATAAAACATAAATGGCAACAAGACAAGAAATTGTATAGTGAGGAAGAAGTTATAGCTATGTTAAAATCTCATAAATTATATATTATAAGTGAATTAAGAGGATTATCAAAATTTAAAAATGAAAAAGAATGGTTTAAACAATTTAAAAAGAAGTAATCATGAATTGGACACAAGAAGAAATTTTAGAGTACAATAAGAGATGTGCCGAGTTTTTAGGAGTTGATGTAGACTATTCAATAGAAGTTTATAAAGATTCTAAAAGTCCATTACGGAATCATATAGATAATAAGCCAAAATCCGAGCCTTTATTATTTGATGATGATTGGAATTGGATAATGGAAGTTTGTATAAGTCTTGGTATGGAATTTGTTACTACTAATAAAGAACAATTAATACAACAAATTTATGACAAACTTAGAAGTATGGAAACCAGTTCCTGAATTTGAACAATTTTATGAAATATCTAACTTAGGGAATATCAGGAGTTTAGATAGAAAAGTAAATGGATTTAATGGTGATAAGATTAAAAAAGGTAAAATCTTAAAACAACATGAAAGAAACAACGGGTATTTAAGTGTTCATTTATCTAAAAATGGATATGGTAAATTATTTACTGTACACAGACTAGTAGCTAAAACATTTAAACCAATTGATAATGACAGTTTGACAGTAAATCATATTGATGGAAACAAAAAGAATAATCATGCAGATAATCTTGAATGGTGTACAATGTCAGAACAATTGAAACATGCTATTAAGCTAGGTTTGTATATACCAAAATCTCCTTACGAAAGGGGATATAGATGTACAAAAGAAGATTATCAAAAAGCATCTGAAAAAAGAATGGGGCACAATGTAACTTTAGAAACAAGAAACAAAATAGCTAAAAAATTAAGTAAACAAATTTATTGTATTACTGACGATATATTATTTGATTCTTTAGATGAAGCTGTAAGATATTCTAAAGTACCTAAAACTACTTTTCACAGAAAATTAAATTCAGACAAGCTTATAAATGGAAAACAATATGAATATAAATCCTAATACAATTAATCAATTTTTAATTTGGTATAACAATGAACAAAGAACTTGAATTAGAAGCACATAGATATGCTGAAGAACAAAAAGATAATTGCAGCAATGATTATTGGGCATTTATAGAAGGAGCAACAAGCGAATGGGTTGAAAAACAAAAACTTGAATTTGCTATTGAGCAGTTGAAATCATTGGGTTATTTACATAATGATGATTTAAAGACTGAAAGGCAAAGAAACAAAATCAAGGAACTTGAACAAAAACTTTCTGAATTATGAAAGGTAAATTAATCAAATTATCAGATATTCATTACATTATTGTAGATGATTCTGAAATAAAAGAAGGTGATTGGATGTTCAATTATTCAGGCGTTAAATACAATGAACAAGTGGTATCTCAATGTACTAAAAATGCTGCTATTAATTGGCAACAGAACATGCACATAAACAACGAAACTAAATCTATTAGAGATTGTATTAAAAAAATCACTCATTCAACTCAACCATTGGAAAGCTATATAAGGGCTGACGGTAAAGAGATAAAAGTCTTTGTAACAATCAGAGAAATCTACTTATCAGAAGTAGAAGAAGTCATTAACTGTCATAGTGTTGATACGAAAGCCTCTGAATGGATTGATAAAAACTCCCATAAATGGTCAAACAACACTGACGAAGTCGGAGACAACTACGGAAGTTTTATGGAAGGTTACAACCAATGTTTACGAGATAATGCTGATAAGAAGTATACCGAGGAAGATGTGTTAAAAGCAATAAAATTATCAAAAGAAGATTGGTGTTATAATCGAGAAGTTTTATTTAAACAACTTGCACCACAAACTATTTGGAACGTTTCATTTGATGAACAGGGCGATCTTAAACTATTATAATATGGGATGTCACACTTGGTACAGGAAGCCTTTAGTGAAAGGCAAAGAAGAGGTACAAAAATTCCTTAGGGATAAAATAGAGCGGCAGAGAAAAAAAGATTGGTGGAACGACGAATGCGAACAAGAGGCATTAGTCAGTCTGGTCGCTATAGAAAAGCTTGACGAAAATATGGAGGAGGAATTATTCGAGGCACTATGTTGGGACGACAACGTGCGTTTCGTAGACGGAGAACCTGTGGTTTTTGTGGGTGCCACAGGATTCGATACCGATGAACCAAGGATAGGAGGTTATCCTGACACTATAATAAGATCTGCCGAGGAAATGTTTAAAGCGATGGAAACCGGATTAATTAACTGGGAAGGAGAACATTTCAATTTTCACTGGGACAAAGAAAGGGAAGACTGGATCCGGAACAACATAACAGAATTTTTTAAAACACACCCCGACGGTATAATTGAATTCGGTTAAATAAATTGATATGAACAAATTAGAACAATTACACTTAGTGGCTATTAGAAGTAGTATTGGTGGAAACTATTTAAAACAATATGAAGAGACGGATGTCGCATCCAAATCAGCAGAAATAACACAGCAAATTTCTGCTGAGTTTGCAGAGTGGTGCGCCAATAGTCATTTTCATTATTATTATAACGGTGATGATTGGTGTTGGGGAAATAGTCACACTCAACAGTATCTTTCAACTAAAGAACTATTCCAAGAATTTTTAAAAACAAAACAATGAAACACGATTTAACTCCTACTGAAAACTATCTTCTCGTAGTGGATAATTCAGAGATTAAAAAAGGGGACTGGACTTGTCATCCAATAAAGGGAGTATATAAAGCTGCAGTAGATGGGGCTTATACAAATCAAAAAAAGATAATTGCTCATATACCTCTAAACGGCTCACCTGTTCTCGATGGTGTAGATTTATTGCCAGAAATAAAACAAGAAGATGATGTTGACGAAGCAGAGCAGATGTTTACCGAGGAAATAAATTCTGTGAAAACATCAAACAAATCACATCTTGAGTATTTAGAAAGTGGTTTTATGTGTGGATATATTAAAGCCAAAGAGAAGTATAAATATACGGAGGAGGATATTTACAAAGCAATACAATATGGCAGGGAAGTCCATTATACAAATGACCAACCATTTATTCAATCCCTCTCGCAACACAAAACTCCTGTTTCGTTTGAGTGTGAAACGGAACCAATGAACATTGATGAAATAAGAGAACAAGGTAAAGGGTTTCTAAACTCTAATACCAACAAATTAAAAACAACATGTAACTCACAAGGTCAGACTGTGTGGGTTGGCAAATACATTTATTGATACAAAATGGCACACACTAAAAAGCAAGAAGAAGAGGTTAAATGGGCTATGAAACAAGAGCCACCTAAACAATGGCACCCGAGCAAATTCCTTTTTTTCCTCAGAGGTTGTACAGGATACGAAGGTTACATACCAGAAAACCTCAAACATGAAGTTTGTAGATATTGTGGAGAGGTAGAGTATTATCATTAAAATCAAATTAGTTCAACGTCAGATGAAAAAGAGTAAAAATTACGAAACTGAATTCTCTGTAGAATGGAGTACAGTCTGGAGAGAATTTGGCTTGAAAAATTATATTCCGTTAGATCCTGCTTATCAGAAAGGCCTTGTCGATCTGAGAGACTGGCTGGAGGAAAATTTTCAACCACCTCGTAGAAAATCCGAGAAAAAAATCTAGGATTTCTGAAGCTATGGATAGGATCTCCAATTTTATTCCTTCCCTGGAGGACAGAAGAGCGTTTCTGATTTTATAGACAAACGCTAAAGGCCAAAAGGATATATAATCCTATGAGAATACGGGATTTTAAAACATTCAATGAAGCCAAACAAGTCACATATGAAGGAGTAGATCTTCCTGAAAGTGTTGTTAAGCTCTTGATTGATTTTTCTACGAAAAGACTTTTTGGGCAATTTATAGGGACACCCTGGTTCGGAGGATTAAGACTGAGTGAAGAATCCACCGATGGGCAAAGAATTCTTTTGACGTTCAACGGAATCACAGAACCCCTTCCTTTTATAAGATATACCGGAGATCAATCGGATGTTTTTTCTTCAGACCCCCTTACACGGGACCAAAAATCTTATCACGGAATAAAGGTGACGAATACAGACAACAAAGAGGAAAAATCCCAATTTGATCGACTTGTGACCATGGGATGGATACCAGATAACGTGATATATCAAATCAGAGGGAGGAGAATAGAAGACGCACCAAAGTATATCTATTATCTTTTTGATCAACTCCTGTCTGTGTTTAGACGCAAAGGAGAAAAATTCAATATTTTCAAACACGATTTTATGTCCCTTCCAGAGATGCAAGATTTGGTTAAAATGGGTGCTTCTGTTGTTTCAACTCCCCTCGAAAGAAAGAATGGAGCACTAACTATCAGTCATCCCTCTTTGGGTATACCAATTCAATTTCAAACATCTGGTTATATCAGAAGAAAAGGAGTGAGCGGATATGTGTCCACCAAGCCTGAATTGATTAAGCCTATTAATAAATTAGATGACATAGTACCTAAATTAATTTATTTGAAATTTATGATTCTTAAGGTCGGACTGGAAAAGGCAGGTCTTTCCACCTCTACCATCAATAGCGTCATTAAAATGTATATAGATAACCCCTCGGATTATTCTGATTTTGTTAAAGACCTGGTAAAGAAATATCCAAATGCTTCCCTTTATCTTCCTGCTCCAGAGGAAGGATTTGACCCAAGGCTTATTGCAGGCGCCAAGTTAATGCAAAGGTTTTTATAATTGTTAATCGGAAATTTTTTTATTTTCCGATAGTTTTTTCTATTTTGGCTCTGTTTAACAAAATAAGGCTATGGATATTCTTTATGTCATTCTTGGTATTTCCTTAGGATTTCTTTTTTTGATCTTGCTTTCCCGTTTTTTGACACAACAAGAAAGAAAGCAGAAAACTAAGGATTGGAAAGTCGGAGACAAAATAACCCTTTCATCTCACTCTGAGTCCAAAAACTTAAGAGACCACATGGAAAAGACCAACAAAAGCTTCGCTAACCTTCTAGGGTGGAGTCACGAAAGTGTTTATCTAGGGTGTGAATCCACCGTTTATAAACTCCCTTGGAAATGTGTCGATAGTAACAAATCTGCACTTTGGAGAAAAAACCACAACGATTGCCGAAAATTTATGGGAAAGGAACCTGGATTCGATTCTGGGGTAAGAGAAGAAGGATTATCAAATTCCACTTCCCTTTCTATCGACGGACACTTAATTGAAACAATGAACGAAACTCTTTGTAAAATATATCTGGAGCAAGCAATCAAGGAAGAGAAATACGAGATTGCAGAAGCCATCAGGAAGAGATTAGAAAATTTTAGATGATGAAACACGAAAAAGAAATTGATAAGTTGTTAGAAGAACTATTCCGTGCAGATTGGATGAGCGACGAGGATTATTCCAATTTTGTAAAGGAGGTTCTGAGTCAAACCGGAATATCCAAACAGCTCCTCTCCGAACAGATGGAGTTAGGTGTTATGAACGGGTTTGATATAGAAACACAAATCGAAGCGGTAAAAAAAGCAGTTAGGGAAGAAGAATCAGGAGGTTAAAAAATCATAATTTCCGGGGGTATTGAGTCGCGGTTATATATAAACCTCGTATTATGAAAAGACTCTGAATTCTTCAGAATAAGGAGAAGGTCTTAAAAATTAGCCTAAACACTTATAAAAATAATGCTTATGACACTAAGAAAAAAATTAACGATCTTTGGGATTTTAATAACGTCCATATTTTTCACAAATATGTCTGTCAGACAAGAAAATTCAGAAAGATCCCATTGTTTGCTAGATGCTCAGTCCGGATTGGATTCATTAGCTTTTGAAGATTACAAACAATCAGCAAATCTAGTTCTCAAGAACCACAAAACTAAAATGACGGGAGAGATGTTAGCAAATTCTTGGAAAAAAACTAAACTTGAAACAGGAATAGAAGTCCCCGTTCACCTTGCTCTTTCTCAAGCTTTTTTAGAATCTAGCTTCGGAGAATCTAAATTATCAAAGGCTAAAAATAATCCATATTCAATTCGTCTAGGAAACGGAACATATAAAAATTTCAGGACACTCCAAGAAGGAATTGATTCTTATTATTCTCTTATTTCTAGAAAGTACTTATCTTGTAAATCTCTGGAAAGACTTTTAGTTAGCTTTACAAATTGTAAAGGATACAGGTATGCAGGAGATCCCCTCTATGAAACTAGGCTAAAAGAAACAATCAAAAAATTCCAGTCTTTTGGATCATAAGAAAAACAAATGAAAACATTCAAAAGTAAACATCCCGCAGACATTAATAAGTGGATTGAAGGTGTCATAGAATCGTGTGAGACGACCGGACAACTACAAACCGCTAGAAATTTAGTTTACCTTTTTGACAAAACCCTAAATAAGGATTACAGTTCTCTGTTCTTTTGGGATTTGTCGAAAAGATTAAATGATAAATTTTTTTCTCTCGCCGAAGAAAAATTGCAGAAAAAAAGTCAATCTGGTGAAAATTTTTCTAGTATTGGATAAATAGAAGAAAATATCTAGTTATGAACAAACTTAAATTAACCCCAGAACAATGGATGGGAATTGTAAGACACACAATCACTTTTGTTGGCGGTGTTTTATTAACTACCGGAGTTATTACCGCTGAACTTTGGGCCGAAATTTCTGGTGCAGTGTTAGGATTGGCCGGAACTATTTGGTCTATTGTCGACAAAAAAGCTTAATAAACCCTTTTGGCCAAATTTTAAAAGAGGGACCAGTAGTTCTTTTTTTCCTGGTTGGTGAATCATAATATGTAGAAAAACCCTATGAAAAATCTTAAAGCCTTTGAATCGATTGACTGGAACAAGCCAGGTTTAATGGAGGATGTTTATTTCTGGTTTGGTAATCTTGAACCAGAGGAAATGTGTCTCCTTTTACTGTGGAGCTCTGCCAGAGGATCTTTGATTCAAACTGAAAAAGAAGTATATGTGAGTGATCCCAGTGACTCTGGATCTGGATCTGGCGAGATAGAAATAAAATATAAATTCAAAGGAGGAGATTGCTCTGTATTTTTAGATTTCAGCTTTACTGGAGATTTCACTCCATATTATCGGGCAACATGGGATCAACCTGCAGAGGGAGGAGATTTCATTTTAAAGGATATAGATGTAAATTCGATACATTTTTATCTAGACGGAGAAAAAAAATCTTTTGATGTTGATTTCGTTAATACTAAATCTATGTTTTCCGAGGAAATAAATAATCTCTCTCTTGAAGTTGCTGATAGCGCTATCGTAAGCGAAACCCACGCAGAGGATTCTAGAACATCTATTAAAAATGTGAATCTCCCTGAAGAAATAAAGTTAAAAATTGAAGTCTTTGCCGGCAAACTCCCGGCCGAACTGAAAAAAGCCTTCCCTTATATAAAAAGGTTTGGATTGAATTTTTGATATATACAACATAAATAAATAAAACAGAAAATGAAACACATTCTAAATTTTTCTTTGTTCGAATCACAATCGGAAGGCGGATCCTTGAACGATGTAGTTTTTGATTGGCTAGAATATGATGCAAAAGTTGGGGATCCCATACAGGCTTCAATACCTAAGACCCTCACAAAAACAGAGTTACAGAATTTTGTCACAGAAAATTCTTCGATGCTTCCTGAAATTAAAAAGGCAGGGGTTTATGTAGCACACGCTAAAGCTCCAGAAGGATTTAACAGAATGGTTGTAACTTCATATTCTCCGCTTTTGATTGATTTTTCTCGTTTCAACAAAAAATTCGAAAAAGTCAGTGAGATCAATGGTGTTAAAATTGACTCTGATTTTAATATTCTTTCTAAAGGGGCCTCTCTCGTTTCTTCTAGGTTCTCTTAATTTGTCGTATTTTTTCCTTGGATATATAAGGAAAAAAGATATGACACTTAGGTTGGGATCCAAAGGGGAATTAGTAAAAACCCTTCAATTATTTTTGGGATTAACTCCCGATGGTGATTTTGGGAGGGCAACAGACAGGGCAGTAAGGTCTTGGCAGAAAAAAAATGGTTTGAAAGACGATGGCATTGTTGGTCCAAAAACTTGGGCTGCAATGGCATTAGCAACCACGGACAATTCAGAAAGGGTCCAAGACCATACAGAATCCCTAACAATCAAAGAAAGCTTTCTCCCGGGGAATGAGTATTTCCCTGGACCCGTTAAAAAAGAATGGATTTTTCTACACCATACTGCTGGGTGGCACAACCCGTACAATACGATTGGAGCTTGGGGTAGGGACAGAAGGGGTTTAGTTGCTACTGAATTTGTTTTGGGAGGTCCAAGCATAAAGAACGACGACAACAAGTTTGACGGCGAAGTGGTTCAGGCTTTTCCTGAGGGGGGTTACGGCTGGCACCTTGGAACAGGAAACAGTCTTATGCACAGGGCCAGTGTGGGTATAGAGGTTTGTAATTTCGGCCAATTAACTAAAGGCGGATATTTTAAAACAATAAACAACAAAAGAACTTGGGTCGCTTTGAAATCTGATTCTTTTTACACTTATGTTGGTGTTGAAGCACACCCCGAACAAATAGTGGAACTAAATTCTCCATTTCGTAATTTCAAACACTGGCACAGATACTCCGATTCACAATTAAAAGCTTTGAAGGATTTGATCCTTTATATAGCCAACAGGGATTCCATAGACGTCAGAAAGGGATTACCAGAACTGATAAGAAAAAATGGGGTCTCCGCCTTTGATGTTTGTGACGTAAACCTTTGTACTAGAAATAAAGGACTCTGGAACCACACCAACGTTCTGACTGGAAAAGTTGATATGTTTCCGCAAGCAGAGCTAATCGATCTTCTTCTTTCTCTTTAATCTGTTAGGTTTTTCTTATAATTGCGGTCATGAGACGCAAATGCTGTAAAGAATGTCCTTGGGTTACAAACTCGGCTCACAACAGATCTTGGCCCAATTATGTTGCTAAAATGATGAGATTAAAAAAGATCAAAGAAACTCGCCACGCGTGCCATATGATCACTTCGGATGTCTGGGGAATGAAAACCATCATCGACGAATCAAATGTTTGTATAGGAGCTAAAAACAGTAAAAAACAAAGCAACGTATACAAACCATCAATCGATTAAATTTATTAGGCAAAGGCCGAAATAAATTTTTTCCACTTCTCTATAATATATAAAAATATGAGAGGCAGAGGAAAAGCAAAATCTATTTATATCGTAGGGCCACCTTGTAGCGGTAAGTCAACATTAGCGTCCGACATACACACAAAACTTAAAAAATCTGGCCACAATTCGGTGTTTGTCTCCGAGGCAGCAACAGATTATATAGCAGAATATGGAATACCTGATGCACCGCACGACCAGACCATAATTTTTTACAAGCAGCTTAATAGGGAAAAGATGTTTATGGATTCAAAGGATTATGTGATATGTGATTCTTCTACGATCCTTAATTATTTCTATTTCAGAAGGCTTTTTAGCACTGTTCTTACTCAAAAAGATATAGCAGCTATTAACCACATGCAAAAGGAGATATTAAAAAATTCTCAGCATTGGTCTTACGTTTTTTTCGTCCCTCCGATTGATACAGAAGCAGACGACGGCATAAGATTTCACAAAAAAGAAGACATAGGAACCCTTGGTCGCTGGATTAAAGCATATCTGGATATAGAGAACATCCCGTATACCGATTTAACAGACGTTTCTATTAATGAAAGAAGCGATTTTGTTATTGAAAAAATAATCAAAGGATAAAATATTTTTTTGTGGATCTGGTGGAACTTATCTTTTGTAAACGATAGGCATTTTTCCAAGATCGTTAAATTCGTTAAAAATTAAATTTTTTTCTTGTTTTTCAAAAACCTGATTGAGGCTTTTGCATATAATTATCAAACAAATTAAAATTTAATTTTATGGAAACAACAAATTTCGCAAGCGTAGATTACGCACTGAAAAACGATCCTAGAGTGAAATCTTGGATAGCTCCTAATTATGCCCTTTTCCCCAACAGCGGAGAAAATGCAGATCTTTTCCTGACCACTTACAGGATAAGGAATGCTTATGAATTGCTTCTAAGAAGGCTCGAGGTCGGACAAGAGGTTACCGAGGAAAAAGATATGGTTCTGGTTAGAAAGTATTTTGAAATGAGCTTCTATCCACCGAAAAGTATGAGCCTTAGCGAATGGAAAGACGGCAAAGATCCTATAGTTAGGGTGGTTAAAGCTTACAAAGATAGAAGATGGAAAGGCAACCGTAGACGTCCGCACGAAATAACATTGGTTCTTTCAAACGGTAAAAGATTCCAAATTGATCCAGGTAAGATCGTTAGTCAATTTCAGTATATCCAAAGGACTCTTCCGCAGCTGGCAAATTCGTAACATCTTCTTTTAATTATTTTAATCCCGGGACAAAAATCCCGGGATTTTTTGTGTTTTCGTTTTTTTGCTAAGAGAATTTTCTATACCTTTGGTCTAAACAAAATTAAAAATGGGATTTCTAACGACAATCACAATTTACAATGACGGGTGTGATCAAATTAAAAAACACCCCAAAGAATTTGCAGAAAAGGTTTATCTTGCATGTCTTGGTGAATTTACAGACAGAGGCCCAGTAAAAGGTTCTTTTGGTCTGGGGTATCACGCAAATCTTGTCACTGTTCAGAAACCTAGGCATGCAGACGATCACACCATTTACGTTCATGGGGGGAACACAGTTGTCGAAATGAATGCTTGGTCAAAGGATTGCGAGTCTTTAGCTAAAAGACACCCAGATTTTTTCGACTCCTTGCTTAAACAAATGGAGCGCCAGGTCAAAGAACTGAAAACTATGAAAAAAAGAATTAATGCGGAGGATTCACAACACAGCAAGTAGTAAAATAAATTTGAAGAGAATTTACGGCTTTTCAGATCATTACAAGCCTCGTGGTCTTTGGTACTCTATAGAAGACGAATGGAGGGAATGGTGTCAGAGTGAGATGCCGCAGTGGATTAAGCCAAATTGGTTTAGTCTAGATTTGGATATGGATGGAATCCTAGTAATTCAATCAGTTTCAGATCTTCTTAGATTCCAGAAGAAATACAGAATCCTTGAGCCATACCCGCAGATAAGCTGGGAAAGTGTTAAGAAAGACTATCGCGGGATAGAGATCCAAAATTACTATGAACTTAGAAGATTCTTTAATTCTTTACCGGGAGGATTTAGAGATTATATGTGGATTTATGGGTGGGACATAAATTCCGGATGTATTTGGGACCTTTCCTGCGTCAGATCGATACAATTAGTAAATGATCAATATGAGTAAAGGCACGATTTATCCCGCACCCGTTATAGAGACCACCCTCAGGGTGATCGAGGGATTAGAGGATTTTGGGTTTTTTGATGAACAAGAATGCGATAGAGAAATAATCGCAGAAAAATTCAACGAAGCACTAACGCCCAAATTTTTACAAGGGGAAGATCTAGGACTGAGCCCAGATGAGATTCTCAAAGTATTAAATATGTCAATTATAATGAGTTCTCTAAGAAGACTTGAAAAATTAAACCTAGTCGGGTCTATAGAAGATGGCGGTGTTGAAAAATTCTTTCTGACCGAATTCGGTAAGAGGAGTCGTAAAAAATTTGAGTAATTATGGAAACAGGGGTTTACGACAAAGAAGTTCCTGAATACGCAGATCTTTACACAGCGGAAGAATTTATCCAAGCTGTTAAGACTGGCGTTTTTGGAAATCTTGACGGGAGTGGATATTGGGTCAAGGACGGTAAAATGAATAGAGATGAAGAATTCTTTTCTTCTTTGCCCCTTAATGCAACACACGTCGCATGGTTTAACAAATAAAATAAAAGAATGGAACAATCTAAACAAGAGGTATTAGGTCAGATCAACAAAATGATCCAAGATCAAAACGGGGAAATCTTTATTGGTATGGTCAATCATTCCTATGGCCCACTCCGTGGATTGAACTTTATTATCCAAACAAGAAATGCTGAAGACGTGGTTGAGTATTTAGACAGCCAAAGAATCAATATGGAGGCAGAGGATCAAATGAAGATGGTTAAAAAATTACAGGAAAAAAGACCAAAGAATTTGATAGAGGTCATTTTTAAGATCTGGATGGAAACAATGCTTTCCACACAGGCTATGATTCTTCCTATAGAAATGGCTGAACAAGCAGAAAATTCTCCGCCTAAGGTCTCGACGTTTAATGAGGGGGAATCCGAAATTTTGAAATCACTGGAACTAACATCTGGTCTTCAGAGCAGGGATCCGATGTTTTTTAGAACAGGTATTATCTAATCTAAACAAAAATGGGAAAGATGACTCAGAAGGAAAGGGAAAGGCTAAAAATGCTTTGGTTTTCTAGATGGCTAGCAACTTCTTATGCTGATGAGCATTTGGACAAAGACATGAAACATCAATCAGAGGAAAATTTCGACAGAAGATCGGAGCTTTCTGTTCTAAACAGAGAAACTGGATACTGGTATGCAGATAAACTAAAATATTTCGAGGAAAAGGTTTTTCAGAATCAGCTCAAACTGTCTAAAGAGAGAGGATATTTAGAAGAAACCCTGAATTCGATTAGGTTTTAATTTTTATTTGTTATTAGAAACGTCTACATTTGTTCGAAATTTTAAATTTATGGATAAGAAAATAATAGATGTTCAGGATCAACACAGAACAAACCCGAAAAGCTTAATACCAGGTGGACACGTGGTTTCAACAGTAAATCGAGACGGTTTAGTTCTAAGATATGACAAGATTAAAAACCCAGATGCTTATATAGCTCATGTCATCAGGATTGACGACACGCTTGCCAAAATCTATGTTGATGGAGTTTTAACATGGGAGAGACCATAAAACCAACAATACATTATAAAATGGAAATTAGAAAACTGAAAGGCGAGGATTATGTAAAATCCTTGAATGATTCTGAACTGAAAACAGCAGGAGAAGAATTAACCGAGTTCTACAAAAGTTCGATCTTACCAAATGGAAGGATTAAAGAATTGGCTCGTATACTTGCAGAGGAGGTTGAGGTTGAGTTTTCCTTGAAGGTGGCAGAGGATATGGTTTTGCGAGAAATCCTTAACCGATTCTGCTCTTCTGTAAACTAAATTAAAACTTCACGTCTTTACCAAAGATGTGACCTCCTATTGTTTTTGTTTTTGTCCAGCCCTTTTCCCAGGATGGAATTTTTTTAACTCTTTTTGGTGCGTAGTAATGAGTTGCTCCCCCGGTTACGTCTTTTGGAGTAGTCGAAGCAAGATTAAGTGCCTCGTTCCATTTTTTGTGGTCCTTGTGCTTGTTTATAACTTGGTTGATCTTTGATTGTGAAAAGTCAGTTCTGACTTTTACTCCGGTAGTAGCATCGTTCCACATTGAAAACTGTTCGGGCCTCAATGCCTCTCCGGCAGCAGAGGTTCCTTTTATTTTTGCTCTGTTTTGTAGGACATTCAGAACTGCCTTCATGGCGTCTTTGTCTTCTTCTCCTCCTGCTTCACCAATTAGAGTTGCAGCAACTATTTCTGTGTCCTTGATGGGGGGAAGGTAAGATTCAAAAAGATTAAATGGGATTAAATTTTTCATATTTTTGAAAATTAATTTTGTCTTATTATATATCAAATCTCGAAACACAGCTATGCAACACTGGTATAAAAGATATGAATAATCCTAGACTATTTAATATGCTCAGAAAATCTGCAGAGGCAGACAGAGAGAAAGCATTAATGAGCTTAGAGCTCTTATCCCATTCTGCAGTTGGAATAGGCGACCATTCCACAGAAGATTTCTATAAAAATGCTGAAGAGGCTTTATCTAAGCTTTGCGATGCGGACGAAAGGATAGAGACGCTCGACAAGTATTTTTCCCCTGGGTCTACGACCACCCTGAATTCCTAATTTTTCTTAATCTAATCACTATGGCCAAGTGTCAGCAGTGCGAGTCGGAATTCTTTTCTAAAACCTCCCGTTCACTTTATTGTTCGGGTAAATGCAAAGCAGCGGCACATCGTGCAAAACTGCACGAACTTAAGCCACCCTCGCTTTGCTGGTTCTGTGGGACGGAATTCAAAATTAAAGACCGCACAAAATTTTGTTGTGATAATCACAAACAAAAATTTTTCAAGAGCAAAGAATTAAATAAACCAATTATACTAACTATTGATTCTAAGACTAAAATAGAAACTAGAAGGTATGATAAAATTCCCGAAGTTCTTCAACAATGGAGGGAAAGGAGAAAAGATTTTTTAGCTTTAGATTCTGTATTGTGAAATTTATTCTTTTTGGTCCGTAAGATAGAAACAACTTAAATAAAAATAAAATGGAATCGACAAATGCACTATTAGATTGCCTTGATGGAATTTCTCATTCTATCGCAGACAAGATCCTACAAGAAAGTTTTACAAAAGTGGTTTCTTCTCTTAGAGAAGCGATCAAAAAGAAAGATGAACATATCAATCGGGTCGAAGAAAAGATTAAGGATTTGGAATATGATTTACAAGACTTAGAATCAGAAAACGAGAGATTGAAATGGGACAAATTCAGAATATCTGAAAAAGAACTTAAATCAGAGAACATTTTTGGCAGACCTTTAACTCTGGAAGATGAGATGAAAATGGAGCTTCTTTTTGAGGTTTATCGAAAGTACTCTTTGACACAAATGGAAGAAAGAATCGGAAACAAATACAATCTGTCCATTTGATCTGAGTATTCCTCTAACAAATTAAATATATAAGGCAATATGAAAAACGTATTGCCTTTTTTATTGTTTGAAAACGAAGACAAAGAGATTTATCAATTTGATGAATTATCTCCAGAAGCTAAAGAGAATGCCACCCAAAACGTCAGAGAAGAAATGTGGAAGGGAAATTACGGAGCTTATGATATTCCCGAATGGGCCGTTGATGATGATTATCTTTTCGAACCTACCCACGACGAAATGGTCGAGGTTTTCGGACCTGATTATAATGACGATCTTGGCCAAAATCCCATGATTGCTAATGATAGGAAAGAAATTTCTTTTGTAGGAAAAGACGATCCAAATTATTATCTCCACTGTGCCAATGCAATTAATATCACTAACGATGAAATGTTTCTTGGTTGGCTGGGTATACCTCCTTTTTTCTGGGATGGATTAATTCCTAGATTCTATGATTCAGGAACATACACAAAAATTGAAATAGAAATCGAGGATCCAGATCAGTACAACCAGGATCAACAAACTATGTTAGACAGGTACATCGAAGGAGCAGAAAAAAAATGGGAATCCCACATGAGTCACGTTCTGGATAGAATAACGAGGGACATAGAGTCACAGTACGAAGACGACGAAATAGAAGAAAGGATAGAATCTAACGACATCACTTTTGATTCCGAGGGAAATATCGTAAAATAATTGCCCTTGTGAGAAATCATGGGGTTTTTATTTGATATAATCAATGGAATTTTCTTAAGTTTGTCAGATGTCAATAGAAAAAATAGAAACCCCAAAAGCACTCATCGATATTGCTTCTTTGAATCCAGATCAAAAAGCAGCCTTTAATGCACTAAGGGATTTTGTTTATGACAGGGATGACGACAGCATTTACGTTTTAAAAGGTTGGGCAGGCACAGGTAAAACCTATTGTGTTAGTCTTTTTGTAAGGTACATCTTAGAAGTTGTTTATCCAAACAAAAAATGGTACAAGGTGGCAGTGACTGGACCCACCAATAAATCGGTCAGGGTTATCAAGAAAAGTACTGGGTTGGTTAGTCCCAGAGTGAATTTCTCTACGATTCATAAAATGCTCGGGCTCAGAGAAAGAATAACAGAGGACGGTAGACAAGAATTTGTGAATGAAGGAGAATTCAGGCCTGCGATAGAATCTCATAAGCTACTGATTATAGACGAGGTTTCTATGCTCAACGACGAACTTTTTCACAAGATCGTTAAGTATAGAGACAGGATCAAAATTATTTGTATGGGAGATCCAGCTCAGATCCCTCCAGTAGGAAAGCCTGACTGTATACCTTTCACTGAAGACCTTCAGGAAATGTACGGAATCAAAACACTGGAACTCAAAACAGTCATGAGACAGAAGAACGAAAATCCCATCATCGGAGCTTCTGTAATGATTCGGGAAAATCTGGAAAGAGAAAAATCCCCTATTGAGTGTGTGAACCAAACCGACAAGGCAGGAGAGGGAATAGAATTTTTGAATCTTAGTCTCCCTGAAATCAGAAGATCTATTCCCGAAGTTCTTGCAAGTTATTTTAAAACTAAAAGATTCGAAGAGGATTCTGAGTATTGTAAGGTTATCGCATGGAGGAACAAAACCGTTTCTACGATGAACACATTGGTCAGAAGGGTTATTTACGGCGAGGAAAAAATCAAAAATAAAATACTAATAGGTGAAAAACTGATTGCCAACGATCCCATTATAGAGGACGATTATATCATTTTCAACACCAATGACGAGTTTACAGTGGAGGATCTGGAGATTAAAACACAGACCATTAAGGTAGATGACGTTTCAGAAAGATTCAAATATTACGAAGCAAAGGTTTCTTATATTGATGACGAGGATAAAAAATGTTACTCTTACATTGATATTCTTCACGAAGAAAGCGAGGAAGATTTTCTG
>ERZ869929.412-NODE-412-length-27447-cov-12.341085_pt1 | contig 27447 bp, 43 predicted proteins | sample MGYA00579312_ERZ869929 | MGnify/ENA primary metagenome ERZ869929 (study PRJEB32216, sample SAMN09231818) | wastewater metagenome | place: USA: Maryland | collected 2016-08-09 | study: EMG produced TPA metagenomics assembly of the PRJNA472060 data set (Reclaimed... | reverse complement strand
TGGCCATCGTCTCGTTGGCCAGGCGCTCGATCAAGTCCTCGCGCGCGCGCGCGTAGTCTGCAGCCAGCGCCGCGTCCTCATTGAGCCAGAGATTGAACGTGCTCTGTGGCACGCCGGCTGCTTCGCACGCCTTGAAAGCACTCAGACCGCCACGCATGCCGGAGAGCACCAAGGCGCAGATGTCGGCCTTGTTCTCGTACTTGCTGGGCCTGGGCTTCGCCGCGGCCTTCGGTTTGTGGGATTTTGTGGTCATGCTGCATTCTCCTCTTTTTCCAGCCGGTTGGCCACCAGGGTGGCGTAGCCGGCAATGTCGATCCAGTTGTCGGCGTAGTTCGGATCGCCGTTGAGGATGCGCGCGACTTTGTGCTGGATCATCTCCAAGGCCTCGCGCTGATCGGCCTGGAGGCCATCCCAGCCGCTGCGCTCGTGCATGGCAGCCTTGAGGTCTTGGCTGATCCTGGCGTGGCCCTGGAAGCTGCCATACCGACCTTCACGGCCGGCCAGCATCTCGTTCACGTTTGTCTGTGTCATGTTAGTGCTTCCTCACGTTCCTGTGGATAACTTTCCCCTGTTTTCCCGCATCCCGGTGCCCCTACCTGCCCCTACCCTATAGGGTTTAGGGGCGGGGCGGGGCGTTTTTCCGGGCTTTTGCCCCTATCGCCCCTAACACCCCCAGGGGCGCTCAGGGGCATTTAGGGGCGTTTTTCCTGGCCACTTTTCCTCATCAACATGGCGCTGGCCTGCACCTGATTGCTCACCACCCAGCCGTGCTCCAGCGTCTCAATCGTGCCTGCGTTGAGCAGTTGCGCAATGATTCCATCCGTCCGGCTGGCCTCGGTTTTGTTTTTGGCAGTGCGCTCGGACATGCCATCGTTGACCAGCAGCTCACGCAGCGCAGACCTGCTGATATAGGGTAAACCCTCGCGCTCTTCAGCACCAGCATGCCACCAGGCGCGCTCGATGGTGCGCACGTTCTCGTCGTGCTTGGTGGGTTTTTTGTGGGGTTTCGTGGTGGTTGCATCTGTATCCGGCACAGCCACGCAAGTGGTCGCTGGCGCGCCAAACTTGGTTGTGCCCATCTCGATCACCTCCAGCCGGAAGTAGATCGTCTCGCCCTTGCTGGGCAGCTCGCGCTGCTTGGTGACCGTCACAGACCGGCTGCCGTCCTTCTCTGTGACCTCGATCTCGGTGTCGATGTGGGCACGGATGCCGGACCATCCGCGAGCGCCTCTGGCCGCGTCTTTGCCGTTGTGGTGGATGATCATCATGGCCGCGCCTGTGGCCGTGGCCACCTGGTCGAATCTGGCCATGACCGGACCCATGTCCTCGCCGCTGTTCTCGTTGGCTCCTGCGCTCATCCTGGCCAGCGTGTCGCCAATGATTAGGCGCACTGGCTTGCCCTTGATCTGTTCGACCGCCTTGACCAGCTCGATCACGTCATTGGCGTCCTGATCGCCGGAGTAGAAGTTCATGGGGACCGGCACCATCGCCAGGTTCTCCAGGCTGCAGCCGTAGAACTGCTTGATGGCCTGCATGCGTGACCGGATGCTGGCCGGTGCCTCGCTGGCCAGGTAGACCACCAGGCCTGGGTCGGTCTTGCGGCCGTAGCAGTCGGTGCCGGTGGCAATGGCCGTGGCCACTGACAGCGCCCAGAACGTCTTGCCGGAGTTGCTGTCTCCGTAGACCACCACCGAGCTGCCGATGGTCATCAGGCCTTCGACCAGCTCGTCTGGTGCCTCGTAGTCGGTGCCGAGCTGGTCACCGAAGACCAGGCGCAACTTCTCGACCACAGCCGCGCCGGTCTGCTGCACCAGCAGGCTTGTCAGATCGTGGCCAGCCTGCTTGTAGTCGTTTGCGTCCATGCCCTCGATTGGAGGGATGATCACGCGCGCGCCGTATTTGGCACTGGCCTGATCTGCGTATTTCTGGCCAGTTCCGCTTTTGTCGTGGTCTGCCACGATGACGATGGTCTGCTGCTGGCCGAACATCTCACGCAGACTACCAGTCACTGGCACCAGGTTGCTGGCGCTGTAGGCCACCGCGCAAGGCCGGCCGGTGGTCTCGTGGATGGTCGCCGCGGTTGCGAACCCCTCGGCAATGTAGAGCACGCCTGGCTCGTCCATCGTGCCAAGCATCCAGAACTTCCCACCAGACTTGCCGCCTGGGTGGTACAGCTTTCCGCCTTCCTCATCGATGTACTGCAGCGTGCTGAGAGTACCGTCCTGGTCGTACAGGGGAACCATCAAGCGCCCATCTCCAGTGGTTCGCACGCCGTGCGTCTGAATGCCCTTGCGCTTGAGGTATGGATGATCAGGATGCGCTGCCACGCCACTGAGCCAGATTTTCTCGACCGTGTCGGCTGCCACCTGATGCTGGCGCTCCAGCTCGGCATCGCGCAGCACCTTGGCCTCGGCCACGCGCCTGGCGTAAAACATCTCCTCGGCATCTGAAAGTCTGCGCCCGACATCGGCCTTCCAGGGCGTCTCGACACCAGCCCTCCAGCAGCCGAATCGACCGGCCGGCACGCCATCACCAAAAACCAGATACCAGCCAGGCTTGTCGCCGTGACCTGGCGAGCCTTTGGTGCCGGACTTGAACCTGTGAATCTTGCCGTCAAAGTGCAGCTCTTCTGGAGGGTTCAGCCCCAGCTTCAGCATCGCATCACGAAGCTGCTCTTCTGGTGGGGCCACCCTCTTCTCGGGTGGTGGCGACCAGGGGCCGCCCAGGACTTTGGAGAGGTCAGCCATTGATCGTGGCCTCCCTGCGTGTCAAGTAGTCCGACAGCGCCTTGAGCACCTTGTAGGTCGGGTTGGCCTCTGGGTTGTCACGCACCTCTCGGATGGTGTTGTAGTGCAGGCCGGTGGCCTCGGCCACTCGGGCAGGCATGCGATCTCGCAGCGCCTCTCGGATTTGTTCAAGGGTCAGCATTTTGGGCCTCGTCGTAAAAATTTCACATCAGGATGTTGACATGGTACTCCAGAATGGATTACAGTTCAACCACTGCGCGAACGGAATTGCCCGAAGGCGCAGCAACCAAAAAGGAGAGCCAACATGGCAATCAACGTGAAGACCACCGGCAGCCTGGCTGCCAACGGTGTGAAAGTCCTGGTCTACGGCCAGGCCGGTGCAGGCAAGACCTCACTGATCAAGACCCTGCCGCAGCCCATCGTGCTGTCTGCTGAAGGAGGCCTGCTATCCATCCAGGACGCCGACCTGCCATTCATCGAGATTAGCGACATGGAGACGCTACGGGAGGCCTACACCTGGCTGACGCAGTCTGACGAGGCCAAGGGATTCCAGTCGGTGGCGCTCGACTCAATCAGCGAGATCGCTGAGGTGGTGCTCAATGCCGAGAAGAAGGCCACCAAAGACCCACGCCAGGCCTACGGTGCGATGCAGGAGCAGATGGCCGACATCATCCGCGCATTCCGCGACCTGCCTGGCCGGCACGTCTACATGAGCGCCAAGCTGGAAAAGACCCAGGACGAGATGGGCCGCGTGCTGTATGCGCCATCGATGCCTGGCAACAAGACCGGCCAGGCGCTGCCCTACTTCTTTGACGAGGTGCTGGCGCTGCGTGTCGAGAAGGACAGCGAGAACAACACCCAGCGCGCCCTGATGTGCGACTCGGACGGCCTCTGGCTGGCCAAGGACCGCAGCGGGAAGCTGGACGCCTGGGAAGCGCCGGACCTCGGTGCAGTCATTGCCAAGATCGGAGGCAAGTGATCATGACCAAGTCAATGGAACAACTGGCAGCCGATTGGCTGGAGGCCAAAGAGGCCGAGCGCAAGGCCACCGAGCGCCGCCGTGATTTCGAGGACGCCATGCGCACCCTAGCCAACTTCTCGGACCAGACCGAAGGCACCGAGAACGTCAAGACCTCGGCCTACACGATCAAGATCGTCGGCCGCATCGACCGCAAGGTCGACGCTGACAAGGTGCAGGAGCTGGCCGCCGAGCACGGCCTGACCGATCACCTGAGCACGCTGTTCCGGTGGAAGCCGGAGATCAACATGGCCATCTGGAAGGCAACAGATGAGTCCATCACCAAGCCTCTCGCCAAAGCAATCACGGCCAAGCCTGGCCGCCCTTCTTTCACCATTGAACCCATCACCACCAAGGAGTAAATCATGGCCTTTCTCGGACAAACCTACGCAGCATCTGACATGCCCCAGGGCACCAGCAACTTCGAGCCGCTGCCGGCCGGCTGGTACACAGCCAACATCACCCAGGCCGAGCTGAAGAGCACGGTCGCTGGCGATGGCCAGTACATCAAGCTGCGCTACGACATCACCGGGCCGAGCCACCAGGGCCGTGTTGTCTTCGGCAACCTCAACATCAAGAATGCAAGCGCCAAAGCCGAGGAGATCGGCCGCCAGCAGCTTGGCGAGATCATGCGCGCCATCGGCCTGGCCAAAGTCCAGGACACCGATCAGCTCATCGGTGCCAGCATCCAGGTCAAGCTGGACGTGCGCCCTGCACGCACCGACGAGAAGACTGGCAAGACCTACGAGGCCAGCAACGATGTGAAGGGGTTCAAGGCCGTCAATGGTGGTGCAGCGCCCACCTTTGCTGCGCCAACTCCTGCTGCCGCTGCCGCGCCGGCCAAGGCCGCGCCTCCCTGGCAGAAGAAGTGAAGTGAAAAGCCCCAGCCTCGTGAGAGGACTGGGGCAAGTTGGCAACCACTAGAAGGAGACGGGCACCATGAAGATACCCGAGCCAGAGCATAGCATCCAAGGACTGATCGACAAGCACCACGAGAAGCAGGCCGAGCCGCCCAGGCCGCACATGGGCTGCAGCCAGTTAAGTCACCCATGTGACAGGTGGCTGTGGCTGTCGTTTCGCTGGGCTGTCCAGCCCCAGTTCCCAGGACGGATTCTCCGTCTTTTCAGGCGTGGCCAGATGGAGGAGGCCACCATCGTGTCGGACCTGCGCGCCATCGGCATGGATGTTCGCACTAGCCGGCAGCAGGCGCGCGTGGACTTTGGTGCCCATGTGTCCGGCAGCATCGACGCCATCATCGAATCTGGCGTGCCTGCAGCGCCCAAGAAGCGCCATGTGGCCGAGTTCAAGACGCACAGTTCCAAGAGCTTTGCCGACCTGGAGAAGAACGGGGTCGAGAAGTCCAAGCCCGAGCACTTTGTCCAGATGCAGCTCTACATGCATGGCACCGAGATCGACCGTGCCCTGTACCTGGCAGTCTGCAAGGACGACGACCGCATCTACACCGAGCGAGTGCGCTACGACAAAGAGGTGGCCGAGAAGTTCATTGCACGCGGCCGCAGGCTGGCTCTGGAGGACCGCATGCCGCCACCCATCAGCACAGACCCGAGCTGGTACCAGTGCAAGTTCTGCGATGCGCACGAGTTCTGCCACGAGACCAAGACCACTAAGCATGTGAACTGCCGCACCTGCGCGCACAGCACGGCCAAGGAGGACAGCACCTGGCGCTGCGAGCGCCACGATGCCGATGGCATTCCGGTGGAGTTCCAGCGCCAAGCCTGCGACAGCCATGTCCTGCATCCTGACCTGGTGCCCTGGGAGCGCAAGGACGGTCTGGACCAGTGGACGGCCGTCTACGTCATCGAAGGCCGCGATGTGGCTAATGGTGAAGGTGATGCGCACGTCTACACCAGCCGCGAGATTCTGGCCAACCCCAAGATGTGCAGCCTCGGGGATGAGTATGTGGAAGAGCTGCGCGCAACCTTTGACGCGAGGATTGTGGGATGACGAACGAACAACCCGAAGCCCTACGGTTGGCCGATGCCTTGGACAACTGCGGTCTGATCGTTGACGACGAGTTGCGCGACCAGGCCTCAGACGAACTGCGCCGACTGCACGAATTGCATGTGCTCTACCAGGACAAGGTGCAGCGCCTTGAGCTTGAGAACTTCTCCTGGCGAACCAAACTTGGCGTGCGTGGATACGAAAACCAGCTTGCAGACATGCTGGACGAAATTCAACGGCTGCGTGCGGAATTGAAGTTCAATTCTGGGTCGTTTGCCGAAGGCATCATGGCCGAACGCCAGCGCATTGTGAATCTACTGATGACGCAGCACGAATCTTCCAAAGACAGACACAACTACTGGCACGTTGCGGCAAACCTGATTCAAGCAGAAGTAGCGAGTGATACATGACCAAAGACGACATTATCCGAATGGCGCGAGAAGCTGGCTTGATCAAAGACGACAGCACCGCCGCCAGATTGCTTCCAGGAACCGACATGTACCCTGAACTGAATGTCTTTGCATCGCTCGTCGCAGAGCATGCACGCAATCGCACATGGACGCAGGCGCACTGGACCGAGTACGAGCGCAGCATTGCAGCAGCAGAGCGAGAGGCTTGCGCCAAGCTGTGCGACGAGATCGCCATCGACATGTGGAAGCTGTACAAGGGCCGACCGCCGTACAAAGGCGATGAAGAAGGCCGAGCATCCGACTTCACACAAGGCCGCAGCGCTGGCGCAGATGACTGCGCAGATGCAATCAGGAGAAGGACAGATGCTGCGTGACTACCAACAGCGAACCATCGACCAGCTTTATGCGTGGTTCGAGGCTGGCCATGCAGGCAATCCATGCCTGGTGCTGCCTACCGGGTCTGGCAAGAGCCACATCGTGGCCGCGCTGTGCAAGGACGCGCTGCAGAACTGGCCAGAGACCGTGGTGCTGATGCTGACGCACGTCAAGGAGCTGATCGAGCAGAATGCCGAGAAGATGCGCCAGCACTGGCCAGGCGCGCCGATGGGCATCTACAGCGCCAGCATCGGCAAGAAGCAGCTTGGTGAGCCGATCACCTTCGCCGGCATCCAGTCGATCCGCACCAAGGCCAAGCAGATCGGCCACGTCGACCTGGTGATCATCGACGAGTGCCACTTGGTCAACCACAAGGACGAAGGCGGGTATCGCCAGTTTCTGGCCGACCTGAAGGCCATCAACCCTGCGCTGCGTATCATCGGACTGACGGCCACACCTTACCGACTGGGGCACGGCCTGATCACCGACAAGCCTGCGCTGTTCGACGACCTGATCGAGCCGGTCAGCATCGAGGAGCTGGTCTTTAAGGGATACCTGGCCACGCTGCGCAGCAAGGTCACCAAGGCCAAGCTGGACACCACTGGCGTCCACAAGCGTGGTGGCGAGTTCATCGAGTCAGAGCTGCAGGCCGCCGTCGACACCGACGACAACAACCAGAAGGTGGTGCGCGAGATCATCGAGCTGGCTGGAGACCGCAAGGCCTGGCTGCTCTTTTGCACTGGCGTCAAGCACGCACACCATGTGGCCGAAGTCCTGCGCCAGCGTGGCGTGGCCGCGGAGTGCGTGACTGGCGAGACGCCCAAGAAGGAGCGCGAGCGCCTGCTGGCCGAGTTCAAGGCCGGTCGGTTGCGCGCCCTGACCAATGCCAACGTGCTGACCACTGGGTTCGACTACCCTGACATCGACCTGATCGCCATGCTGCGCCCGACCATGTCGGCCAGCCTGTACGTCCAGATGGCAGGCCGTGGCATGCGGGTCAAGAGCCACACCGATCACTGCCTGGTGCTGGACTTTGCTGGCGTGGTGGCCACGCATGGGCCAATCACCGCAGTGCAGCCGCCCAAGAAGGCAGGCGATGGCAACGGGGAAGCGCCGGTCAAGGTCTGCGACAACTGTGGCGAGCTGTGCGCCATCGCCGTGGCGCAGTGCCCAGCCTGTGGCCATCCATTCCCCGAGCCTGAGCGCAAGAAGCTAGAGCTGCGCAACGACGACATCATGGGGCTGGAAGGCAGCGACCTAGAGGTCACGTCCTGGAGCTGGCGCAAGCACGTCAGCCGCGCATCAGGCAAGGAGATGCTGTCCTGCACCTACTATGGCAGCCTGTCCGACAAGCCGATCACCGAGTACCTGCCGGTGCTGCATGAAGGGTATGCCGGCCAGCGTGCGCTGCAGCAGCTCTTCACGATGGCCAATGCTGCAGGCGCTCACCTGGCCGAGGCCGAGCGCATGAGTGACAGCGAAGGCCTGGAATACTTGGCCGCACAGATGAATGGCAGCATGCCGCCAAAAGCCATTGAGTACCGCATGGACGGGAAGTTTCACCGAGTCATCAAGAGGAGCTGGGCATGAGCCGAGGCAAAGCCCTGCCGCACTACGGCAAGATCGGTGTGGCCAGTCTGTCCAGCGAGGTCAAGGCCATCTGGTACAGCCGCCACATCGAGCCTGAGCCGTGCGAGCCGGTAGACACCTACTGGCCGACCTGCACCGACCCTGACCTGGTGCTGCGCCAGGACTTCGCCAGGCGTCTGGTGGCCATCACGCCACTGACAGAGATCGAGGAGTGGGCTGTGGCGCTGTGCGTGCTGGACAACTGCACGCTGCGCGAGGCAGGCCAGGAGATGGACCGGACGCAGGAGCGTGTGCGCCAGATTCTGATGAAGGCCATGCGCAAGTTTCGGACATGCCAGGCCATGCTGACTGGCGTGCCTTCGTGGGATTTGGACGCCAGGGACATGACCTGGTCTTTTTGGAAGTGGGAACAAAGGAGAAATCATGATCGACGTTGAAGAGCACCTGAATCGCGCTGCCGGATGCGAGTCCGTCACGCTGCCTGCAGCCATGTGGTTGGATGCGCTGTGGGAACTGCAAAGCAGGCGTAGCGCCGAGTCAATCACCATCGGACCGTTTCAGTTGAAGCGCTATGACGATGACAGCATGTGGCTTGAATATGAGACAGGAGAAGGCATGCAAGTGCGCAACCATCGCGTGCTGGAGGTTTTCAACGAACTGTGGAAGGAGTTTTGACCATGAGAGTTTTTATTGATGGAGAGTGGAACAGCTACGGTGGCGAATTGATCTCGCTGGCGTTGGTTGCTGAGGATGGCCGGTCCTTCTACGAGGTGCTTGGCTGCGACAAACCAGACCCATGGGTTGCTGAGAACGTGATGCCAAAACTCGGCAAGCCGTGGATCACGTTGGAAAGCCTGCAAGAGCAGCTTGAAATATTCCTGCGCCAGTTTGAGTTCGACTCTGTGCACATCATTGCCGACTGGCCAGAGGACATCATGTGGTTCTGCAAGGTCTTGATCACTGGGCCAGGCACAAGGCTGGACACGCCACCGCTGACGATGGAGGTGCTCCGCGTCGATACGGTCTCCAAGAACCCGCACAACGCACTGGCAGACGCCATGGCGCTGCGCGATTGGTATGTCAGCGTGGACATGAACTCAGTCGGGAGCGAAGCATGACCACCAGACCACCAGAGCCAGAGTTCCTGATTCAGTGGCGTGAATGGGACCGGGCCGGGCCGCCAAAGTGCTGCCACACCTGTGAGCACTACGGGGTCGACGGCCTGTGCGTGGAGTTCTTCATGCGGCCGCCAGACGACTTTGCAGCCACTGTGAATGCCTGCGACAAGTGGGAATGGGAGATTCCATTTTGACCGCCGACCGCCTTCCCACCGAGCACGAGGAGCAGCGCGAGCTGGTGCGCTGGTTCAGGCAGACCTGGCCAGGCGTGCGCATCCATGCCATTCCCAATGGTGGCGCGCGCAGCAAGGCCACTGCCGGCCGCCTGAAGGCCGAAGGCGTGGCCTCTGGCGTGCCTGACCTGTTCGTGCCTGCCTGGCGTCTGTGGGTCGAGATGAAGCGCGCCAAGGGTGGCAGCCTCAGCCCGGAGCAAAAAGACTGGATCGCATACTTGGAAGGTGTGGGATATTGGGTTATAGTGGGAAAAGGTGCGGAGTCTGCAAAGCAGCAGATCAGCGCCTTTTTTGCCACCAACCAAGGAACTCAATGAGCACTCGCATCTACCTGGTCACCGACACGGAGACCAACAAGCACCGCCTGATCCGCGCTGCCAACCAGGCACAGGCCATCCGCTACGCTGCCCAGACCCGATTCGACATCGAGGTGGCCGGCCAGGACGACTTGGTCGGACTGCTGACGCATGGCGTGCCTGTCGAGCTGGCCACTGGCCAGGCCACCGCCGATATGTTCGAGGAGGCCGCAATGGTCAATGCTGGAGGGACTGACTGATGGCTAAGTTCCGCAAAAAACCCGTGGTCATTGAGGCCACGCAGTGGTTCAAGAGAGGCGATCACCCGCTGGACTACAGCAAGACACATGATGGGTTCGCTGGTGGCGAACTGGTCACGTTTTCACCTGAGTATCGCAAGCAGATGCAATGGGAAGGCGACATCGTGCGCTACTACCGCACGCCAGATGTTGACGGCCAGACAGTGTGCAAACACTGCGGGGACATCATGCACAACCACGGCTGGATCGACACGCTGGAGGGTGGACACATCGTCTGCCCAGGCGACTGGATCATCACCGGAGTCAAGGGCGAGCACTACCCGTGCAAGCCCGACATCTTTGAGGCCACTTACGAGGAGGTCGCAGAATGAACACTCCCAAGTCATCGTCCTTGGCCGTCAAAGACCGATACCTGACGATTCGCGTGCCGCCAGAGGTCGAGCTGGCGCTGCGCCGCCAGGCCGATGCCGACACCAGGACGCTGGCAGCCCAGGTGCTGCACTACATCAAGGCTGGCCTGGCCAAGAGCCAGGAGGAGGCCGCCGATGCCAAAGCGTGAATTGAAGGTGCTCGTGAAGTGGCTGCCGCGCCGCTGGCCATACTTTGCCATTGGCATTGATCTTGGAGAATTCAGGCTGTGCCTGTGGATCATCGAGATCGAGGTCTGGAGGTCGTACTGATGGCTGCAGACAGCCCGAACGACAAGCGCCACATCCTGGTGGCACTGCTGCGGCCTGCGCAGGTGAGCATGGCTGTGTGCCTGGCCATCGGTGGGCCGCGGCCTCCGGCAATCGCTGTTTTCCTGGACCGTGAGCAGAAGACCATCAGCCTGGTGGACGTGGTCGCGCCATGAAGAAGTCAGGCAAGCGCAAGCCTGCTGGCCGACCAGTGACCTATACGCACTGGGACGAGCTGATGGCCAGCGCCAGCGAGCCGCTGCCACAGTCGCAGCGCACCTACCAGCTCACGCGCATGTACCAGGGGCTGCACGCCCTGGAGACGGCCGCGGAACCTGGCAAGGAGGACTGGCGGGTCGTCAGCGATGCCGTCAACATGCTGGAGACCCTGGTGGTCGAGATGCAGGTCTGCGAGGACTCCAGCGGCCTGCTGATGGATGCAGTCCGAGGCATGGCAGTGGCTGGCCAGCGCCACAAGCGCGAAGGCAAGCCCATCAGGCTGGATGGGCCTGGCATCCAGGCCGTGCGCACCGTCCTGGCCAGTTACGCCGAGCTGCTGGACGTGCTGCCGGCACGCACCATGATCAGATGCCACCGGCTGACCGAGAAGCGCATCCACGCCATCCTGGACGGCCGCAAGCGGCCGCACGATGTTGAGGTGGTCTAATGGTTTTCACCTACTTGCGTCCATCGTGGGGAATCGTGGTAAGATGTGGACATCAACAACCAGCAAGGAGCTGACCGTGAACAAAACCCAGAAACGCGAGATCGAGAAGGCGCGCGACTTCTACAGCCTCGGCCATCACGAGACGGCCGCGCGCATCCTGGCCACCTGCCAGCGCTGCGCCATGACCAAGCGCGCCCAGCAGGCCATCATCGAGGTGGTCAACGAGCTGGACCTGATGCGCCTCATGCGCATCGAAAATGGCTGCCTCGTAACCGACTGAAGGAGACCACCATGCAACTCAAGCGCTACCACGTCATCCTGGGCCTGATCGGCCTGGTGATCGCAATGGGCATCGTCGGCCAGTCCGACTTCGAGGAGGCCGAGCGCCAGCAGGCTGAATACTGTGAGATGGTCAAGCTGTGGAAGCAGACCAAAGGCCAGGCCGGATGGCCTGCCTATAACGGTGAAGGCATGTGCCGGTGAGCTGCAACCAGAACTGCTGCCAGGGCCGGGACTGCAACTGCAAGGGCTGGCATGTGTATCCGTTGAATGACCTGCGTGAGCATGAACTCAACGGATCGTGCTGGTGCAGGCCCACGCTGGATGATGAAGGATCAGAACCGATCTGGATTCACAACAGCCTAGACGGCCGTGAGGCCTTCGAGACTGGCGAGCGCCAGCCGTCCTGATCAGCGCTTCAGAGCACCAGCGATGCTCGGTGCGATCTTCTCGACGCTGCGACCGACCACATAGCCGCCCAGGCCGAACTCGATGATGGACCACAGCTTGAGGTACTCGGCCTCGCTGAGGTTCGGAGCCACCCAGCCCATCCACCTGGCCACGATCAGCGCCGTGAACGTGATCATGGTCAATGGCCGCCAGTTGGCCGCCAGCCAGTGCGTGCTGGCTGCTTCGGTCTGGATGATTTTGGCCGCTGCCTGCTCGATCTCGCCCTGGTGTTCCAGGAGCTGGCGCAAGGCCTCTGCCTCGGCCTTGGCGCGCTCCGCAGGGTCTGGGAATAGGTTGGCCACCACCTTACCGACAATCGGTGCCAGGGCTGGAATCAGGGCTTGGATCATGGGTACTTCCTCCGGTCCAGCTCGAAGTGGGGACCGTCAGGGAATCCCTTCCAGTCACCACCCCAGATGATGGCCACGTCCAGCTCCTTGGCTGCTTCTTTCATGGCTTTGGCGATCTTGTGGTACAGGGGCCAGTCCCAGCGCACCTCGTCTTCAATCCAAGCTCCAAGATCGACTGCATGGCCGGTGATGTGCCGGCCATTGAGCGTCTGGCTCGCGCCGGCCTCATACAGCGCTTTCTGGCGCTCTGGCGTGCGCAGACCCTCCAGTACTGTGAAGTCGATGGTGGTGATCTCAATCGCGCGCTCGACGACCTTCACCAGGTCTTCATGCACACCCTTGAGCCGTTGCCTGGATCGTGCGCCGAGCTTGTACATGGTCAGTGCTTCCATAGGCTGATGACGTACCCGACCAGGACCGAGATGCCAGACACGATGCTCATTCCGAACCAGAGGCCGCCCTTGCCTTTGTTGGCCAGAGCAAGCAGCTCCTCGACATTGCGCTCCATCTTGTCGACCTTCTTGTCCATGTCCTGGACCTTCTGCCAGAGCACGCCGTACTCGACCAGGTCAATGCCTTCTTGTTGTTCCTGCGACATCGTGCCTGACTCCATCAAATGCCTTCGCCTGGGGTCATGTAGACCGTCGAGGCGCCAGAAGCCACACCAGAGAAGAATGCGCCAAATGGGAAGCGCAATATCTCAACAGCACCGGCCACCAGTGGGATACCAGCAGCCGGCACGCCAGCAGCAGCAGCCACAGCGTTGGCCTGGGCAATGGCTGCAGTTGGTCCAACACCAAGATGCACTGTGTTGGCGCTGGCATTGACGATGCGCATCTGGCCAGTCTCTTGTGCATTGAATTTGTTGTTGACAGGTACTTGCACGCCAGTAGGCGCAACGGCCGCAGCCGCGATGACTACGGTATTGCCTTGCGGGTTAAATGCGATTTGACTGTTTTGTGCCATGTCAGACTCCTCGTGCAGCGACGGCTGCTTTGTATGCTTCAATTACTTGTGGCGTGTGTGTTGCCGCACAGATGGCTTGCACGCGCTCATCTTCTTGGCTGTAGTCATCGCCAGGTGCAATTGCATGGCGGTGAAATGACTGAGCCACAATTGAGTCGCCATCAGTTACTGTGATGCAGTTCCTGACTTGAACGTGGTTGCTTGCTGTCACTTCAATTTGATCGACGGATGTTTGTTTTTCAAGTGCCATTCTTTTCTCCTTAGACGTAGTAAGTTGCGCTGAGTTGCATGACGTTTTGATTTGCAACGGCTCCTGCTGTGAGGTCTGCTGCGGTCATAAAAAACATGGCACCATTGGCCGTGAGTCGATATTGCAAGTTAATTTCCGCAAAACCGCCCTCAACATATCCACCAGCCGGAGCGCTAACTCCCCACGATTCAACTCGTGCAACAGCTATTGGCGCTTGTGTTGCTGGAACGAAAGGTAGTCCTTGGATTACCAAGACACCAGCACATCCAGCAGTGTTCACGCTGTCTGTGCGAAGCACTGCGCGAACGTTGACCATGCGACCGACTTTTGTGTAGGTCGCGTTGGTAACGTCCATTGTGAATGGCGTTGTGGGTGGGGTGGATGTGCTTAAGACTGGAGACCACGTGCCCTCTTCGTAGTCGTTGAGAAGTTCGCTGGTGCCAGTTCCGGCAGTTGCTGAAAAGTCAATGCCTTTTCCTGCTGTTCCAATGACCAAATTTCCATCGACGATGGTTTGGTCGCCTGTGCGTGTGGATGGGAAGCCTACGGTTTTTAACATGATCAGCAGTCCTCCGCACCAGCGAACATCTCGGTGGTTTTGAGGTGCTCATAAGCCTGCTTGATTGGGTTGTTTCCGTCGAGGCTGTATGCAGCCTCAAAACTGCGCTCTTCAAATGCAGAGGACGATGCGTCTTTGCATGAAGAGACGACAAAAACAATCTTGGTTTTGCCATCCAGCCTCACGAACGAGACGCGATGGTATGCGCCATCTGCGGAAAAGCCTTGAGGTGTGACGACAGTTTTCTTGAGTGCCATGATTTTCTCCTTAAATTAACGGCCTGCGCCGCACCAGTTACACATTGCCGTGACAGTACAGCCGCCTCCAATACCACCAGCATACGAGGCTTGGAATTGAAGATTGTTGCCAGATACAGCGACAGTAGCAGTGACCTGGACCGGCAACGTATTCACCAAATCGGTCAAGGTCACAGTCGTACCGTTGAACACAAATCGAGTCTCACGATAACCGACTGTACCGTTGCTCGTAGCAATCGCTACCATCAACGTGCCAATCACTTGATTGCCATTGGCTGCACCTGTGGTGCTCCAGAGGTTTTTGATGACAGGCAGTGTTCCATTGGCGTTGGAGCCAATGTCGCTGTAAACACCACCCCACATGCGTGGCTGCTCAATTCCACTTGGCGTATCAAGCAGCGTGTCAAGAGCAACACCGGCAATGTCAATACGAGAGCGATTGACCTTCTCCAGCACATTTCCGCTGGTCTCATCGGTAAGGGTTGCTGTCGATGCAGTAGTCGGCACAAATCCCAGCTTCAATGGGCCAAGTGCGCGAGTCTGCGTCTTCCAACCTTGATTCATCATCAATGGCAGCGCAGGAAAGTTCAGCGAAGGATTGCTGCCAGCAAACACCGACATGTATGTGTCGAAGCTGGGAAACCCTGCATTCGAGGTGGCAAAGCTGTGCAGCAAACGATCCACAGACTCCTCAAAAGTCTGGTTGAATCGGTTTCCTGCGGGATCACCAATGGTCAAGGTGGTGGATGCCACATTCTGTGACACATCGACCGTATAGGTTCCAATGCCACCAGAGCCACTGCCAAGCGCTGTGATCACTGTTCCGGCTGTGACACCAGTTCCACTGATCTGAGCGCCGACATAGACGGTGCCAGATGTGACGCCTGTCACATCCAGCGTGGTGCCTGTGATCGTGCCTGTGACAACAGCCTGGACATTGACGCGCGAGCGCTGGTAGAGCAGATCGGTGGAGCCGCCATTCAGCGCAGGCTGCGCTTGCGCCCAGTGGCTTTCAGTGGTGAAGGCCAATCCCTTTCTAAAGTAGGTCGCAGTTCCTGGCTGGCTGTTTTGCATGCCGATCACATCGTTGCCGGTCACAGCATCAGTGATCCATGTGAGCACATTGGATGCGATCTTGTAGCGCAGCCGGCCTGCGAACGCATTACTCACGTTGTAAGTGGTCGCGCCAATCTTGATGAACGTGTTTCCTGCAGCCTGGAAGCAATCTGCCCAGACATCAGGCGATGCGTCTACCAGATATGTTCCACTCGGCAAAAAGTAACGGCCGCCTGATGCAGTCCTTGCCGCTGTAAATGCAGCCGTGTCATTGGCCATTCCATCGCCAACAGCGCCAAAGTCTTTGACGCTTGGGTATCTGCTGTTGACCTCCTCCTGGTCCGTTTGCACGCCACCAGTAAAAGGTGGGTCATAGAGCACATCTTGTGCATCCACACCACTGACAACAATGGAGCTGAAGCGCGCCGTGGCTTCAGGAGCGCTGTACAAAACGCTGCCGTTTTTGTTCATCACCCGGATGCTGTAGTCGCTGTTGACATACAGATTCGCTGGCGTTCCGCTGTTGATGGGATAGCCGCCACGAGTGCGCACAGGTTGCACCGCAGGCAACGTCAGCGCCGCATTCCAGTAGACATTGATTGGGTTTCCCTGCGGGTCAAGGTTAGCTTGTCCAATCCAGACGAAGCCATCCTCAAGAGGTTGGCCATCGATGTCCGTGAAGATCGGATAGGTTGGCTGAATAGAAAGTGCGGTCATCGTTGGTTCTCCTGATCAAATTGTCCTGCAGCTTGCATGGATTGCACAAGCCAGCGCTCGCGCCAGCTCATCTCGCTCGGCATCTTGGCCGCATCGGCAAATCGCCGGAAAGCGCCAGAAAGCGCCACAGCTCTCACCGCGGCCTGACTTGGCGTGGTTCTGGTGGCTCCCTCAACAGCCAGGCGTTGGAACTCAGGCGAGGCAATTAGCTCGTCTGCGGCCTTGGCCACCTCGGTCTTGACACCCTTGGTCAGTGCCGCCGTCAGGCCTGATGCAATGCCAGCGCCAGGCAGGCCGACTGCCGTGGTGGCCGCTTCAGCAGGCAGACCGATGGCTGCTCGCTTGGCCACGTTGAAGATGTTTCCCACCAGGGTGTCAGCGCCTTGCAGCTCCTGCTGGACGGCCTGGATGCGGCCTGTGGTGATGCGCTCGCGGGTTGCCTTGCGCACGTTGTCGGCCACTCGGTAGAGGTCCGACAGCGCCTTCCTGGATGGCTGCGGTAGGTTGTTCATCAGCGCCGCATAGGCCTGTTTGTTCTGCAGCAGTCCCTCGTACCAGTTGGCGTAGGTGTTGAAGTTCAGCGCGCCGTTTTGTGTGGCCTTACCGAAGGCCGTGTTCAGGGCCGAGGCCGCCACCATCTGGCGCATGTCCTGCGGGATGGCCTTCAGGATGTTGACCAGCTTGTCGGCATCTCCCTTGGTCAGCGCCTGAGTGGCCGTCGACAGCTTGGTGACCAGGCTCTGGTCGAGCTGCTTACCGAACAGCGACACCATGTCGTCCTCGAAGCCCTTGCGCATGGCCACCAGACTCTTGGCCAGCCGGTACTGCTCGCCGCGGCCGACCGTCTCGGCCAGGCTGAACTGGTCGTCATCGATCAGTGCGTACAGGCGCTTGGCCAGGCCAGTGTCTGCATCTGCGAACGGTCCCTGCTGGCGCGCAGCCGCGCCGATGTCACGCCGAACGTCATCGATCAGCGCATAGGTCGGGTAGCGCATGCCGACCACATTGCCGGCCTCGTCCTTGATCTCGCGTGGTGTCAGCTTGCGCCGCACCGACTTCTCCAGGCTGGAGAGGTTCTGTGGTCCGTCCAAGTCCAGTGCGCGCTGCTCGACAAACGTCAGCACGCTGTCAGCAGGGCCACGGGTCTGGGCCGGCACGTTGGCGCGCAGGTCGTCGTAGACCTTGTTGGCGCGCGCTTCCAGGTTGGTGACCGTCTGGTCCAGATTCGTGCGCACAGCCTGGTTCATTCGGCTGAGGTCAGTCATGCCGCCGATCTTGGTGATCAACTCATCTGCTTGCTTTCCGACCTGCTCCAGACCAGCGATCTCGGCCGCCCTGGCCTGGCTCCCAGGCACCGACTTGACGGCCTGCGCCAGCTCACGATAGGCCTGATTCGATGTCAAGTGGTCCGGCTGCAGGTACTGCTCGATCTTGAGCCTACGCGCAGCCTCCAGAACCTTGGGATCAGGTGCGACCTGGCCGGCCAGGATCGTGGTGGCTCGGCCTGCGCCGAATCCACCGCCAGCAGCCTGGCGGGTGGTGGCCGCCAACTGCTCGGCCGTCATCATGACCGGAGCTGCGGCAGGGACTGCAGCAGCCGCTGGAGCTGCCGGAGCCATCGCCGTGCCCATCGGAGCGCCAGGAGCTGCCGCTGCAGGCATCACAGGTGCCGCTGCCGCCCCACCAGGAGCGCCAGGGGCTGCTGCAGGGGTAGGTGGCACTTGACCACCTCGGACAGCCCTGACTGCCTCTGGGATGCGTGTGACGGCCTGGCCAGCACCGCCGAGTGCGCCAGCCAGCGCCACCTCGCCAGTGTCGAAGCGGCCGCCAGTGGCAGCCTGAGTGGCCTCGATGCCGGCCTGGGTTGCGCCACCAGCCACAACAGCACCAGGAATGGTGGTCGCGCGGCCGGCAGGCGTGAAGGCAGCAATCGCGCCAGCAGCGCGCGGGATGTCGCTGATTTGGAAGCCTGGCTTGATGGCGTACATCTGGCCATCGATGGATGACTGCAGCACGAAATTGCCCTTCTCGTCCTGCGCCACCTTGACGCCAGGAAAGTTGGCCTGGATGACCTGCACAGTCTCCTGCGGATTGGTCATCATCGTGCCCAGGGCCGACTTGAAACTGGCCATGCTGAAGCTGTTCAGCTCCGGCATGCTTGCCCAGTCAGGCAATGCCTGAGTTGTCGGAGTGGCGCGCTCGGTGCCAGTGACAGCCTCGCGGATGCCGCCCAGCACGCCCATTGGTTCGGTCTTTTGGAGCTGGAAGCCGGCAGGCACCTTGGCCATGCCATTGGCCACATCTCGCTCCAGTTCCATCATCTCGTCGCGGGTCATGCGGCCTGTGCTGTAGGCCTGCAGGACCGGGGCCGGCAGCTCAGGAATGGTGGCTCGCGCGCCCTGGGGTTGGGCCTGGCCACGCAAAGCTGCGCCGCGTGGCAGCATGATGGTGCCAGCCTTGACATCGTTCTCGAACTCAGTCGCCTCTGCAGGCGTCATCTGGCCGGTGCTGTAGGCCTGGTAGACCCTGGAGATCGCATCCTGCGGTACAGAAGCCATGCTGCTGGCACCAAGAGCACGTTGAAACGTGCTGACCGTGCCGCCCTCCGCAATGGTTGTCTGCTGTGCAGGCACGGTCTGCGCAGTCAGCTCGCGCACGCCCTGGGAGACGCGCTGCATGTAGGACTTGGTGCGTGGTCCCCAGTTCTTGGGATCAGTGCCGCCGTGGTATTCGGCAGCCGCCAGCACGATGTTGCCCTGGTTGCGGTCCAGCGACTCCTTGAGCAGCCGGCCAGCAGCCTCTGCCGCGTTCTCAGGGCTGAGGTAGGCATCGATGCCGTACTTGTCCAGCACCGCCTTGCGGGTGGCCGGAATGATCTGGAATGGCGTGCGAGCGCCGGCCTCTGACACCTGGTCAGCGTTGGAGCGCTCACCGCGTGTGAGCACCGAGACCAGCAGGCCGCTTGGCAGCCCGAGCCTCTGCTCAGTATTGGCTGCCAGGTCAGACCAGAACGGGTCTTTGTAGCTGGTTGGGATGTCTCTTGTGGCCATGTCTTATCTCGTGAACGTCTTGCGATCTTCGCTGGCGCGCGTGATGATGGCCTCGATCTGCTCCCTCGTAAGACCAAGCGCGAGAAGCTCACTTGACACATCACGCACGCCAGCCTCCAGAGCCTCTTTTAGGCCTCGGCTGGATTGCACAATGCGATCATTCAGGAGCCGCTTGACTATGGTTTCAAGCTGTTGCGTCTTGACTGCCACGTCAGCCGGTGCTGCTGCCGCTGGCGCAGGTGCCGCAGCCGGTGCCGCTGGGACTGTTGCAGGTGCTGCTGGAGCTGGTGCAGCAGGCATTGGCGCTGCAGGAGCAGCCGCAGGCGCTGGCATGGCCGGAGCCGCCAGTGCCGCAGGCACTGACATTGTCGGAGCCGGTGCTGCAGGCGCTGCCGTAGCCGGAGCACCAGGCACAGCACCAGTCTCAGGCTGCGCCCAGCGCATGTAGCCGCGGCCGGCCACCGCACGGCCAGCCTGTGTGGCCGCCAGGTCTTGCGCACGCTGGTCCATGAACTGGCGCGCGAAGTCCACGTAGGTGGTGCCACGAGGCACCTGGACGCCACCGATCTCGATGTCGCGGGTGGCACGGCCGAGCGAGCCGACCGAGTTGACCCATTCCGACTTGGCGCTTTCGGCCACCGCCTCGTACTGCGACATCTTGGCCATGCCACGCAAGAAAGATGCGACAGTCCTGGCGTCTGCGTTCTCAGCCGGGAAGCCCTTGAGCGCCAGCTCGATGTCGCGGTCAGTGGCCGGACCAGGAGGCAGCGACTTGATGGCCTGCGTGTTGCGCAGCCTGACGTATTCCTGACGGGTTTGCGTCCAGGCGTCCTGGTTGCCGGTTGCGTTTCTGAACCACGAGTTGATGCCGCTGAATGTGCCGTAGCCGCCGCCCTGCTGCTCCAGCCTGGACGCCAGGTCCAGCATGCGGCCTGCAGCCTGTTCGGAGCCGACTGCAGCCACCGCTGAGTCGTTGACGATCTTGGTGGCGCTGGCATCGAGCTGGCCGCCCTTCTGGTTCAGCTCGAAGAGCTTCAGCTCCACGTCAGACTGCAGACGGTCGCGGTCCAGTTTCAGTCGGTTCTGGTCCAGCACCAGACGGCCAGCACGGTCTGCAATCTGGCTGTCCAGGTTGCGGATGTTGGCCGCGGTCTGCGTGTTCTCCAGCGCCAGGCGTGTCGGTGTGTTGGCCGTGATCAGCTCTTCCTTCGTCGCGCCGGCCTCGCCAGCACGCACCTCGGCCGGTGCCTTCAGCGCCTGGATGGACGAGGTCAGCACTTTGTCTCCACCAGGCACGCCGGCCAGCATGATGCCGATGGTCTTCTGCGCGCTCTGGGGGCTGACCTCGGCCATCTGCGCCCAGGTCTCGTAGGCTTTGGCCTGCTGCTCGCGGCCGGCATTGCGTTCAGCCGTGGCGCGCTCTTTCAAGAGCTGGATTCCGATCTGCGGTTGGTTCGAGCTGAAGGCCGACATGACCTGGCCGCCGAAGCGCAGCTCGTTCTCTTGCCGATCCTTGGACAGCGTCTCCCAGTTGGCGCGCATGCTGTCTGCCTCGTTTTTGGGCAGCAGCATGGCCACGTTGGTGAAGTCGCGTGCGCTCGGGTTGGGGTTCTGGATCAGAGCCTGAACTTGCGTCTGCAGTGCCTGCTTGCGCTGCAGATCAGCTTCTTGCGCCTGGCGCTGTGCAGAGATGTCAGCGATGGTGGCACCGATCTTGAAGCCGGATAGTGCCGCCTCGAATGGGCTTTGGACGTTCAGTTGATAGTTGATTGGCTGGACCATGTCAGGCTCCCTTATACCTTGCTGTAGTCGACAGTGAGGTATCCACCGGACTCGCCCACAGCGTCAGGATAGACGCCCAGCACTTCCTGCGCCATCAGGCCGACCTGCCGGCCGCCACCCCAGACATACTCGAACTCGTAAACGCCAAGGCCATCAGGCCTGGTTCCCACGCGCGTGATGTCCTTTTTCAGTCGGATGTCGCTGAAGATGTTGCCGAAGCCTGGCGTGCCGACCTTGGCACCGTACTGCATGCCCAGGAACTGGGCCGGCAGATTGAGCACATTGGCAAAGGCCTGACCCTGAGCCAGCTCTGCGCCAGCTCGTGCAGCGCCCTGCTGACCCATCAGGTTGGCAATGTCTGCGCCAGTGCGCAAGCCGGCCGTAGCCGTACCTGCAGCCGATGCCTGGCCAAGTTGGGCCAGGTTCTGAGAGGTTGTCTGGCCGAGCGCAGTCAGGCCGCCGAGACGGCCGTACTGCTTCTCGATCTCGGCCTGCAACATCTGCGGCCGGAACTGAGCCAGAGCCGCCTGAATGTTGCCGCCACGCAGGCCGCCAGTGGCTGATGCACGCTGCAGCAGCGCTTCCTCACCCTGGCGCACTTGGGCCTGGAATCCTGCGCCACTTTCAATGCCTGCGATTGCTGCCTGCTGGGCCTCTGGGCCGCGCAGGCCAAGCAGTGCTTGCTGCTGCTCCAAGGCCGGAGCGCCAGCCGCGGCATAGGGCTGCAGACCAGTGATGGCACCTGTGCCAGCAGTGACATAGGGCTTGAGAATTTCTTGGACAGCATTGAACTGTCGACGCTGTTCTTCAATGCCAGCTTGACTGGCAGCGACTTGCGCGCCAGCAGCATCGCTGGCCGCATTGCTTTGCATGATGCCGCCGACGACTTGCGAGCCGCCGACGACCAATGCGGTTACTGGATCAGGCATGGCTGAACTCCTTCATGTAATCTTCGAGTGTTTCACCATAGAGCGCCATGACCAGGTGAGCATTGTCTGTGGCGTACTTGGTGCCGTGGCACAGCGCCACCACCATCATCACCACATCGTAGTAGCCAGCTCGCCAGACATAGGAGCGCGCGTCAGCATTGCCTGCTCGCTCGGCCTGGTCGGAGCCTTGCCACTTGAGGATCATGGTCGCCACAACAGGCGCAAGGGTGATGGAATTGGCAGCCCAGAAGCTGTTCTGGTTCATGCCGACCAGCGTGTTCCAGATGGCTGCATTCAGGTCTTCACGCTCGACAGGGTCGCCATCAGCCACGTCATCAAAGACCTGGATGGCACCCCAGAGCATCAGCAGCCACTCAGTGGCCGGCGCAGGAAGCGCCAGAACCCTTTGCAGGTTCTCTTTGAGCCACTCAGAACTTCCCATGCGCGCAACCCTCCAATGGTTGGATGAGCTGCTGGTGGCCCGATAGACTCAGCGCCCTCATTTTCCCACAATCTGCCATTTGGTCAATCTTCCTCGAACTCGCGCTCTTCCCAGGCCTGGCAGGAGCGCAGGTCATGGCAGATGAAGTCGAACTTGTTGCAGTAGCCGCGGAAGCCTGCGCCCACGTCCCACTGGTTCCAGGGAATCTTGTCCATCTTCACCTGGGTCATGACCGAGTTGTCGTAATACTCGCAGTTGGAGCAGCGCCTGCGCCTGGCCTCAGCCTCGTCGCACTGCATGGCCTTGGCCAGCGCCATCCAGTAGGGCTTGTTGGCTCCTCGCTCGTTGCTGGGATTTTCAGGGCCGAGCATCCAGTCGTCGATCACCACCTGGGTGTTCTTCTTGTTCTCGGACGCCGTGATGAATGGCTCCTCGTAAGGGATGCCGCCAAAGCCGGCCAGCATCATCTTGGGCATTTTTGCGTCTTCCATCTTCAACTCCTTCAGGTGATCTCTCGGCCGGAGATGCGCAGCGTGAGTGCTGTGGCATTGCTGGCGATGGTGCTGATGAATGCCCCAGGGTCAAGCTCTTGGCCGACCAACTCTGGACACAGATAGGTCTCGCCAGGCACCACCGAACGGTCGTCGATGATCAGGTTGGCATTGCCAGCCGCACCACCAACCTGCACCAGGTTCACGCTGAACGTGCGGTTTACCGTGTCAGTGTTTGTGACTGTGGCCTTGTCGATCAGCGCCTTTGCAGCCGTGGCCGTGTACTGCGTGGTCTGTACAGCCTCCATCTGCTTGGGAGGCACAAGGGTTTTTACGATGACGGTCATTGGATACCTCCGATGTTGTTTGCAACAGTAAGAATGATGGACGGGATGCCTGGATGTGGTGCCACAGGTCCAGAGGCCAGCAACTGCACGCCGAGATTACTCACGCTGAACATGATCTCGACGTAGTCTCCTGCCTTCAAATTGAAGAAGAAATTCAGCGACACAAACACCTCGGCATTGTTTCCTTGAATGCGAACCTGGCTGGCCGAATATGTGACATCAATTCCATTGAGTCTGAACCACAGATAGAACTCTTCAGCCGTTGCGACTGTGGAGTCGAGCTGGATAGAAATCTGAAAGTTGTAGATGCCTTCGGTGTCGACGTAGATGCGAGATGTTGGCGTTCCAATGTAGACGCCGTGGGTGATGTCTGTGGTGTTAAAGGTGATGGCTTTGGCCGTGTTGATGGCCGTGGCTGTCTGCGTGGTGGTGTCGTAGAACGAACCATACCTGCTGCGCTTGAACTCGTGCTTGGGTGGCAGCATCTGCAGACCTTCGACAGCCTCAGCCAACCTGGACAGCAGCGCCATTGCCTGGTTGGCCTTGTTCTCTGCTGATGCGATGCTGACTGCAGTCTCCTGCGCCAGCATGGCGATCTGATCCAGAGCCTGCGTGCCCTTGATGTCGCTGATCGAGCAGCAGACAGCCACCTCTTGCGCCAGTGCAGCGATCTGGCCGAGTGCTTGCACAGCCTTGGCATCGGCATTGCCAGCCAATATGTTGACGGCCTGCACCTCATCTGGCGCAATGGAAGCAGCCACCGCGAACAGGTTCTCGAACTGCTTGATCTGCTCGAAGTCCTTCAGGAAGGAAGCAAGCTGATCTCGGGTCAGTCCGAGTGGTGGAATGCGTGGATTGGTTGCCATCAGTACAGCAACCCTTCAATCTGCGCCTCAAGCCGCGCGAAGGCCAGGTGCGCATCGCTATCGCCGCGGAAGCGCTGAATGCGCCAGTTGCGCATGCTGCCCTGCTGGAACCAGGCCAGGCGCTTCTTGGTGTTTCCAATGGTGCCGGCACGCAGTGGCCGGTCTTGGCTCCAGGATTGTCCGTCCAGGCTGTAGCTGGTGGTGATGATCGGATTGACGCCAAGCGCCACACGACCAGTCAGGCTGACCAGCTCCAACTCGTGGAACAGCGCACCGTTGCCCTCGTTGTAAGCGATCAGTGTGCCAAACTCCCAGCGCACCTTCTGACCCCAATGCGTGCCGATGGTGTCGACCAGGTAGCCGATGTTGCTCGACTGCGGATCACCGACCAGCCACTTGTCATAGGCCCAGACCAAGTTGCGCGCACGGTACTGGCTGAATCCGACCACCGTGGTTGTCAGCGTGAACCAGACCATCTCGCCCAGCGCCTCGCTGGCCGCCGCATCATAGACCAGCGTGCGGTCAGGCAGGTGGACGTATAGATGCTGGTGCGCCTTGTCGTTGCGCGCCTCCAGCTTGACTTGCGCGAGCTGCGCTTCGGTGTACTGCAGCAGGATTTCGTCGACCTCCTGCGTGCTGATCTTGGTGGCCGTGGCGTTGGCTCCCATGTAGATGCCTGGTGCCTCGTTGCGGCCGCTGCCCAGGAAGGCCACCTGCTCCATGAAGATGCAGCAGCCAAACGTGCCGATGACACCCTTTTGAATCTGTGCGCCGTCAATACGCTGGAACGGGAAGAACTCGCCGCCCACATTGTCGAACACCTCGATGGTGTTGCGATTCAGCGCATAGACCTCGTTGCGCAGCTTTACCAGTGCCACCACCGGGTCAGGATCGACTTCAGAGCTGCCGTACTTCAGCGGGTTGACCTGTGTCGGGTTTGACAGCTCAGTCACCACCAGGTTGGCACCATCGGTGGTCATGAAGTAGCCGTCCACCCAGCAGAAGTCCAGCACCACGCCAAGATCAGGATCAGTCACCTGCACCAATGCAGGTGCCACAGGATTCCATGTTGATGTTGCAGGCGTGTTGACAGGAATCCAGTAGTACAGACGGCCGCCTGACGCAATGGCAAGCACGTCGAAGCTGTAGTCCATCGTCACCAGCGTGTTGACCGGGCCTCCGACATCTCCCAGCACAGTCACCACGCCATTGCTGGCCACAGTCACGAGCTTGGTGCCCATGACTCGGTAGCAGGTGCCATTCCAGTTGATGCCGCCGCGGTCGATGCCAGGGCCGCTGCCGTTGGCCACGATGCCATCGCCAGGCCGCAGGAAGCCGGAGCTGATGCCGCTGTTCTTGGGCACCGGCAACATGTTGACCGGGTAGGACGTGCGGAAGTCCGGGCCGTTGTCGGTGTAGATGCCGTTCAGGATTGGTATCTGCATGGCCTCACCACTTCACCTTGTCTGCCCAGTAGGCAGCACTCATCTTGCCCTTGGCGATGTTGCCGGCATGCCTGGCTTTGAACGACTCGCGCCTGGCCTTGTCTGCCTTGGACTCGCCTTCCTTCTTGGGGCTGCCAGAGACGCCCTGCTGGCCGAACCTGATCGTCTTGACCTGGTCGCCAGACTTGGCCACCACAACATGCGATTTGGTCGGATGCGCAGGCGTGCGCTTGGGCTTGTTGTAGCCTTCGACGCCAATGCGCTCCAGTCGTGGGTCTTTCTTGGCCGCCATGATCAGGCAATCCGATACCAGGAGTTGGTGGCCTGCACAAAGCGCATGCGGAAGAAATCCTGCGCTGCCAGCGTGGAAGGAGCGCCATAAAGCTGCGATGCGCCATTGCCAGCCAGGGTGAAGGCCGTGATCTGCTGCGTGGTGGTGACCAGCACCTCAGTGCCATCAGGCGTGCCAGTGTTCAGAGGCAGCGTGACTGTGCCAGTAGCCAGTGTGCCAGCCGGCTGGATCAGCATCCACTGCTGCTGCGCCACAGGCGTGGGCACGGCCAGGTTGAAGCCGGTGCCAGGCGTGTAGACGTTGGTGGCCAGCGTGGGGCTGGCAAAGGTCTGCTGGAAGTAGGCAAGCAGCGCGCCAATCGGCAGACGCCGCGCATCTCCATTGTTTGGCGTGTAGACCGGAATCTGGTCGCCAGGTGATGCGACTGTGAGCAGCGGAAGTTGGTTGATGTATGGCATGGCCTTGTCCTTTTAGTTGAACTGAAGAGGTCCATCTGGGCCAGCTTCGACTGGGTTGACAGGAGGACGCAGGAATGGGTTGTCGTAGACGCGCCAGGGCTTGTTGCCAGCACCTGATGGCATCGTGTTCGGGAACTGCTGCTCCAGCGGGAATGTCGCGCGCTGCAGCAATGTGTCATAACCTTGCTTGGCAGTGGCCTTGGTCTCGTTCATGACCTGCTTGCCGTACTGTGGCGCAAGCCTGATGCCAAGGCTGCAGATGATGGCCTCATAGGCCGAGTCCGGCACATTGGTCTGCTCGTCGATGCTGCCGTCTTGTGGGCTGGACGGGATCGGGTAACCGAGTCGGATTCCCTTGCCATTCCAGTCGGCCATCATGGCGTCCAGACGCTGCCTGGCTGATTCAAGCTGCTCAGGCTGCAGGTCGAAAGCATAGGACGCAAGGCCGATCTCTGCGAATGCATCCTCAATGAATTGGCGCTTGCTGTATCCCATGTCAGTCTCCCTGCTGCAATGCAGTGGCAATCAGGCCACTGAGTTTCTTGTCGGATGTGCGACCATTGAATGGTATACCCAGCTCGGTGGCTTTGGCCTCCAGCTCGGCACGAGTCGGTGGCGCGCTGTCATCAGGAACAGTGCTTTCAACAGGCGCTTGCATCTCTTCAGGAACTGCAGCCTGGGCCTCGGCCTGCTCTCGAAGCAGCCGATGGTTGATGCCATCGAGTGGCTTGGATGGCTTGCGCACCTTCTTCGGCTTTTTGTTCTTACGATATTTTGGCGAGAGGATGTTCGTTTCCATCACTTGGCCCTTTTCTTTGCGGTCTTGGCTGCAGCCTTGAAGGCTGCATTGGTCGGCGCGCCTTTAGCTCCAGGCTTGCGCATGCGCTCAGGCGTCTTGCCTGCATCCTTCTGGCGCTCGATGCGCTCGCGCTTGGCGTGGATGTTGGCGTAGAGACCAGCCTTCATTTCTTGGCTTTCATGCTCTTGGCTGGCGCTTTGCTGGGCTTGCCTGCTGCCTTGGCTGCTGTGCGTGCAGTGGAAAGTGCGACAGCCACAGCCTGCTTCTGGGGCATGCCCTTCTTCATCTCCTTGGAGATGTTCTTGCTGA
>ERZ869929.411-NODE-411-length-27489-cov-4.061967_pt1 | contig 27489 bp, 10 predicted proteins | sample MGYA00579312_ERZ869929 | MGnify/ENA primary metagenome ERZ869929 (study PRJEB32216, sample SAMN09231818) | wastewater metagenome | place: USA: Maryland | collected 2016-08-09 | study: EMG produced TPA metagenomics assembly of the PRJNA472060 data set (Reclaimed... | reverse complement strand
AGGACTTAAAGGAGGATTCTGGTAATGGCTGCCAACTACGATTCAACCAGTCCCTACTTCAACACAGGATATACTCAGTTTTATCTTGACGTCATGGTCAACCGACCCATACCCAAACGCCCTGATGACATTGAGTGGGTGATCACTGAGACCTATCAGTATAGACCTGATCTGTTGGCCTATGACCTGTATCAAACTTCTACACTGTGGTGGGTGTTTTATCAACGTAACCCCAACACACTGCAAGCACCGCCTTTGGACTTTAAAACAGGAACAGTGATATATTTGCCAAAGATAACCACACTGCAAGAAACGCTGGGATTCTAACATGGCCAGTTATAATGACCTGATATATCAACGAGCCAATCTGTTGGTCGATCGTGATTTAATTTTAGCCGACATCAAAACGCAGGAACTTAGGGCACAAGCAGGCAGATCTGGTGCAACAGCAGAGTTGGCCAATTTACGTCGCCGACTGGCAGACGTTGATGCCCAAATTGCTGTAGTGAATCAACAAATTGCACAACTTCGAGGATCTATCAGTGCAGGCAGAATAGTTCGAGATGATCAAGCAGCAAATACAGAGCGTGCTAACGAGATTAGTCCCGGCAGCGGATCATCGAAACTGGAAAATAGTAGGATTAGATTACCTCCAGACACCAATACTCAATCCAATGCGCTGAAATTCAACAACACCGACAACCTTGATTTTGGCACAGATGCAACACTGCGCCCTTTGCGCAGCACCCAAAGTATACCCAACGGCACCACGCCAGGCATCAGTCCAGGACCCATAACCGCAGATACTATACCATTTCGCGATCCGGGCCAGGCCAGAGACGATGCGGCCGCTGCTTCGCAGGGATCGAATCGCACACTAATACCAGGAAGTTCTTCTGCTGGTGCTGGGTCCGCCAGTGACGACCGTGGCGCCAATGAATTAATATCCTCGCTCAATGCCATTGACTGGACAGATCAGATTCTTGCCCAAAGCAACATTTTAAACCAATATGCTAGCTACACATACCAAGCCAGCTTGTATCTCATTGATCGTGCAAACGCTCAACGCATACTCAACACTGGCAGCAAAGATCTCGGTGGTGCCAAATTATTGATTCAATCAGGCGGTGCAGCACCCACAGGTCGCAGTGATTTTTTTAGCTTGGACTACTACATTGACAAAATAGAACTCAAAAGTTTTTTTGTGGGCAAGGGCACACGCCTAGCACACAATGTCAAAGAAGCCAGAATGACAGTGGTAGAACCCAACGGCATAAGTTTTGTTCAAAATCTTGACGCAGCAGTTCAACAGTATTTTGGTGTATCTACTACCAACAACAAAAGAAACTTTGCCAGCCAGATTTTTCTTTTGGTGATCAAATTTTACGGTTACGATGATCAAGGCAATCTTGTGCGTGGCGGCCGCAATTCGAATCAAACCACAAATCAGACCAGCGACCCAAATGCATTTGTGGAAAAATTCTATCCCCTGATAATTACTAAACTTGATTTTAGAATTGCCAGCAAAGCAGTGGAATATGACATACACTTCAAAGCACCACCTTATTACATCAATGCCAGCCAAGGTCGGGGCACTCTGCCTTTTAATTTTGAATTCAGTGGTAAAACAGTCAAAGACATTTTGGCAGGCCCTTCTAGCTATTCGGCCGACCAAACCGCAGTTGCCGCAGGTAGTCCTGCTGCTAGAAACACAACAACAACAAACGAAACATTCACTGTTGAATATGAATTCAATGAGCTAACAGGTGAAACTACCCCAGTGCTGATACCCAACAATGCCACTACATCCGGCCGACCGCCCCCTAATGCCAGTGCTGTGACACCGGCTAAAAACACGGTGCGCAAAGGACTGATGCAGAGATTAAATGAATATCAACAACAGCTTGTTAAAGACAGGATAGTTCAGTATGCCGATGAATACAACATTGAATTTGTATTAGACACTATTGGCAGTGCCACAGTGATACAACCCGGTCTTGACAAAAGTGCCACATCCATGGCCACACCTGGCACAGCAGGAGATCAAAAATTGCCCAATAAGCAGAGCATGGATGTCAACACACAAATTCAAGGTGTCATTGCTGGAACTCAAATAGTTCAATGTATTGATCAAATTCTCAGAAGAAGTAGCTATATCCGCGACCAGCAAACTCAAATTATTCTCAACAAAAACGGTGACACTGCGCCAGGACCAGGAGCAAATTTACGAAACACTGCTTGGTATCGAATCGGTTTCAAAGCCGTTCCCATGCTGGACAAATACGATGAAATTCGCAATGACTATGCATACAAAATTACCTATACGATTTCTCCATACAAGATCAATCAGTTAAATTCTCCATACTTCAAGCCGCCGGTGTTCAACGGAGTTCATAAACAATACAAATACTGGTTCACAGGAGAAAACACTGAAGTTCTAAACTACGAAGAAAGTCTGAACAATTTGTATTACATTGCACTGACCAACACTACTTTTAACGGGGCGACCAGTAGTGTGTCTGGCGCACAAGCATTCAACGAACAATTGAAATTTTTACCCAGCACTGCCAGCGGACAATCCACACAGGGCGGCGGCACTCCCAGAACCATGGAACCGGCTGCAAACGCAGCAGATCAACTCTACAGTCCCAGCGATCTCAAAGAAGGTAACTTGACCATCGTAGGAGATCCCGCATGGTTACAACAAGGCGAATCTTTTGTTGCACTGAACAAGAACAATCCAGATTACTTCAAAGCCTTTTTGTCAGATGGCACGCTGAATTTTGATTCTCAACAGATTCTATTTGAAATTGCATTTAATGCACCCAGAGACTATAATCTTGCCACAGGTCTTGCACAGCCCACAGCAGATCGTCTGAATTCAACCACACAATTGGATCAAGTGACCAAAACACCAGGGTCTGCACAATTCAGTAGAATTTACATTGCCAAAGAATGCACCAGTTTGTTTGAACGAGGTAAATTTATTCAACATCTCAAAGGTAGTTTGATGACATATTATCCGCCAAGTCGGGGGCAAGGACGTCGTCTGCCAGAAACTGCTGCAATTGCTGAATCTCCACGGGCCAGTGTTCAAGCTGCTCCTCCAAAAACAAAAGCACCGGCCTGGGCCAAGCCTACGTCAGTCACCGGTCAAACACCCACATCTCAAACAGCAATTGGAGTTCAACAGCTATTGAGACCAGCTTCTCAGTTAGACAATCCAACTTTGACTCAGTTACAAAACAGTCCAGTGTATATACAAGCTAGAAAAAATGGAGCTACACCGCAGGCAGCGTTGGATGCTGCTCGTGCAGCTTTTGCAGCAGGAACCAACAACTATCAAGGCATTGCAGTGCCTGGCATCAGAGATACTTCGGGCACTGCTGTGCCAGGCTCTGGTGCCAATAGAACACAACCCATCGTCAAGGATGGCAACCCAGGATAAAACATGGCAGAGAATTTAGATCGCAACACAGGCCGGCCACAAGAATATCGATTCGATCGAGGTGGCACGCCTGTAGAAATGGGCCCTTACATCGGCATTGTGGTCAACAATGTGGATACTACTCGTCAAGGCAGACTGCAAGTCTGGATTGAACAGTTTGGATCAACTAACAACGATGGCAGTCCTAATTTAACTGATTCGTCTAGCTGGAGAACAGTGAGATATTGCAGTCCATTTTATGGAGCTACCAAACAAAGTGGGAACAACGGTGTTGGGGCATACCCAGGCAACCGCAACAGTTATGGTATGTGGTTTACACCCCCGGATCTTGGCACCAAGGTGCTGTGTTTCTTTGTATCAGGTGATCCTACCATGGGTGGCTACTATATTGGTTGTCTGCCCGAAGACGGTCTCAATCACATGATCCCTGCCATTGGTGCAGTGTCAAACTACTCTGCCAACAATGCAACTCAACAGCAGTTACTACAAAATTGTCCGGCTGTTCCTGTGACAGAAATCAATGACATTGATCCCAAATTCACAGACAATCCCAGATTCTTTGACCAGAAAAAACCAGTGCAGAGCACAGTGGCAGCAGTGTTGTTTCAACAAGGTCTTGACAAGGATCTCATACGCGGGCCAATCAAAAGCAGCAGTCAGCGCGAAAGCCCTTCTAACTGTTACGGCATCTCTACCCCAGGCAAGCCTATCTATCAAGGCGGCTACAACGATCGAACTTTCAAACAAGCCCTGGAACGTGGACAAGTCAAACTGCAAGACATTGCTGTGATCGGGCGCCAAGGTGGTCACACGTTTGTCATGGACGACGGAGACATTGACGGCAAAGACACATTGATCCGTATTCGCACTGCCAAAGGTCACCAAATTACCATGAGTGACGACGGTGACGCCTTCTTTATTACTCATGCCAATGGCCAGACTTGGATGGAATTTGGAAAGTCAGGGACTGTGGATGTTTATTCCACCAACTCTATTAACTTAAGATCTGAAGGTGTGTTGAACTTTCATGCCGACAAAGGCATCAACATGTATAGCGGTGGAACCATCAGAGTCAAGAGCAAAAAAACCACATTGATTGACAGCGCAGAAAATTTAATTTTAAATAGCGAAAAGCTCACACTGATATCTTCCAAACAGTTTTTGGGTTTGCGCAGCGATGGCACACTGGGCTTGCAAGGAAAATTTGCGTCGATGAAAAGCGATTCATTATTGAATCTGCAAGGATCAAGGATCAATCTAAACGGTGCTCAAACAGCTCAGGTGCCGCAGGCACCCAAGGTGCCCGATATTAGATTGCCCGACACTGAATTCGTTGCTGGACGTGGATGGACTTCGATCCCTGACAAATTAGAAACCATAGTTACTCGAGCGCCCACACACGAACCTTTTGTGGGGCACGGCCAGGGAGCAAACGTCAGTGTAAATCTCAACCCCATATCGGTCTCTGTTCCTGATTCTCGGACTTCTGTGGGTAGAATATATGATCAAGTATCTCAACAACCTGTGCAGAACGGAGTAACACTGGAGCAAGTTTCAGCTGAACCGTTGGCAGTCACTGAAGTTGGGTCCTGCACAGTGGCCGAAGTAACAGCAATGACTGCCCAGACTGCTGCTGATTATTCTGCTCGATTCCCAGCATATGATGATGACGGTAATCTAATGCCGGGATGGAACGTAGACGAATTGAATATTCCTTATTACACCGGATCTGAGCTAGGTAGCCCCGGTCGTGGTATAGGTGCGTATGGTCAAAGTGTTGACGCACTGGTGGCCAGTGGCTTGGTCAAACCTGGCGTTTTGAATTTGATATCATCGGGCATATCGCCAGAATCTGTGTTGAAATCCGCTGCTAGCTGGACAGGGCAGTATGGCATCAACACCGTAACAGATTACCTCGGTTCTAGAACACTGCAAAATATAGTTCAGCTAGGTTTGGTAGTTGCTTCCTACACAGGATTGTTAAACAGCGGTGTGCTCAAAGGCACCGAATCTTCAAGAGTAGTGGCCACTTTTGTTCAGCCTGCTACAACCTACGGAGTTGACAATGTTGTTCGTTGGGTTGAGGGATTTGCCACCAGCGACGAAGTCAATGTGTTGACAATTGCTGCCAGACAAGGACAATATGCCATTGACTTTGTGGAAAGATATGGAGCAGATGTAAATCTAATAGACACAGTGCCCACAGGCCCGTTTGAAGCACAGCGGGAAACAATTGATCAGGCAGTGGCAGATATCATTGGTAACCCCAAAGTGCCTGTGCCACAATACACTGAAATTCCAGCAGAAGTTGCAGATCCAGCAGTGACAGCAGCACAAGAGGCTGCTGCTATTGAAAATCCTGATGCTCCGATCATAACTGAATACAGATCTGTGCTGCAACCTGATGGCACTATTATTCGTGTTCCAGTTACTGCTGTCAACGTCAACGAAAACGGGACATTCCGCTTTGCCCCTGGGTCTAACCAAGGTTAAATACAATCATGCCTGCATTTATTGGTTTCAACACTCAAGGTCAATACAAAAAATTCACGCTGACTGATTCAGCGTTGATCAAGCGTGATCTTTTGAATGCGCTGAACATACGTCAGGGGCAAATACCTGGTCGACCACAGGTGGGCACCATACTGTGGGACAATTTGTTTGAAAATCAAACCAACGAAACCGACGACGCTATTATAAACGAATTACAAAGAGTTGTAGGCGGCGATCCTCGCATACAAATTTCCGATGTTGAAATTTTCTCACAAGAAAATGGTATTCTTCTACAGGTAGAATTAGTGTTGGTGCCCACCACTGAGCCTGAACGCTTGGCAATATTTTTCGATCAAAACACAAGAACCGCTAGCTACGTTTAACTACGCCGTTTTTAGTTTCCATAAATAAAACATTAATGGACTACTATGGCTAAGACTACTAGACAAACTGCTATATTTGGGGTCGAAGATTGGAAAAGAATCTATCAGACTTATCGTGAAGCGGACTTTCAAAGCTACGACTTTGAAACTCTGAGAAAAAGTTTTGTTGATTACCTCCGTCTTTACTACCCTGAAACTTTCAATGACTACATTGAAAGTTCTGAATTTATTGCATTGCTAGACATCATTGCATTCATGGGCCAAAGCCTGGCTTTCCGCAATGATTTAAACGCCAGAGAAAACTATCTTGACACAGCTGAACGTAGAGATAGTGTGGTCCGACTGGCCAATCTAGTGAGTTATACACCCAAGCGCAACACTGCTGCATCTGGATACCTCAAAGTTTTTTCTGTGACAACCACAGAAAACGTCACTGACATCAACGGTATTGATCTTGCCAACATCACTGTTAACTGGGCAGATCCCACAAACTTCAACTGGCAAGAACAGTTTACTGCCATAGTCAACGCCAGCTTGGTCAGCAGTCAACGCATTGGTCGTCCTGCCAATCGCACTACTATTCTTGGTGTTGACACATCAGAGTATACCGTTAATTTGGTCCCTGGATTTTTACCAGTGATTCCTTACAACGCCACAATCGATGGTGTTAATATGCCGTTTGAAGCTGTGAATGCTTCCACAATCAACCAGGATTTTGTATACGAGCCCAGCCCACAGCCCACCGGCGAATTCAATATTTTGTTCCGCAACGATAGTTTGGGCTTTAATTCAACTGACACAGGATATTTCTTTTTATTCAAGCAAGGTGTGTTACAGAGCCAGGACTTTAACCTTGCTGATCGTGTCAGCAATCGTGCTGTGCCCATCAACATTGAAGGTTGTAACAACGATGATCACTGGCTGTATCAGTTGGATGATGTTGGAACCATTGCCAGTGAGTGGCAGTATGTTGAAAGTGTATATGCAGCCGCTGCTGAACAAACAGAACCTGGTGTTCGTAGACTGTTTAGTATTACCAGCAGAACCAATGATCAAATAACATTGAATTTCGGCGATGGCGTGTTCAGTGAAATACCTGTGGGTATTTTCCGCGCTTATGTTCGTGCAAGCAACGGATTGCAATACATTATCAATCCTGAAGAAATGCAAAGTGTTGTTATTCCCATCAGCTATATCAGCCGAACTGGGCAACTGGAAACCATTACATTTACCTGTGGAATCACCACACCTGTGAGCAATGCACAGCCTCGTGAAAGCATCAACGAAATCAAACAACGTGCTCCTGCTCGTTACTATACACAGAATCGCATGGTCAACGGCGAAGACTACAACAACTTCCCGTTTACCGCTTACAATTCAATTCTAAAAAGCAAGGCGCTGAACCGTGCATCAATAGGCACCAGCAGATACTTGGAATTGGTAGACAGCACAGGAAAGTATGGATCTACTAACGTGTTTGGCAGCGACGGGGCATTGTATGAAAACTACATTACACCAAGCTTTCAGTTTACCTTTGTAACCAACAACGAAGTTTCCAACGTCATTGCCAACGAAGTGCAACCGTTGCTGCAAGACAGCTTGATGCAGCAATTTTATTACGCACAGTTTTCAAGACCCAGTCTGGTGCCACTGAGTGTTTCTTGGAATCTCAGCACTACCATTGCCAACACCACAACCGGATATTTTAAAAATGCACTGGGAAATCCAGTGCCTATTGCTTCGGGCAGCAGTAACACCAAATATATCACGGTTGGTAGTATTGTAAAGTTTGTTCCGCCACCTGGATTCTTTTTTGATGCCAACAATAGATTACAACCCGGTGTGCCCCTAAGACCGGATGAAAAGTTAGTGATATGGGCCAGTCCTACCAGCATCTATCTTGATGGAACCAATGGCGGCCTTGGCAACTTTGACAACGGTGTAGGTCCTGTGGTATTGAACAACTACATTCCTACTGGCGCTGTTGCAACAGAAGTAATACCTGTTTTTGTAACTGATTTGCCAGTTTCGTTTGAAACACAAATGGCAGATCAAATACTGCTGAATAGAAATTTTGGTATAGGTTACGACAACAATGGCAGCATCACTGGAACTCCTGCTACATGGTATCTCATAACCTCTACTAACTTGGCACAAAATGCAGAATTTAGTTTGGCCAATGCTGGCAACACATCCGGCACAAATCTTGACGCTAGCTGGTTAGTTGAGTTTGTCACTGATGGCAGCACCTATACAGTGAGTTCTCGAGGACTGGAATACATATTTGGATCAGTGCTGCAAACAAGATTTTTCTTCTACGGCGACGAACAAATATACGACAGTCGCACTGGCACAGTGATTCGAGACTTTATCAATGTTCTCAAATCCAACAGCAAACCTGACAGCGCACTGCCCTTGACTGAAGATATCAAGCTAACCATTGTAGACCAACCTGTGCTCAGTGACGGGTATGTTGACGACTTCCAAGTGCTGGTCAGTTTTAGAGATGCAGATGCTGACGGAGTGCCTGACAACCCAGACTTCTTCAATGAAATTGTCGCTCCTTCAGTGAATCCTACTTCTAAGTTGGTGTTCTTGGAAAAAACTGTAGACTTTGACAACTTGGAAAGATACTTGCTGGTTGAAAAGAATCGTGTAAATTCTCAGTATCCAAATCTCGATGCCATTGAACTTGTAAAAGAGCAATATGTCAATGGCCAGGTATTTTACGCATACCAGACTGAAATTTTTTATCAATTGTCGATCAGTCCAGCCACAGGTATCAGAACATTGAACAATGTCAACAACAGTTGGATCGCTCGTGTGGGAAGACAAGATCTGTATTTTCAATATAGACACAATTCTCCGCTGACTTCTAGAATCGATCCCGGCACCACCAACATCATTGATATCTATGTGGTCACTGCACAGTATTACACAGCGTATCAAAACTATATTCAAGATGTCACCGGCACAGTGCCTGAACCTCTGCCACCAACAATCAACGATTTAACCACAGCATATCAAGGCTTGCAAAACTATAAGATGATTTCTGATTCAATGATCTTGAATTCAGTGGAATTCAAACCGTTGTTTGGCAACAAAGCTGATCCTACATTGAGAGCTACTATAAAAGTTATCAAGGCATTCAACAGCACAGCCAGTGTCAGTGAAATCAAGAATCTTGTGGTAACGTATATGAACCAATATTTTAGCATTGAAAATTGGGACTTCGGCGACACTTTCTATTTCTCAGAGCTTGCATCATACTTGCACGATCAGATTGGCGATGTAATCAGTTCCATAGTGTTGGTGCCATTGGATCCTCAAAAGAGTTTTGGTGACCTGTATGAAATAAGATCAGCACCCAGCCAAATTTTCGTGAATGCAGCGACAGTAAATAACATTGACGTGATTGAAGCTTTGACCAGCACCAATCTAAGAACAGCACCAGGCAGTGGAGTAATTTAATATGGCACGAGTTAGAACAGTAGAATTTTTACCTGAGATTTTTCAAACTTCTACCAATAAACAGTTTCTTTCTGCCACACTGGACCAGCTGGTCCAAGAACCTGCATTTACTAAAATTCAAGGTTTTGTGGGTCGTCGTGTTGGCCCTGGTGTAAACCCCAACGACGAATACATCAAAGAAGACACTGCTGTTAGAACTGACTATCAGCTTGAGCCAGGTGTGGTTCTAAAACAATTTGATTCACAGCGTGTTCGCGATGCAATAACCTACCCAGGAATCACCGATGCTGTGGAACTGGCAGGCGGATTTGCCAACAACTCAGATCGTCTCTACACCAGCGATTACTATACCTGGGATCCATTCATTGACTTAGATAAATTTACAAATTTCAGTCAATACTATTGGTTGCCTGCAGGCCCGGAGTCTGTTAATGTATTTTCAGGTGACTTGCCGTTGACTGACTCTGTGGACGTCACTAGAGAGAATGGTGTTTATACTTTTAGTTCAATTTCTGGAACCAATCCAGTATTGCGACTGGTGCGCGGCGGCTCATATCAATTCAATGTTGCTCAAAACGCCAAAGAAACTGTTAACTTCCGACTAAGCAGCAAAGGAACTAGTGCCTTTGTCGTTGATTACAAAGACAACCCCACATTGAGACTTGTTCGTGGAAACACCTATGTGTTTACTCTAACATTGAACGAATATCGTTTCTATATCAAAACAGACCCAACTCTGGGAACCACAAACCAATACAACAACGGAGTTACCAACAATGGTGCAGTAACTGGAAGAATTACTTTTACTGTTCCACAGGATGCTCCTGATACCTTGTATTACACCAACGATTTAATTAGAAACATGCAAGGTGTGATCGAAGTAGTAGACGCTGTTCCAGGCACCGGCCCTGGTTTTTGGATTCAAGTTGACCCAGGCATCAGCGGTAATTTGATTTCTACTCCCAACATCAGCGGTAGAGATGTTCTAGGTGTGGTCAACAACGGTGAAGATCTTGGCACAGTTACGTTCAATGTGCCACTGTCCACTGATCAAAGTTTTTACTATTCTCTTCAAAGCATCAATAGTTCGCTGCCCAATCAAGGTGTTGACTTAGTAACTAGCTTAAAATTTGATCAGATCAACAACATTTTTGTTGAACAATTTCTTCAACAAAATCCCAACGGCATTGACGGCACCATAGATCTTGATGGCAAAACTATTATATTTCAAGAACAGCAGCCTGATCCTGCTGCCGGCGGCTGGCTGGTAACAAGTCAATTTGATCCACTGTTGCCCAATGGCGGAAACAATGGCCGAGTCGGTTCGTATGACACTACCTTGTTTGATCAGATTACAGAAGTTCTGCCGGAACAACGATACAGCGTTTGGCAAATTAGATATGTGACCACCGACAGTGGGAATAAATTTATTCGCTTGAACAATATCTTAACAGTCAACAACCTTGAAAAATTTAGTATTCTGTCAGGAACCCAATATTCTAGTACTCAATGGTTCAAAAACTCCAGTGGAATATTTGAACAAATTCCACTGTTGACTGCTGTCAAGGATGTGCTGTATTACCAAGATGGCACAGACCCTGAAATTTTTGGACGAATTGAATTAGTTGATCAAGCAAACCAAAGTCAACTCAATGTCAACAACATAATAGGACAAAAAAATTATACCAGTCCCAACGGCGTGGTGTTTACCAACGGGCTCAAAGTCGACTTTGTTGGAGATATATTTCCAGCTAGCTACGCTAATAACACATACTATGTAGAGGGAGTTGGCACAGCAATACAATTGCTACCAGTTGAGAATTTTGTAACTCCTGAAAGGTATACACAAAGCGCCACTGTGCCCTATGACAGCACACCGTTCGATGTTGGAAACTACGACGCTAGCCTTAATCAACCATTGGTGCCTGACTACCTGACAATCAATCGTGCAGGCCAGGATCGCAATGCCTGGACAAGATCTAACCGTTGGTTCCACATTGATGTTATCAATGCCAGTGCTGAATACAACAATACAGTAGCTGTGCTGGACAACAACTTTAGAGCTAAACGACCTGTCATTGAATTTAGAGCCAATACTCGACTCTATAATTTCGGAACTGAGGCCAAGAATCCAGTGGATATCATTGACTTCGCTGCCACTGATGCATTTGGCACCATCAATGGCAGTGTGGGATACAGCACCGATGGATATACCTTTATCAATGGAAGCCGCGTGATTTTTGCTGCCGACACTGATCCCAAGGTCCGAAACAAAATATATCAGGTTGAATTTATAGTTCCGGATACCGAACCTCCTTTGATTACGCAACCTATAATAAATTTGGTGCCTGCGCCAGACGCAGACATTCAAGTTGATCAAACTGTGGTTTGCTTGTCTGGTAATGTGCAACAAGGAAAGTCTTTTTATTATGACGGTGTAACATGGTTTGCTGCACAACAAAAAACCCAAACCAATCAACCACCCTTGTTTGATGTTTTTGATGTTGCCGGTGTAAGCTTTGGCAACCGATCAAAATATCCTTCTACAAACTTCATCGGAAGCAAACTGTTTTCTTATGCAGTTGGGACCGGCACTGACGATACCGTGCTGGGATTCCCGCTGAAGTATCTCAGTCTCAGCAACGTGGGGGATATTGTTTTTGATAACAATCTCTACACTGATACTTTTGTCTATACCAAAGACAGTGTTAGTAGCACTGAATCTACCAGTCAAGGATATGTAAGACAATACCTTACACGCACACAATACGTCAAGGAAATTGGATGGCAAACTGCTGCGGCCAAGAGTGTGGTGCGCCAGCAATTTAGTTTTGTATACGATGGATCTCCTTTGGTATTAGACATTCCAGTTGACACAACTTCTGTGTTCCCTGCTGTTCAGCTCTATGTGTCTGGACAGTTTGTTGACACAGTTGATTACACAGTGGCAGTGTCTGGAGATACCACAACTGTTGTTATAACCAACACTGACAAATACGGAGCCATTGGCTCGTTGATAGAATTAAATGCTCTCAGCAACAAGACCAGTAAGTTTGGATTCTATCAAGTCCCGGTTAATTTGGAAAACAACCCGCTGAATGGAAACAGTGCAAACTTTACGTTGGGCACAATTCGCAGTCACTACGAATCTATTGCACAGAATCTCAAGACCCTGATTGGTCCAGTCAACGGTGCAAATAATACCAGGGATCTTGGCAACATCATTCCTTATGGTTTAAACATTTTGCAGCAAAGCTCGCCAATGACCATGGCCGGCTATTTCATGCGCAGCACTGAATACAATGTGTTCAACGCACTGTCGTATAACAGTCGAGAATATGAAAAATTCAAAGCACAGTTATTAGATACTGTGACTCGCAACGATTATACCAATTTTACTATTCCTGATATGTTGACAGCCGCAATCAACGATATCAACACAGGAAAAACAGAAAACTCGCCCTTCTACTGGTCGGACATGTTGCCAGCCAGCTCAATTTTTAGTCAGACAACAACTAAGATAACACCTATCAGCACTGACGTGTTTGATTTGTCTACCACTTATGATTTTACAAGTTCTAACTATCGTGGACTTTTGGTGTATCTCAACAATAGATTGTTGACCATAGACAAGGATTATGTTGTAGCAACAGATGGTCCCAGGGTCACAATCACTGCCGCACTAGCTGTTGGCGACACAGTGATCATTAGAGAATATTCTAATACCAGTGGTAATTTTGTCCCTAATACTCCAACCAAGCTTGGACTGTATTCTGCCTACAGACCTCAGATCTACGTAGATACCAATTACATCACACCTCAGACTATGATTCAAGGCCACGACGGTAGCCTAACTGTGGCGTTTGGTGACTTTAGAGATGATTTGCTGCTTGAGTTTGAAACTAGAATTTTCAACAATTTAAAAATCAAGAGCGAAATTCCGTTGACTGCAGAAGATATAGTTCCGGGCCAGTTTAGACAAACGGATTATTCTTTGGCTGAAATTAACCAAATTCTCAGTGCAGATTTCTTGAGTTGGATTGGGTGGAACAAGCTCAACTATCAAGAGCAAGACTACTCGGCCGGCAACGAATTTACTTGGAATTATATTTCATCGGGCAACAAACTCACAGCACCCAACGAAACTGCAATGCCTGTGGGCGCCTGGAGAGGGTTGTATCGTTGGTTCTATGATACAGCAAGCCCCAACACCACTCCTTGGGAGATGCTGGGCTTCAGCATTGAGCCAAGTTGGTGGCAAGATGTCTATGGCGCCGCTCCATATACTGGTGACAACTTGGTTCTGTGGGACGATCTTGCAGCAGGTCGAGTGGCTGATCCTGCAGGCGAATATTATCGACCACGGTATGCAAGACCACAACTGACTCAAATCATACCAACTGGTTCTCAGGGCGAATTGCTGAGTCCTTTTAACAGTGTAGTTGGAACCTACGATGCAAGTCAATTCCAGAAAAGCTGGAATTTTGGCGATGGTGGTCCAGTGGAATATTCTTGGACCAAGAGTTCTAGCTACCCGTTTGCTATCATGCGTCTATTGGCACTGACACGCCCTGCCGAATTCTTCTCGTTGTTTGCCGACAGAGATTTGTATAAGTTTGACACAGATTACAATCAATATCTTTACAACGGTCGTTACCGTTTGGACGCCAATGGTATTCAAGTCTATGGCGATGGCGTCAGCAAAGCCAGTTACATTGACTGGATTGTTGATTACAACCAACAAGCTGGATTAAACAGCACCAACAGTCTCACAAGAGATTTGCAAAGCCTGGATATTAGACTTTGCTACCGTGTGGGTGCATTTACAGACAAACAGTATCTTAAGATTTATACTGAAAAATCTAGTCCCAACAGCTTGAATTCAAGTTTGCTGTTGCCTGATGATAGTTACAGTTTGCTGTTGTATAAGAATCAACCGTTTGATCGAGTGATCTACAGCTCAGTGATCATGCAAGTGGTCGAAGATGGCTATGCAGTGTATGGATACAGCATAACAAATCCATACTTTGAGATACTAGACAGCAAACCATACGGAACTACCAAGAGCATTTCTGCCGGTGGCGAAACCATTGTTGTGCCTGACCAATACACTGATCAAGTGGTAAAAGTTCCTTATGGGTATGTGTTTACCAACAAGAGCGTTGTTGTTGATTTCTTGTTGAGCTATGGCGCATTGTTAGCAAGTCAAGGACTGGTATTCAACGATCGTCAAAATGGATATCCGTTGAATTGGGATCAAATGGCCCAGGAATTCCTTTACTGGGCAAACCAAGGCTGGGAACCTGGCGCTGTAATCAATCTTAATCCCACTGCGTTCAGTCTCACTGCTTTTAAAGATCAAGCAATTATTGACAGCATCGTTGCACAGACACCTGAGAACAGCATTCTAGATCAGAATAGAACTACATTGCCTGTTCGAGACTTAGTGGTTGATAGATTTGAAAATATTTTTAAAGTAAGTTCATTGACTCAGCAAACCATCAGTTATCTTGATCTCAAATACACTGCATTTGAAAGTTTGATTATCTTAGACAACATCAGTGTGTTCAATGACTTGATTTATGATCCTGTTACTGGTGCAAGACAGAGTCGTATAAACGTTACTGCAATCATAAACTCTGATTGGAATGGTTTACTAGATGCACAAGGTTTCATCTACAACAACAATTCCACAGTTGAACAATGGAGCCCGAACAAAAAATATGCCAAAGGCGAAATTGTTATCTACAAAAACAACTATTGGGCTGCACAGACTATTGTGCAGCCCAAGGTCGAGTTTGACTATCAGGACTGGGTCAAGAGTGATTACACAAAAATTCAAGGTGGCCTGCTGCAAAACCTGCCCAACTTCAGCAATCAGTTGGCCAACAGTTACAGCACAGACACTGGAAATCTTGAAACTGACCAGGATTTGGTAGCATATGGATTGATCGGATTCAGACCAAGACAGTATATGTCTGCGCTGAATCTCGATGACGTGAGCCAGGTCAATGTATACAAGCAGTTTTTGTCTAACAAAGGAACTATTCAATCAGTTCAGCTGATCGGCAATGCCAAGACCAACAAAGAAACTGCTGAATACGACCTCTATGAAAACTGGGCAATACTTCGTGGCACATACGGAGCTACTGCAAACAAGAGTTTCATTGAAATACAGCTCAACGAAGCTGACTTGATTGCCGATCCTGCCACAGTGCAAATAGTAAATGTAGGACAAGCTAGCCAGGCCGATCAGAAAGTTCTCTATACTGATTTGTGGCGCGAAAGCTATAAAATCAACAACACCGATGTGTTCCCTACTACTACAACATCTGTTCAAGATGCTGCTTTACCCACTGCGGGTTATGTAAGTCTTGACGATGTTGACATCACGGTGTTTAATTTAGACGCCAAACTAAACCTGGCACCCGGGGTATTGGACACAATTGGTATAGGAACAACTATCTGGGCAGCCAAGGTCAATGCCTACGATTGGGGTGTGTTCCGATGCATGGCAGTGCCAGCCACAGTCGAGCTGGTTACTACCAATTTGAATACCACCAGCGTGGTTAGGTTTAACAAAAAGCACAATCTTGCTTCGGGCAATGTTATTATTATTCGTAACTTTGATCCTGCTGTTAATGGTGTATACCGTGTGCTAGCGGTGCCTGGTGCAGACTCTGTGGTTATTGAATTAACAACAGATCGGGATATCCAAGGCGAAGGTGTCGCTGTAGTTCTTAGAACCATGAGAGTCGCGCAAGCCAGTGATGTGATTAATCTTGCCTATGCCAACGAATTGACCGCAGGTGCTCGTGCATGGGTAGACGACAATGGTGCTGGACTGTGGACTGTTCTGGAAAAACAAACACCATTCTCTCAAATCGGTTCAGACAATCTTCCGCTAAGAGATTTAGTTTATCAAAGTCAATTTGGGTCAAGCGTAAGTCAAGGCACCAACAATATAATTGCAGTGGTTGGCTCACCAAATTGGATTGATTCTACTATACTGATATTCAATAATTCTACAACTTATGATGTTGGGGATCGTGTAGTTTATCTTAACAATCCGTATATTTGTATACAAACAAGCACTGGGAACTTGCCCACCAATGCCACATACTGGCAACCAGGAGCACCGGGTGCAGTATATCCGTATATCAAAGATAATTTAAACCAATATGCCGAAACCAGTCTGCTGACTCTAGGCACAATTGAAACTGTGGGCTATGGTAGCTCAGTGGACATTGGTGATCAAAGCTGGATTGCTGCGGGCGCCCCTGCTTCTAACTCCAACATGGGTTATGCAGCAGTGATATTCAGACCAATAGAAGGAAATACCTTCGAACAAAGACAATTGTTGGTCAGTCCTTCCCTGGGCACCGAAGAATTTGGTTACTCAGTATCTCTTAGCAAAGACGAGCGTTGGCTGTATGTCGGCGCCCCAGCCGATAACAAAGTATACGCATTTGCAAAACAGGACATAGAATTCCAACAAGTTCGATACACAACCAATGGTATAACCAGAAGCTACTCTTACAACGGGCTCATCGAAATAGATTCAGCACAACCGGAGCAGATAAGCGTGGTTTATAACAACACATTGTTGAATTATCCCACAGACTTTGCAATCAACGGAACAAACGTTGTATTAACAGATTTACCACCTGCAGGGCAAACAGTTATTATTCAACGAAAGCAAGCTCAACAATTAGATTCTAAAATTTTCTATGATGTAACACAAAATAGCACATCAGGGTCTGGACTAGGAGCTAAATTTACTGTAACCAACACCCGTGGTCAATACATTGCAACAGCATCAGAAGGTGGAGCAGGATACAGCATTGGACAAACAGTAACTATCAATGGAACTGTCCTGGCCACAGACAATTCATTGCCTACATCTCCATCTAATCCAGCTAACAATCTAGTTCTCACTATCACAGACGTTGGTGATTTGGGCGAGATACTGTCGACCACTGTCGGCGGCAGCGGCATTGGTAACAACAATATTTTCCCACTTGATCCTTATCTATACACAGTTGATAGTATTTGGGATATCAGCGTCACAGTTGATGGAATTTTGCAAAGACCTTTCATTGATTACACTTACAGCACTGTTGGCATCAATGCCAATGATCTGGTGTTTAATACAGTGCCAGCAGCTGGTGCAAGCATTGTGGTCACTGCAAAAACACAATTTGTGTATGTCGATACGTTGGAAACAGGATCATCGTCTATTGATGCACGTTTTGGATCTAGTATCTCTCAAACAGACAATGGTCGAATGATCATTGTTGGCGCACCACAAGAAGATTCCGACACAGTCAACAACAGCGGTGTCAGTTATGTGTTTGACCGTGGAGTGATCAAATACATTGTCAGCAATACAACACAGAATACTTTCTCACTACCTGCAGGATTTGCTGCACCGATTGCAGTAACAGTCAACGGTCAATATCTCACTGACTCTGCAGAATTCATCAACGGTGAATTTGCAGTCAGCGGGTCAACTGTTACAGTTGATGTGCCATTGAATGTAGGCGATGTAGTTGAAATAGAAAACAATATTTTCACATTGACTCAGACGCTGCAAGCCAATCAACCATTTGATCAGGCACAGTTTGGAGCAGCAACTGATATTTGCCCTACAAATTGTAGTCTGTATATTGGAGCGCCCACAGACGGCACTGTTCAAATACAAGCTGGATCAGTTCAACGAATGGTCAACCAAGCTCGATTGTATGGAGCAATCACATCACTAAATGCTGCCCCGACTTTGACCGCCGGGGATAATATTAGAATCGGCAATCAGTTGGTTGAAGTGCCTTCGGTGCCTAACAACACTGTGACTGGACTCAGCGCAGCTATCAATGCTTCGGGCATACCTAATATAACATCCACGGTTGTTGACGGACTGTTGACAATTTCCGTAATTAACTCATTGGCTGCAACAGAGTTTGATAAACTGTCTGTGCTTCCAGGCACAATTGGATCAGCATTTGATGATTTAGGATTCAATGTGTTTGCCTATGCACAGACTGTGGTGAGCCCGAACCCGACTGTGAGTGCAAAATTTGGATCGTCGCTGTCTGTTTCATCAGACGCAACCACTCTTGTAGTTGGTGCACCCGGCGGCGACTTGCTTGAGCCTACTACATTTGACGATGGAACTACATTCTTTGATGACAGAAGCACAAATTATTTCAATGTAGAAACCAACTCCGGTGTTGTGTATTCATTTGATTTCTTGCCTAGCTCATCTGCATCGGTAACCAATCCTGGCAAGTTTGTATTTGGGCAGCAGATTTACGACTCCGGCGTGAAACCGCTAGATCAGTGGGGAACATCGCTGAGCTATGTCAGCGGTAGATTATTGATCGGTTCCCCGGGCAGTGATCTCGGAGACAGTTCAGTAAACTATGGGCGTGTTGCTGTGTTTGAAAACCCTAGCAATAGACCTGCTTGGTATCCAATACATATTCAGACACCAGTGACCGATTCGGCGCTGATCAACGGTGTGTTTATGTATAACAAACTAGATTCTAGCAGAACACAATTCTTTGATTTTATCAATCCTTTGCAGGGCAAAATTCTAGGAGCTGCTCGCCAGAACGTTGATTTCATTGGTTCAGATGATCCTGCCAGATACAACGCAGGCCCTGTCAACAACAATGGAAATTACTGGGCAGCAGATCGTGTGGGAGAAATTTGGTGGGACCTAAGCAGTATTCGATTCATTGATCCATTGCAAAACAACATAACTTATATCAGCCGCCGCTGGGCACAAACTTTCCCAGGTAGCCGTGCAGATATATATCAATGGATCGAAAGCACAGTGCCACCGGCACAATATACCGGACCGGGCACACCCAAAGATAACATCAGTTACACAGTCAAGTCTGTGTTGAATCAACAAGGTATTTTTGAAACTAGGTATTATTTCTGGGCCATAGGCATCGACACTGTCGATCTTGCTGCAGGTAAAACTCTCAGCACAACAAGTATTGCAAGATACATCGAAAATCCAAGAAGTTCGGGCATTCCATATATTGCACCCATTGATGCCAGCACAATAGCCATCTACAATGGATTAGAATACATCAGTGCATCGGACACAATCATTCATATTGACTATGACCGAGAATTCAATGATGATAATATTCACGCAGAATATGAATTAATTGCGCAGGATAACCCTGCCAGTTTCTTGAGTAGCAATTTGTATCGTAAATTGCAAGACAGCTTCTGCGGTGTGAATTCTACCGGAGCATTGGTTCCTGATGTAACATTGAGTGTGGCTGAAAGATACGGCGTTCAGTTCCGTCCAAGACAAAGTATGTTCTTGAGATCGATTTGATGCATTAAAAAATTATCTCACATACGTTAACTCTGTGTTAATAACAATGCCTATTGTTGAAAGCAGAACATTTATTCTGCTCAACAGCGCAGAACCCGAGCCCACTGTGGCCAGCGGCGAATGGAACATGCGAGTGGCCAATATCCAGGAACTAAGTTATCAGAATCTAAACGAAGTTTCTTTGGGATACAAGTATTTGGTAGCAACAGACGTCAACAACGGTGGTCTGTGGAGCATATATCAAGTTGCACAACGTTCAGAACTGTTGGGCAGAGAAAGATTCACACAGTTGGTAAGAGTTCAAAACTACGATACTCGCAAATACTGGCAACATGTTGACTGGTATGCCATGGGTTATAACCGCACAGTTGTTCCTCTTTACGAAGTCCAAAATTATTCACTGTTGAACACTGTGGAGTTTTCGACACCAGTTGGCGGCAGTGTCAAAGTCACTGCCAATGCACAGGGTAAATTTGAAATATATCAACGAACACTTACTGGTTGGAATAGAGTTGGATTGCAAGATGGCACCATTCAACTCAGTCAGGAACTGTGGGATTATAGCTTGGGTCGATTTGGGTTCGACGTTGAGGTATTTGACGCACAATACTTTGATGCAGAGCCAGTGATTGAGACCAGAAAAATTATACAAGCAATCAATGAAGAATTGTTCATCGATGACTTGGCAATCTATCGAAACAAGGCATTGATCTTAATATTCAACTTTGTATTGAGTGAATTCCAGGCGCCTGATTGGTTGATGAAAACCAGCTTGATCGATGTTAACCACAAAATACGAGAACTGCTGCCATTCCAGATATTCCGTCAAGACAATCAAGACTTTGTATTAGATTACATACAGGAAGTCAAGCCATATCACGTGCAGATACGTGAATTTAATTTAACATATAACGGCCAAGATTTATACGATGGTAATTTAACTGATTACGATTCTCCATCTTATTTTAACAGACTTCTGGATATTCCTCAGTATGTAAATCCTGTGCTGTTGCCTTACACTAAGAGCAATGCAGTGGGAACTGGAACGCCCAACAGTATCGCTGATACTCCTGCAGATGCGGAAATTTGGACTCAATGGCCTTGGGTTAACTGGTTCAACAACTATTTGTTGAGTATTCAATCGGTTGAAATAATCAACGGCGGCGAGGGTTACACTGAGACACCTGAAGTGACTGTGACTGGCAATGCAATAGAGCCCGCAGTGCTACAAGCTATCATCAACAGTGCTGGTCAAGTGGTTGCCATCGAAGTTGTGACTCCCGGCGTTGGTTACTCGACCACAGCAGTAATTGCTATTTCCCAAGGCAACGGTCAGGGCGCACAGGCATACGCTGTAATGGGCAACAACTTGGTTCGAAGCATCAAGACAACAATTAAGTATGACCGTTTCGAATACTCATCGGACATTGTCAATTGGGCAGCGGAAACACAGTATGCACAAGGCACACAAGTAAGATATAACAATCATGTGTGGAGCGCCAACAGCACAGTTCAAACAACTGAGTTCGATCCTACTAATTGGACATTAGTGCCAGCTGGCGACCTCAGCGGTGTCAACCGAACCATGGGTTTCTACACTCCTAGTGTTAATGAACCGGGGTTACAGCTTCCGTTGTTGATAGACGGAGTAGAATACCCAGGGGTTCAAGTAACAGGGGTAAACTTCAATCAGGATTCAGGATTTGACGTTGGTAACTTTGACATCAACCCGTTTGATAACATCAGTTACGGTCCAGAAGGCCGACCCACATACGATCCAGCAATTCTAGACGCCATTTACGAAAGTCCGTATCTCGATCCGTTCCTGGGCACTAGACCCACCGATATCAATGTTGACGGTGGCGCATATATTGATACCTATTCTAGTTTTGCTCCCGAGGAACTAGTTCCAGGATCCGAATTTGATACGCTGGATATGCGTGTGTATACTAGACCTGGTTCAGACTGGGCAGTCAACGGACATGGATTCAAAACATACAGCTTGGGATTTGAAATAGAATCCTTGCCTTATACCTATGACTTTACTGCTTGGTTTGATCAGGTTCCGTATCTAGTGACAGGAACATTGTCAAATCAAACCAATGGCATTGAACTAATTGAAAACATCAATTACACTGTTGATTGGGGTGCAAAAACAATCACGATCACATCAGGTTGCAGCATCGGCGACACACTGGTCGGCGTAGCATACGGAGTAGGTGGCGGCAACCAATTGTATAGACAAAATTATTCGGGCAATGAAATATACAACAGCAATGTGATTGTGCCGGTGCAATTTAGTCAGATACAAGAAGTTGATGTGTGGGTAAACGGTAACCCATTCGGAGATCTGAGCTACGCACCCGGAACAAACAATAGCACAGTTGTTACATTTAATCAGTCATTCTCTGCCAGTGATTGGATTGTTGTTTATGTGCTTGGTCCCACTACAATCAATTCGAACACAGTCAACTACAGCTGGAGCACAGCAGTAACACAACAAATTGTTGCCAATGGGACCACAACGTTGTTTGTATTGAACAACAGTTTGCAGTATTCAAACCCTGCTAATTTAATTGTAATGGCAAATGGTAGACGTTTACGCACAGCGGCCAGCGTTGAATACTATGCCGACGGCAGTTCAGCTTATTTGATGCCCGATCGCTTGGGATTCAGTCAAGTGTTTATCGCTGACAATGATGTTTTGGTATACATTAATGACATTCCGCAGATACTAGGGGTTGATTACACTGTGGAAACATTTGATGGCACTGGAAGAGAAGTTATATTTGCTACAACACCTCCTCTAGGCCAGCGAATAGTGATTGCAGTAACAACTAATACACAAGCAAGAATTACCGGCGGACAATCCTTGTTTATTGATACCACACAGGGTTACATTCCTCAAGCTGGCGACATAATACAAGTCATCACATGGAATGATACACGTCAACAGGATATGTTGACTTCTGTATTTGTTGGACCAGTATCGTCGGGTGCAATAGTAACCGAAGGTTTTGACGATACACCATTTGATTTGGCCACTATATCGTTTGAACCTGGCAGTTTTGATTATGCCGAAGGTGTGGTTGTCGAAAACAACAACTTGTTCTTGTCAAGAACAACTTCGAATCCTGACAAACTTTGGGTAACTTTAAACGGCAACAGACTGTTCTACGGTGACAATTTTACCATAGTCAACAATGAAATCATATTGGCATCTGGAACAATGGCTGCAACAGACGTAGTAATTGTGACAGAATTTACTGATAGTATTGTTCCTGATGCCATGGCATTCCGCATCTTCCAAGACATGCGTGGGGTTCAAGCAACTTATCGAATCACAGAAAATTCTACAACTGTGCTTACACAGCAACTCGAGCCATACGACGATGTAATCTATGTTGAAAATGCTTCTGCGTTAGATCAACCTGACGTGTCGAAGAATATCTGGGGAGTATTGACCATCAATAGCGAGCGCATCATGTATCGCAATAGAGATACAGTCAACAACACCATCAGCAGCCTACGTCGAGGCACAGCAGGAACAGCGATTGCTGAACACAACGTTGGATCCAGTGTATATGCCATGGGTCGCGGCGAGATTTTACCTATCGAACGCCAAGACTATATCAGTTCAAACACATTTGTCGGCGACGACAGCACGGTGTCTTATACCACTGACATTGTGATTGACAATCGACCAATTGTGTCAATTGGCGGCACAATCACTGTGTTTGTTGGCGGAAACCTGCAAAACCCCACTACCTATACAGTGACCCAAGTGGAACCTGTTGTGGTCGTGCTCAACGATATTCCGCAATCGGGTGTTGTGGTTCTAATTCGAGTAACCGATACATTTGGTAACATTTTTGATACTGCAATAAATGCAACTGGATCGTCGTCGAGGTTTGTGACCACTACCAACATTGGGTTAGTGGAGCAATCGTCGAATTCCTATGTGCTTGACGATTTCAATCCGGTGACGATTACGTTCGACACTGCACCAGCAGCAGGTAGAGTTGTTTACATCAGAAACCAGCGTGGTGCAGAAGATGAATTTGATTTCTCTTTTGCCGATGGAACCGAAGATACGTTCACTACTGACATTGACTTGTCGTTGCCTGTGCGTGTGTATGTGGGCGGAATTGAGCAAACTCAAGTGGTTGATTACACTGTGATATCACTGGATCCGGTGATCATAGTGTTTGTTAATCCGCCCCCAGATGGACAAGAAATCCAAATTTTGGTTCGTAGAGGCACTGTTTGGTATGCGCAAGGTGTGGGCACACCCAGCAATGGTGTAGCACTGCAAGACACCAATACTGAAGCCGCAAGGTTCTTGAGAGGGCTGTAAACACAGGTAAATAAACCATGAATCAAGATAAGAATCAAGCACAATCTGGTGATAAAAAGGCACAACCTGTGGCACCAGAAAAACGCCCAAACGAAACTGGAAGTATCAGTGTTGAGGGATTTGTGCGTATTTTTGACCCCAATACCAAAGAAAAATTTGTGGAGAAAAGAGCATGATCCAGCCAGGCCTGGCCAAAATTGAAGGATTTGTAAAAATACACGATCCTGTGAGCGGCGAAATTTTTGTTGATAAAAAGAACGCTATTCATTACGAAAATATCAGTATTGCAATGGCGCAGACTCTCAGTAATAGAGATCTGGGTTGGATATACCTCATGGCATTCGGCAACGGTGGTAGCTCAGTGGACCCCACTGGCGTTATTACCTATCTTCCGCCCAACGTCACGGGGCAAAATGCCGACTTGTATAACGAAACTTATGCCAAGGTGGTAGACGACAACAGTTCGGCTAATACTGATGCCAACAACAACAAAATGACAGTGCTACATACCACTGGCAAAGTATACACAGACATTCTTGTTACCTGTTTGTTAGACTACGGCGAACCCCCGGGGCAACAAGCGTTTGACAATTCAACAAATTTCAACGGAGAATTTGTTTTCGACGAGTTGGGATTAAAGTGCTGGAACGGCAGCGCCACTGATCTACGACTGATTACCCACGTTATTTTTCACCCAGTGCAAAAAAGTTTGAATCGTCAAATTCAAATTGACTACACACTGAGGATTCAAACTTTGACAAATTTGAGTCAGGCATAATGTGGATAGATTAATGGTAAATAAATAAAGTTAGGACACGGAGCATACCCAAATGGCATATACAATTAACCTCACTGATGGATCGATTTTTGCTACTATCGCAGATGGCACCATCAACACTTCAAGTTCAATGACGCTGGTAGGTAAAAACTACGCTGGCTACGGTGAATTTTTGGATGAAAACTTTATCCACTTGTTGGAAAACAGTTCCAACACCACTGCACCAGGCGCGCCATTGACAGGACAAATTTGGTGGGATTCCGGCAGCGGTATCCTCAATGTATACAACGGTGCCACCTGGAAACGTATTGGTGGCGCCACTGCTAGCTCTAGTGCCCCATCGGGTGCAACCAGCGAAGTTGGTGATTTGTGGTATGATACAACCAACGCACAGTTGAAAGTATACACTGGCACAGCTTGGTTGTTGGTAGGTCCTGCGTTCACTGCTGGAACAGGAACCACTGGTGCTATTGTTGACACAATTGTTGACAACACCGCAGTTAGTCACGTTGTAATTAAATTCTTCGTAGAGGACAGTGTTGTTGCTATCATGAGCAAGGATGCAGCATTTACTCCTCAAAGCTCTATCACTGGATTTACCACTGTTCGTCCAGGTATGACCATGGCAACATCTGTGGGCGGCCAAACTCCATTGTTCCAAGGCACAGCCACAGACAGCCAGTTGTTGGATGGTATTGATTCCACAGGCTTCTTGAGCTCAACCAGCAACGATACTACCAGTGGCACATTGGGTATTTTAAACGACAGTGGCTTAACAGTTGGTGTAGATCAAGATGCCAAACTCAGTGTCAGCGGCGCAGGCGTAGTTACATTGTCCAACCAAACCAGCGGTCAAAATTTGACATTTTCTGTTAACGTAGGTGGAACACCTACTACTGCATTGACTATCTTTGGTGCCAATGGCACAGTAGCTGGTAATCAGGTCAATGCCAACTATGCTGACGTTGCAGAGCGTTTTGCAGCTGATGCAGTGTTGGAAGCAGGCACTGTGGTTGAGCTTGGCGGCGAAAAAGAAATTACCAAAGTTATCAACGATTTAAGCGATAAAGTGTTCGGTGTGATAAGTACACGTGCAGCCTATCTAATGAACAGTGGTGCCGGAACTGACGAAACCCACCCAGCAGTTGCAATGACTGGACGAGTTCCTGTAAAAGTAATTGGTGCAATCAACAAAGGCGATCGATTGGTATCAGCAGGCAATGGATACGCAAGAGCTGCCACTCCTGGCGAAGCAACAGCCTTTAATGTTATTGGTCGCAGTTTAGAATCTAAACTTGATACCAACGAAGGAACAGTTGAAGCCATCGTGACAATCAAGTAATTGGGATAAAAAGATGACATATACAGTAGGCGGATTAATCGAAGCAACAGATTACAATGGTTTCGCAGCCAACACTACCAACGGAAACGTAAACGCAATATGGGGCGCAGGCCTTGGAAACTACGGTTACGGACAATCGACAACATTGTCTACAGTGTCAGCTGGCGGCACAGTGACTGCTACCAGTTGGGCAGATTTGGTCAACAGGATTTCAAGTATTGGTAACCACACAGGCGTTAGCATTACCAGCAGATCTGCCCCTACTACTGGTCAAACTATTACTATTTTAAATGCAGTAGCTACAGATTTAACTAATTTGTTTACCAGCAGAGCCAATGCTGCTATTTCTGGCTCTACGATCAGTCCTGCTTCAGGAACTTGGTGGCAGGCTACCAACACTCCCAACGCAGCCTGGACAATTACAACCACACATACCATCACTTTTGCTAGTGCTGCCCAAGCTCGCTACTTCTTTAACACTGGTGGTTTAATCAAGTGGGACGTTGCTAAAACATCCACTGGAACCGAAGCAGATACCGAATGGAACGACCTAGCTGGAACGTTGTCTGGTGTGATCTTTCTCAGCGGGGCAAACACTGCGCACAGCATTGCAGGCACTGCTTACACTGGCACCACCAAAGTGGGGGGAACTGGATCACCGTCTACCCTAAACACCACAGTGGGCTTCTATAATCTAACCACTACACCAGCTACATTGTACCAACAGTTTGCAGATAGTTCTCCGTATACCAGTGACTCTATTAGATTGCAGGCATCTGTCAACGACAACTCCAACCCAACTGTGCTGACCTTTACTACTGCCTGGATCAACGCCTCCAGTGCTACTCCAGGATCCA